>Ga0209737_10003565_pt1 | contig 10847 bp, 10 predicted proteins | sample TergutCu122P3_FD_187284 | JGI IMG/M metagenome (GOLD analysis project Ga0209737, IMG submission 187284) | Cubitermes ugandensis P3 segment gut microbial communities from Kakamega Forest, Kenya - Cu122 P3 (SPAdes) (version 2) | ecosystem: Host-associated > Arthropoda: Insects > Digestive system...
TGAAATATCTCTGATTTATTCGCAAAAAAATTAGGTTATTTCATTATTTCATCACCTTCGGTTCACAAGATATAAACGCTTATTGTCAGACACGCGCAATGATTTAAAGGGAAACTCAGTAGGGTGAACCCGAACACCGAATAAGAGCCACGTAAGATAAAGGTTAACAAAGTCCGTAACATCGTTGGTTCATATATTGATCACTTTACTTGAATGCAGAGTACCATTGGGTATAGTAATAATTCCTTCAGGTTTGCAAGCAACTCCTGGTGATCCTATTAGATTTTTTAGCAGTTAGTACTGGTTCTTGCTATCCCTTATTAACTTGGTTTTAAGAGTGTGGATATAACACTCCTAAAGCCTAGTTATTCTACGAGTAACATACCCATTTGTGTGCATAGAAGCTTTATCCTTTTTTCTCTAGAGAGTAATGAATAATAAGACTACAAGATGTGTATATTTTTGTATTGTGTTTTCTGAAGGGTATTATACATTATTTCATTTGCCCATATTACTCCCCTCTGAATGGATGTAAATCTTGGCTTCACAAGTATGAAAGAATGTAAGCTGAGAATATCTGAGAACAGGTTGCTGAGAAGAATGCATGGGCCTAAGTGGAAGTTAGGGGAGGCAAAAGGTAACTGTGCAATTACGCCAGTTTTGAGGAGACACCCAAACATAGCAGTGTGAAACATATCCTAAATAGGTTGAGAGGAAATAGACTATTCAATGGATTCAGGATTGAAACTTGTAGCAGGTTATTGTTAGGTTGGTAACTGAACCTTACAGTTCCATAATATGGAGAAATTTAATACAGAAACGAGAATTTCCATGCCTAAAAATTTTCGGGTTGCTTCCTTTAAGACGATTACTATCACGTACACTTCCTGTATCCATTAAAAAAACTATTCAGAAGGAAAGCAATTTTATACTTTATTCTATACACCTTCAGTACTGTCAACAACCGTGTGTCTGTCTATAACAAATTCCAATTTTCAATGACAGTCCAAAATATTATTTTCCATTGTCACATTTTATATGAATTATTAGCGAACAATCCTCACAATGCACAAAACAGTCTTCCAACCCAACTTCCGTCCGTGAAATACTATACAGTCCACCACACCTGCACATGTAACTATAGTTCAAAGTATCTTCGTGCCTGTCTAGCTCAGATACTGTTAATGTTGCATATATAAGGGGCTGCTCACTGAGCCGTGTCTGCGCCAACTGATCGTCATACAACTTCCTCTGTTCTGGATCTCGAAGAATTTTCCATGCCTTATCAACTTCCAAGAAGTTTGCTGGAAGCGAGTTCTCTTGCTTATCTGGGTGATATTTCAGTACAAGCTCTTGATACCTCCTTTTCAGTTCTTCGTATGTTGCGTTCGTGTGACATCCCAGAACTTCATAAAGGCTCATCATCATTCGTTCACCTTTTATTGTACTCACGTGCAGTAATACATACACAGTCCCAATTTTCAATCTGTTATCTTCCACATTTGTTATTAATGAATCGCTTCTGGTGCTTCAGAAGGCATTGTAATTCATCACACGTTAACCTATTAAACCTTCACGAATGCAAACACCTCGAATAATACATTAGCTGCTAATTTGATGATATTCAATGTAAACCTACTGCGTAACACTCATTTCTCACTTATCAGGTGTTTCGTGGAACGTTGCAAGTGCCGAACTGTGGGATGTGATAAAGAGTTGCAAATGTTCAAGTCTTAGTCACCATTCACCACCTGCCATGACCGACATTGATACTGTGTGCCACAGATGAAAGAATAGTTGACGAAACTGTCTCTGTATAGGACATAGGAATTCCAAAGAGTTCAAAAACCGAAACAAGATGGCAGAAGCAGAAGGTGGTAAGCAGAATAATAAACAAGTTAAAAAGCGAACAAGAAATCCTTCTGGTAGGTATTTTTGAAAAAGAGGCGGTCTGTTTCATCCGAATTGTTTATTAAAATACAAGTCGTGCACTGTCGAGTGTGAACTTGTGCACATTTCAGTGCCTTTTTAAATTGATTCCTCACTATGCCAACCTTCAGTAAGGTTATGTTTATGTTTCAATTTCAGAATGGAAACGAGAAAAAAGAAAACGACTGAGGGTGGCTGGAAAATCGTATGTGAACAGCAAGGGTGATATTGTGGATGAGAGAAAAATTGGTGAAGACTGCAGATGTAGAAGAAAATGTTACACACTGGTAACTGAAGAAGAAAGGCATAAATTGTTTGTTGGCTATTATTCGTTAAACAGCCATGACGAGCAAAATGCGTACCTTTTTGGCCTCATTCGAAAAACTGAGATAGCTCGAAAGAGAAGTAAAGAAAGTGATCGTCGCACATGTAGCTATAAATATTTTGTTCGTACCCAGGGGAAGGAAGTACAAATTTGTAGACTTGCTTTTGCCCATATCCATGGCATTTCACCACACAAGATTAGAATTTTATGTCAGAAGCAAGATCAAAATATTATGTTCCCACGTGATGGTAGAGGAAAGCATGACAACCGGCCACGTAAAGTTTCATCTGAAACATTGACTCAAATCAAAGATCACATTTACTCCATCATCAGGTCTGATAGGGTATGTGTGCTGGTTATTTCTTACCAGTTTCTGTTTATTCTTTTTATGCAGTGTTTGTTTTTATTTATGTATTGTGTTTCAGGTGAGGGATTTCTTGAAGGAAGAAAAGCACAATGGACCAGATTTAAACATAACAAAAATGTGGAAAGATTACTTGGAACAGTTTGATCCTAATTTTTATGAACTGCATCTTGGAAATGAAAAAAATAACATTTCAAATCCACCCAATGGCACTGCAATGCCTCATGAAGGTATTCCCCTACCCAGTTTCACAGGAATGGAAAGTCATCATGGCCTTACACATCACCATGTTGGTCCTTTTTCACATGCTCCAGACATAACACATTTTCAGATGCCAGGAATGAATCATAACATTAGTCTTATGGGTAAGGAACTTAAAGTAAGATAGAAAAAAGTTGCATGTTTGGTTCCATATAAGGCAGACATTTATTGAGTTCTTCACACGTTCTTTCTAGGACATCAGAATGAATCTCGATATCCAAACAGAGAACATGAATCTCACACTAATCAGGAAGAGAAAAAACGCCATGTACCAATTGTAAAACATTGGTTGTACAGCAGGGTATTTCACGAGGAATTCAAGTTTCACGATTTCCTGTCCTTAAAGAAGAAGCTTTGGCATCTGAAAGATACAGACAAAGTGGAACCAAGTCAGATAATAAATAAAACAGAGAGAAAACAGAAGTCACCAAAGAAGATCAGTAGAGACAAGGAATGTGGTATGAATGTTGGTCTTCAGACATTGAATCCAATGGCTGCAGATCACATGTCAGCATCAACTCATCACAATCAACTACAGTCTCTTTCAACATCGCAAGACATGTATATACTACCTGTGAATCTTCAAGACCTACAGTTACCACAGGCATCTGACATGATCAGTCAGCAACATCATGCCATGCAGCTCAACCTGCATACGTTTTCCACACAGTCTAATGTCTTGAGTCCATTAATGAATGTCCAAGGATCAGGGGCGCAAGGGCTTCAGTGTTCCAGTGTAGTTACCTTACCAGGAGGAACTATGAGTTTAGCACAGAATTCCAGTGGCTACATGAATGTCAATACTGCTTCATTCTATTAGTGAAAAGTATGTGTGGAATACGTCAAAGCATAAATGGGAACAATGTTGTAATGTGTACAACCTTTATACCATCAAATATGTCTATTCATTACACATATCCATCCAACACAATTCAGTCTGGGGAATTCACAATATTTGTTGAAGATGTTACACATTTCATACAAAATATTTGTAAAATTATTGATATTTGAAGAAACCTTAGGTCTTCTTTTTATAAAAAAGCTTTTAAAATTTTAAATTTTATATCTTATTATATTTCTGTGCTGTAATTTGTAAATGAATTATAATTATTATATACACTATATTGCATTGTCATAAAATTTTTACATTCACTGAGCATGTTTGTGTAATTGTAACAGTCTGTACTTCCATTCAGGAGATTCCTGGTTCAGGTGTTGATGGGACATAGGCTGTCCTGACTGAATAACAGGTTTTTTGTGGTTTTCCTGAGTTCTTGCAGGCAAATGCCAGGATGGTACCTTTATTACCGTGTTCTTCCTGTTTACTCATCTTTTACCACAATTTTCATCATCCTTATGGTTTGCCCTCTGACATTCTTGTGATCTGTAACATAAATTGTTGCAGTTACTATGCTGTTTTGTAGTTGTCATGTGTTGTATTGTGTCTTCTGTTTCTAACTCAGTGCTCATGACTGAACTGTTCATATAATTTTTGTTAGGCCCATTGTAACCGCACATTGTAAATTAAATTGTTGTAGTATTGCACTCTGTAAAAACCTGTAAATCACATGAAGATGGCAGAAAACTGGTTGGATATGTGTGTTGATATTTGTAATATTCATATTTGATGGCATTAAGGTGGTACATATTTCATACAGTACAGTGGCATTGGATACCAATATAAAAATGTTTTTATAGGAAAATTTGAATGACACATAACTTTTAATAGCAATAATTTTATTGTTGGTTATTTTTAAGATATTATTTCTATGTCTGGATATTGAGAACATTTTTATACATATTTTTGTTGAACTTTTTTTGGCACAAATTAATTTTAATTCTGAACCCTTTCTTGTCATATTTAAATATATTATTCCCATGCAGAATATGCTCTGCTGGTCAGGTATTTTATCTTGTGTGATTCTTCTTTTCAAACAAGCATATGATTTGGCAGCACAAACTGGTAACAGTGTGACTTCAGAGAGTTAATATTCTGCATATTTGTAAGATTTACACTTTTACCACATGAATGAATTTCTTGCAGTGTGATATGTTACTTTTCTTTGTCCAGTGTTTGAATTGTTTTATATGTGATGGATGAAGTACAGTTTATAATATTTCACTGAAGGTTTTCCCAGTGTGATGGTAGTTTTCCAGACTTTGTAACATATTTTTTCAGAACTGCTTCGTATCTTCATATACAGTATCTGATGTTTACCTTAGCTACTTGTACTTCAAGTTGAGATCTGTGATGTTATTTTAAATTTTGTTAAATGTACCACATACTATTAAAGCACCCGTATCTCTTTCACAAGGACTACAGGTTACTTTTCTGTGCATCACGTGCGTAGCACTACATTGTGTGTTATAATTCTCATGTCATATTCAGTTGACAGATATTAACAGCACATGATACACATTTTTAAATGAAATAAATATATGAAACATACAGTTACATATGTCCTTTGCAGTTTATACTTTTATTTTAATTCTGTAAGGGGATTTAGCCTAACTAAATCTGGTCATTGTGGGTGAGTATCAATTTGTTAGTCTTGAGTATATTCTGTCTTCTTGTTTTCGACAAGCACGTAACTTGCAAGTTAACATCTTTGATGGCTTAGAAGTATGTAACAGTATTCCATTTTTTATACCTGAAGATGGAGACAGAGCTAATCAATCAATATATAATGCATATTTTTGTACATGCACTGGGAAAGGTCCAAAGAAAGTATGCACATGATAATATTAACACATTCACTGCCAGCTATTTAAATACCCAGGGGCATTAAAATGCCAGCCATTTAAAGGGTCCACAGCCCCTTCTTTCATGATTTCAGTAAAAAAATAATTACACGAAAACTATATGAGATAAAGACGTGAAATTTAGAACATACCTTCAGTAATGTTTCAGCATGTGATATCATGTGTAGCAGCCTTCTGTATCTGAATCACTGTCATTTACAATTTTATTCACTGCATCAGCTAATTCTTCAGTTCTAAATCCAATTGTTTTTCTTTTCCTAAATGCCATGTTGCACTGAGAAGTATAAACTGTCACACATACACGACTTCACGTATAAAAGATTCTTTATAGACTGCAGCCAGAGACAGCCCACTCCCCCTCTGAGCATAAGGATAAACACGGGTTCATTATATTGCGCAATGTAAGCATAATAAACTATAAAAGGGATAAAGATAACGTCAGCTAGATATACTGAAGCTGCTGTATAAGTTTCCCGCCTATAATGACAAATCACGTAGCTGATTTAAGCTGAGAGAGTGGAGCACACGCGATTGAAAAATGAGATCGACTAAGGTTGAACCTGGCGATTTTAAGCATGAATTATTAAATCGACTAAGGTCAACTATGGCAGTGAATGTCACAAACCTTTAGAAATGGTCTATATTTCATATCCTTTTAAACAATTTCTATGGAAGCAGACAATGAAATTGATTTAAACCCAATACAATGTATGTATGAAATTTATACATGTATAAGGAAACAGAAATGTGTATCCACGCCAATATAAGAAATTTCGTCTCTGCATGTTACATTCCACTATTAAGGTCCAGTTATTTCTTCAGAGCATAGGATTGAGTTATTCCCTAGATAAATACTGTGTTCTCATTCTGTTTCTGCAGGTACAGTTTTCAGATTAGTTCTGCTTGATTGGGACCTACCAAAAATCCTTCATGTTTCAGAAGTGCAGGATTTGATCCATGTTTTCCTGATTCCAATGGCACGTTACAGTCAGACAAATGCTTCATCTCAGATCCCACTTTTACAGTTATCCTGTGGCTCAGTCACCACTGCATAACTTGAGCAGGTGATACAGCAAACATCAATCAAAAATCTCGGAATGTATTGGTCAGGTATGATGAAACATGGGATAAAAATTATTCAACTGGACATCACTTTGATGTAACAGAATTAGGTGCTTTAAATTCAAACATTCAAGCCTGGAGGCTTATTGTTAGGAATGAGAAAGGCTGATGACTACTACAGATAGGCAATATTTCAGGTACAAGTAATTGTGAACATTTATTTCAGAATTACACAGTAACTGACAAAAATTTATATTAAAATGCTGAGAGCTGGGTTCACAGCATATTTTAATTATGTGTATGCAACAGTGTCTGTTTCAGTTCAAAGTAAGACCCCAAAAGAAAGAGAGAGAGAGAGAGAGAATTTTTGACAAGACTAGAACGAGTTTTCTTACCCAGTCCAATTCTTTGACAGTAACTGCAAATTTTAATACTAGCCACTTTTCATAATTCACTAACATGTACTACTTATCTCTTCTGATAACATATGCATTGTCCGTGGATAATCTTTTAAATCACTGTATACTTCTGAATCTCAATGTAAGGGTCACATCCTTTTTCACCACTTGTAGACTCTGAATTCAGGTCCCTTCTCGCAACTCACGACACCTAAACATTGATGCTTCATCCATCAGGTGTGCCATCACAGCTTGCAGAACCTGAAAATCACCAGCTGTGCTACAGCTCATGCAGTCACAGCCTGTCATTCCAGAGGCCCAGGTTTCATCCCAGGGATTTGTGTTGGGCAAAGTGATACAGGGACAGGTTTTACTCAGTTTTTCCCCTGTCATCATCATTCCACCAGTGCTCCAAATCCATATTTTACTACTCTGTCACCAACACTATATAATCCTAGTGACTGACAGTGGTGGTAAATAAAATGCTTCTATTTTACCAAAACTTATCAAAGGGATGTGCTGTTTACCCTATACATTATGCATTCTCACATTTCACAGCCAAAAAAAAGAGAATGAGTAACACATACCTACCAGATGGATTTGAAAATCTTCCATGCTTAACATAAGTTTTTCTACTATGAGGTTTTCCCACATAGTTCAGACTGCACTGCCAAACCAGCTGTCACTTGCCACCTCGGTAACTTGTATACCCACATAACATCGTGCAAGTCCAGAAAACCAAGGTAAATCTTTCTTCATTCTCCTGCTACTGTGTCTATGGGTTCCAGTTGTCAGAAATGGCAGGGTCCCACAAATCTCTTTTAAAGTCATCATTTAGCAGTTTTTTAAAAGATTTTTTCTGTGTTGAATTTCCTCAAAACTTTCATAATAAATGCAGTATTCTGTTTAGATTCATCTGCAGCCATTTTTGAAGTACCACCACTCATTTTGTAAGATATTTCATGTTCAGTAAATAATGCTGCTTGTCTGGGATCTCAAATCGTAACAGTTAAATCTCCCATTATCTTTCAGTACAAAGTAAAATGAAAATACACAGATTCAGGTACAGGATCTGCAAATAAAGCTTCACTCTTTTCGTTTCAGTTATTGCTGTATGGCTTACACACAGATTCAGTTACAACTGGGAGAGGTAGAAGGCTGATAAGGTAGATCACAATTCCCTTTTATCTTCTTCAGTGGGTTTAACACATAAGAAAATCTCTGATAGTTACCCATGTTGCACACCAAGTGCTTCTTTTTTCTGAATCATATAATTTTTATTGCTTTATTAAAGTGTGTATACATTTTTGGCATTCTGTATAATTAAAAATCATTACATACAATGTGCACTGCTAAGAACTGGAAGTAAGTAAAACAACAAGCAAATAATGTAAACATGTCAGCCATTGCATAAACTTCTAAGCCCCCAGTGAAACACCTAAATTTGAAACAGTAACAAATAACATATTTTGATTGTGTATATAACTCCAGTTTAACTGTAATGGACACCAAGCTGAGGATTAACAAATTTAAATCACTTATACAAAATGGGGGGAGGGGGAGAAACTTATGTGATTTTGTACTATATTTTGTTTGCTTGCGTTGAACCTGTGGTGGTCAATATGTGATAAGGAAGAGAGGGTTCTAGGTCTCTCCCAAGGTGTGTCATCCCAACCCACTACTGGCACTCTTTACAGTGTTATGTAATAAATGTCAAAAAATATAGCTTCTCGTGGTAAGTCTACAACCTAGAGATCTGGACATGTTCCCAAGTAATCTGTGAGTTAATCAATGCATTGTATAGTTTGTACTGTAACCTGCCCAAGTTGACTGTTGCACACTGAAAACTGGAAATTTTGAAGACCATGGCAGGCAGCTCCATATTCTCCATCATTTTTTAGCACCACAATCGCTCCTACAAAGTTAGGGTAGTAAGAAGCAATGCGCCTCATTGCCACCTCACCAGCATACGAAGGAGCAGATCCTCGCCTCATTTCCTCGACAGCCAAGAAACTGAAATAAGTAAGTATGTTGTTATTAATACAATGTGATAGAAAGGCACTTCAAATGTATTATTTGAATAAATGATTATGATGCTATGTGGAAAGGAGTAGTCCAGTGGAAAACACATTAAGAATGCCTTCTCTATAAACCTTGAAGTTCATTTATTGCAGACAAAAATCTACTATTGCATGGCTGAGTAAGAAATGCCATTTCCTTGTATTCTTAATTATGTATGCTTTATATTGAAATGTTCCAAACAGAAGTTATAGATGTTAAGGAGATCTGTACTTTGTGACAAATTTTATTGCACCGAACCAATTTTTCACAAATATAACGAAGTTCAGTTTGGATTTAACATAAAGTAGGGATTAAAACTGACAATTACATGCCAACAGTAAATTCTGGAGACAGCTTCCAGTATACACCACACATAATCAAAAACTGCTCAGTAATTTTGCAGTTACAACACACATGTGACTTCCACAGTGGGTGTTAATTTGATACAGTTCATGACAGAACACACACACACACAAGCAACAGTCTGAAAACAGATACTGTCAAAACAGAACAATAGGCCTTCACCTGGAAAAACAGTTCTGATACAAGAGATCATGGCCCTTTAGTTGTTTTGGGGTTGATTGTGTGAAGTTGTCTGTATCTCAGATTACATGGTGTTGATGGTAGGAAGACTGGCAAATGATGGATCTGAGAGATTTAGAAAGATTAAATCATGGCCTAATCAAGGCATTATCATAGCACTTCTCTGGTGAAGCAAAAAAAAAAAAAAAAAAAAAAAAAAAAAAAAAAACACACACACACACACAAATCCATCAGCTCATCTTCTAGCTGAGATTCAAACTCTGAACCTTCTGAATACAAGTCCAGAGTATTAACACTCTGCCAACCTGCTTAGTTTGTTCCTGCTGTACATCTGCAGTACAATGAACTAAATTTTCCTTCACAGGTTTATTCATATCAGCCCTTCATCTGATTAGACATTTACCTGGGTAAGAACCTCACCATGACATCACCATCTCCTGTGGCTGCTGCAGCCCCAACTGTTCCATCTGCATATGCTCCTGCCCCTGGGATGGGTGAGTCACCAACCCTCCTAAAAGAGTGTCATCAGATGTATAGTTATATTTCACTTTTAGGTGTGTCTGCAGAATTGCTTCATCATGTCAGCTCCCACTGAGTGGATTTTCATTAAATTTGATATTCGAGTATTTTTTTAAAATCTGTCATGAAAAGTCAGGTTTCATTAAAATATGACAAGAATAACAGGTACTTTACATGAAGACACACACTTTCGATTATATCTAGTTTAATTCTTCTTAGAATGAGAAATGTTTCAGACAGAAATTGTAGAAAAAATCAAAACACATGTTATGATCAATAACTTTTTCTCAAAAATCATGTCATTTATAAGATAATGTGGAAGAACACTGAAGAGCTGGGCAGGCCACAGATGGAAATATGGCTCATGAGCATTACATGCTGGATACCTAAATCTATGAGCACTCACAGACTATGTAATACTTATTGCTTTTCCATTGCAATGGTTGCATGAACGCACCTCAATGTTGCGTTAAATGTGCAATGCCGTTCTTGTTCTCTGTTATAACAGTATGAGCATTCTGTGAAACTGAATTTTCTTTTTTATGTTTTTCTGACCGTGCATCATGAATTGACTATACATTAATTACCAACTTGATGCACTGATTATTATTTATTCATAAAA
>Ga0209737_10003566_pt1 | contig 10846 bp, 6 predicted proteins | sample TergutCu122P3_FD_187284 | JGI IMG/M metagenome (GOLD analysis project Ga0209737, IMG submission 187284) | Cubitermes ugandensis P3 segment gut microbial communities from Kakamega Forest, Kenya - Cu122 P3 (SPAdes) (version 2) | ecosystem: Host-associated > Arthropoda: Insects > Digestive system >...
CAAGAGAAAAAAATCAGTGTTATTTGCTCATTACTCTATTATTGTGTTGGCAATTTTTAGGATATATATATATATATTTATTTATTTATTTATTAATCTTACGTATATGATCAGAAGTACCGGACAAACGGCATTGTCGGCTTACACACACACACACACACACACACACACACACACACACACACACACCCTCCATTAATCCGTTCATTCAAAGTCTACAGTACATAATTCCTTCCTCAACCACAACAGGGTGTCTCGACATGTACGTTACGTTTAAACCGCCAGTTACTTAATTCCGATTATCCGCTTCTGTAAACGGTTGAAATTTGCTCTTCCATCGTTACGTTATTCTTTGTATGTACTTTATAAATACTGAGGTATACAGAATTATAATATTCCCTGTTGTTTTGTATGGGTGTGAAACTTGGTCACTCACATTGAGGGAGGAAATTAGGATGAGGTTGTTTGAGAACAGGGTGTTGAGGAGAATATTTGGGACTAAGAGGGCGAGGTAACAGGGGAATGGAGAAAACTACATAATGAGGAGCTTAATAATCTGTACTGCTCACCCAGTGTTGTTCGGGTAATAAAATCGAAAAGAATGAGATGGGCGCGGCATTTAGCACGCATGCTGGGTTTTGGTGGAGAAAACGTGAGGAAAAGATAACATTTGGAAGACCCTGGTGTAGATGACAGGATGAATCTTTAGGAAGTGGGATTTGGGGGCATGGACAGGGTTGATCTGGCTCATGATAGGGACAAGTGACGGGCTGATGTGAATGCAGTGATGAACCTTCGGGTTTCATTAATTACGGGGAATTTGTTGGCTAGGTGAGAACAGGTTAGCTTCTCAAGAAAGACTCTGCTCTATGACGTGAGTGAGTGACTTTAGCAAGTACTTGCCAATAGAAGCGGAAGATGACAGTAGTGGAAACCAATGTCAAATCTGTAACAATTTTCCCATTTTATAGAAGCTAATGTTGTTAATTGCGAATTTTTTGCAGATTGTTTCCAGTTACTACAGTCAACATTGTGATGACGTCTGTTTTCAGCAATTTCAGTTTGAAATTTCAAAGGACATTAAGGCTGTCAAGGTCCACATTTTATTTGTCAAACATAACATTTCCTTCACAACCGCCCTTCCTCCAGCGCGTTTGTCGGTTGACTGTCGAACTTGCGACCAACAGGCAGTGACAGACGATATTCTGGAGCTACAATAGAAACCCTGCATAAAGTACGTAGGGTACAGTGCTCATGCGCAGTCCCTCGCCTTAAAATATTCAAATTTTTATCACCAATTCTGTCACATTTCACAGACACTGTTTGTGCTTTATGTAACTAGCGAAATTGAATGGTTAGAATTAACGGGGTGTTCTTTATCTCGTATTTTCATCCCTCACCCTTTTCTTTCTCTTCTTTTTTCTTTTCGTATTTCTCCATTTTTTCTTCTAATGCTTATCGCTCTTAGATTAAAACGTTGAATTCACTTACCCCAAAATGGCACAATTTCGGGCGTGGTGCCGAAATATGTGTCCTTATATGGCAACGACCTGTTTCTGTTCAAAATGCTGGTGGATAACATAATATACACACATAGCTCATCATATAGCTACTTTGTCATGTTAACTTACATGATTTAACATAGTTCGACCTCTGTGGACGTTTCTTGGACGACTAGTACTTCGGTATGTTTGTGCTGTGCTCCTGTAATGTCCGTCGGTGTGTGTGTGTGTGTGTGTGTGTCTACGTTTCCCCAATAGGTTACTTTCTGAAGCAGGTTTTTTGCGGATCATTGGTGTGAACATGGAGCCATTAAGCACCAAAACATACCCCCGCTTAACTTAATGTTTTTCTGACCGTGTATCATGATTTAAGTTATGTATTAATCACCAACTTGATGCACAAATTTTCTTTATTTATGTAATATAGTATATATATATAAAACTTTATGCACAAATTTTCTTTATTTATGTAATATATTATATATTATATAAATAAAGAAAATTTGTGCATCAAGTTGATAATTAATACATAGTTCATACACCCGCTATCTACGAACCCCCAGTTTGTTATTTCGTGATCACAACAGCTGGCCTATCTGCCCTCTTTGTAGTCACTTTAACCCTTTAAGGACGAAACTGTATCTGTCGCAGTTAAAGACACAGTTCGTACTGCGCAGTAAACACTCTGCCTTGGTTATAAAAATTGATAAGTCATTACTGTATAGAGAAATAATCGCTGTTTTTTTTCTGAGATCCATTAAAAACACGTAAATAATATGTGGGCAGAATACAGAATTTATGAATGTTAAAGCTGGTGGTACATTCTTAGTAGAAGACATCCCGTTGTGTTTAAGTATAATATTAAAATAAAATAAAATATATACTTCGTCGAACACAACTATCTTATTCTTTGTTAATTTAAATAATAGCGACTAGTTTCGGGCTATACAGGCCATCATCAGATAGTTGTGTTCGACCAAGTATATATTTTATTTCATTTTAATGTTAATGCATTCGTTAACTTGACCCCCTATTTCTCATGACCCAGTTCATTTTATCTTCATTTCAACTTTCAGACTAGAATTTTGTATGCTTCCTCAGCCAGTCTTTGCATGCTGCATGCCCTTCCAATATAATAGTCCTTCATTTTCTCAACGTAATAATATTTTGTGAGCCGGTCCCAGTGGCCGCGCGGTCTAAGGAGTAGGTCTGCGGCCGCTCGCCTGCTCAGATTGTGGGTTCGAATCCCACCGGGGGGCATGAGAGTCTGTTGTGAGTATTGTGTGTTGTCAGGTAGAGGTCTCTGCGTCGGGCTGATCACTCGTTCAGAGTTCTAACGACTGTGGTGCGTCGTTGTGTGTGGTCTAGAACCCTCGTGAATGAGGAGGCCATGACCCACTGGGGGCTGTCGCGCCAAAAAAAAAAAATTATTTGGTGAAGCGTAGCCAAGTAATTAAGGAGCTCGTCGTTTTATAAATCTTTGTCTCGTAATGGAAACTTATTTTTGAAATTTTCTAAGTCCCCCAAAAGCTTTTCGCGGTACCCTAAATTTCCGCAGAACTTCGTTGGGTTTTCCACCAAAAATTGTTGAATAAACACATTAAGGTAAAGTAAAGTCCACCCTAGAACAAGTCATGAAGGCCCGGGGGGGAGTAGATATATAGCTCTACTCTTTCTTTAACACCGGCGTTAGATGGGTTGAGTGGTCAGGGCCACGGCCTGGCCGCTCTACCTCCGGGAATGCCCCAGTACCCATTGTATAGGAGGGTAGGTGAGCCCCAGGGCCGGTCTGGACGGGTGCGGAAAATCTCGCCCCACACCGGGATTCGATAACCGGACCGTCCATCCCGTAGCGAGTTGCTATACGGACTGAGCTATCGCGGTCCAAGGAAAAAACACATACAAATTTTAAAATACAGCGAAAAGTTTCAAATATCCCTCGAAAAATTGCGGGAATTTTTGTACCGTAATTGGCAATCCTGGAGAAATATCAGGGCGCTATAATTTCTTCTTTGCTCTCTGGCATGTAAACCTTCTCATAAGCAGACTTTGTCCATGGGTTGGGCAACGCTATCGCGAGTTGTCCTTTACAACCATGAAACCCTGTATCACTTTACGCTAACATCATCAACTGATACAAGAGATGAAACGTAAACAAACGTATTAAGCTGATTAATCAAGTCCGATGAACTTTACTACAGCTTATGTAAAAACTGTAACAGACCTGGACAGAGTCTGTCCTTTGTCGCAACAAACTAGAGACCAGATGGGCGAAGATTTCCAGACTGTTAATTTATTTATAAGGTGCAAGTTGCAGTGGTAAATTTCAGATAGCACAGAGTGACACAGTGAACTATTATGGCATCGGGTAGATCGATTTGCCGCTAATTTAGAAACGTTTGATTCTCTTATTCCTTTGAAGACTAAGAGAAGCTCCTGTTTTACATATGCATACTCAGTTCGTACCTGACAGAGAACAGCTTTCTTCCATTATAAGAACCACTCTTTCAATCGTGTGTATGGATATATTGACTGTATATTGTAAGAAATATACGGAATATTTAATGTACTGTGTGGCAACAATATACAGTTCGTATCCCTAATTGGCAGTACATGTGAAGGGTTAAGCTGTCCTGTCTAAAATCTAATACCACTGCTCGGCTAAAATCGTACGTTGTAAAATGGAATTTTATCGTGGTCTAAATTAATAATCCCATACGCGGGCTTGTGGCGGTTGAGACACTACAGCTCCACTATTTCTTAGTGTTGGCACTGGAAGGAAGTGAGATAGGGTAGTCGGTACAGCGACCCTCTACAGACTGGGCGGTCCGGGGATCTAATCGCTTGGGAGGGCGAGATATTGCGCACCCGTCCAGATCGTTCCTATTGCCCACTCAGCTTGCTATTCAATGGCTACCGGGTTATTTCCGGGGGTAAAGCGGCCGGGGTACAGCGTTAACCACCTGCCCCATCTAGCGCCGATGTTAGAGAAAGAGAAAAGCTATTATTTTAATAAAATAAGATCTAATAAATTTATAATGCAATATATAATTTTTTTATTATGTACAATGACCAACCAATGCACAACTAATTGACAAATTATTATACTGCTCCAATTTGTCAATTAATTGTGTATTGGTTGTTCTTTGTACAAAATAATAAAAGATGCACGATACGTGTATTAAAATAATATCTATATAAATATATATGATGTGTGAATGTATAATATATAAATATAAAATAATAATATAATAAAAACAAAACAAACCAAACAAAAAAAATTATATCCTCCTTTGAGCTTTCATGGCAGGTTATAGAGTAAAATTTCCCTTTTACCTCTACCTTTAACTAGAAGGAGGTAAGTGGCCACCTTTGAGGGAAAGTGCCCCGGGTTCCTCACAGGGGGTCTGGACAATTTTGAAGAGGAAAACATCTGTTCCTCTGAGAGGAACTGAACTCCGATGGCCCTGTCTTTCAGCCCTTAAACTAGTTACTACACTCACTGAGTTACCTCAATTCTGCGTCTTGTGTTTTGCTGTACTTTAAAAAAAAATAACGCAATAACAACGCGTACCGTCGGGAATCAGAGGCAATACGCACATGCGCAGTATAAACTCATACCTTACTTTGGCCCTAACGATCATCGCCGCCCAAGCAACAGCCATGTACCCATTTTATCCTTGACTGGTACTTCAGTGTACAGGTACTTTATCTCGTCCTTGTTGTGTAAATTTGGAAGCTGGGAAAGTATTTGGTATTTTAATCTTTACATAATTTAGTATTAGGTTTTTTTGAAGATAATTTTTATTAAAATATATGTTGGCATTGCTATTGTATATTTTCCTTTTTAGGTCTTCTTATTTATGGACGTGTCCTTGACTGGTACAAAGGTTGTGTTAGACTGAAAACTTATATACATTTCATTAACCATTTTACCCGTTTTAAGAAAAGTTTCCCTGCTCTTTTACATTAAGTTAGTTCAGCCCTTCACGTGCTAATATTAGTAACAAATAATTAATATGCATATTCAAGCCTCTTGGAATGTTGTCAGCTAAGAAGATATCCACGTTTCGAAGGTGCATCGTACCGTCATATTCAGGAACTGCACTTTGTAGCTACTTACAACTCGGCACGGAGTTACACTGCAGGAGACTTGAACCATACCTCTGTTGCAACAGAATTCAAGAATGAAAACTTTGTAAAATAATACCACGTCGCGCAAAGTACCATTCACAGAATCGTAGTAGAATTACATTATAAATTCTCACTACAATATACGAAGACCTAAATCTAATAAAAGTATTTATATATATATATGTTTTTAAAAACTATTTAGTTCCTAAAATTTTATGTTATGTATCTAATATTCTATGTCCTAACATTTTAAAAAATAGTGACTGTAAACACGAGACCCCTTAGATTTTATTATATCTTCTTTTATAAGATATTTATATTGAAGTGGGTGAGGATGTCCTAAGTACAGGCAGAATCATATAGCACACGTGGAAAGGCACATTTTGTATCAAAATAAGCCTGTGTTTTGTTCCACTGAATAGGTGTGGCTTATTTATTAACAGACACAACTGGATGGCTTGGATGAAGATTGCGATAAGGCGGTGTCGCCTCTGGAAGGAAATATAGAGCAAGAATTCCTTATTTTGTTGGGTCCAGAATTTTGTGGTCTCAGATAAGAACCTGAAGCCTCAGTTGGTAAAAAAAATGAACTTGGGCCAAAATTTTCTTTGTTTTGTAAGCAACAATTAGCTTCTCAGGGAATGCTGTGTTCCAAGCAGTTTTATGAATCAATGAGCCAGTTAAGTTAGAATAGTAATATATATCCTGTAGGCGTATTCAAAATGCAAATACAGCGCGAGTTCTAAAGTTTAAATTTAAGGTCTCAGAATTGTCAGAAATATTTGCATAATGACAAACCATACGTGTTATTACGTAAGTGAACTATTTCAACATTAGTAATAACGGTTGTGTTTGCAAGACCTTTTTCCATTGTCATAAAAATACCCAATAAAAATACATTGAGTTTCGGAAGAGAACTGCACCATGCTTCATTTGAACCACCGATCCCAAAATGTGACCTATTTTTGTTGGCATTTTCGTCCCATTGGACAAAGTCTCGCACATTCTGCAGTCACTTCCACGTTCGAACCTTCTCAGAAACCTGCTTGTTATTTCGCACGTTTTTCCGGTCACATTTCACTGCCAACAAAAAATGTTATTAGTTAAACTTAACTGATTCAGCCAGTGTTATGTTTGTCTGTACATTTTTTTCCCCGCGCCATAGTAAGTGGATTCTTGCCTCCAGGACATGGAGGGTCATCGCGTCTCAAGACACATGAGATGGCCTCCAGTATGAAGGGTAGCCGCGAATATATCGAATAAACAGTCATTAACTGTTGATAAGGGGTGGTCCTATCGTTTTCGCGGGGGAGCGGCGTTTTAGTAGGGGCTAAAAACTTCTCGCCCTAAAAAATTAAAGTCTTACGGAATGAAAAATATATTTAGACCTAAGTGGGAGAAAGTTACAGGAGATTGAAGGAAAGCTGTAGTAAGGGATTTCATGATGCGGACTGCACAACAAACAGTATTAAAGTAAGAAGTAAATACGTCCCTCTTCACGTCATGGCATAGGTGGGGGCGTGGAAGTACACTTCCAACTACTTTTAAACTTGACGCTAGATGAAGATGAGTAACACCTCTGCCTTACCCCCCATAATAACTCTGGTGCCCATTAAATAGGAGGATAGGAGGCCAAATAACACTAGTGTCACAATCCATTTTGATAAGATGGGCAGGGCATGTAGAACAAGTACATTACAGGACTTGTATGGGAAAATCTGAAGGAAAAGACACTTGCAAGATCTAGATATAGATAAGAGGTTAATATTAAAAAGGATTACGTAAACGACGTGGGAAAGTGTGAAATAGATTAATTTGGCTCATAATATGGACAAGGGATTGGCTGTTGTGATCATGGCAATGAACCATTGGGGTTCAGTGAAATGCTGACAATTTCTTGAGTAACTTAATAACTAGCAGCTTCTCACGGAAGACTCTTACCTACACTGTTTGCTGCATGTCGATGTTTCATTCTAAAACTTGCGCGTTTGGAAGTGCGAGACGCTGAATTTTACGGTATAAACAGTAATATGTCTGAGAAGGAGAAGAAAGAACCAACGGATGTGTCATCCGTTGGTTCTTTCTTCTCCTACATTAATGATGCACGGTCACATGAGCCTGAAGTAACATGTCTCATATGTTTATCGTGCTTAGAACTTCTAATTTGAGACATAACATTAGACTGTTTGGAAAGTAGATAAAGATAAAGGGGCTGTCCCTTTTATAATATCCCTAAGCAGTACAGGTGTCGCGGGTTATTACGTCGGTTGCTGGTTTTCTATGTCATAAACTTGCCATGCTCAGGGTTCGTGAGTTAGGGGCGCGCTAAAATACGCAAGGCTAGAAGAAAGTTTACATGGAGTACTGAAGATTACTTAAAAATGGAGGAAGGATACTTTTTCTGATTTATTTTTGAGATTTTTAAACCATATCATTTATAAGCTTGTACCGAAGTTTCAGGTAATCCTGTTATAGCAGGATTAATTCTATAAAGTCTCCAACTTCAGGCGCAGTTGATTTTGAAGAGACCAGGCAGATGGCACAAGTGGAAAGAGTGTACGAAGTCGTGATTCTACAGAAAGAGCGGTGGAGGTGCCAGTACTGGCGTGCTTACGCAGCAGCTGCAGTCACGTGACTGAAGTAGGAGGGACATAAGTTTTGTGAGACACGCGCTGAATGTTGTCATGTAAAATGACTGGGACTTTGTGGATGTAATCCTGCTATAACTCCATCTTCAAAGGCAAGGGTTTAGGACCAAGAGTGACATTAACATAAGGAGAAGATGCTGTGCTGTAGAACAGAGCACTCAGGAGAAAGTTTTGGCCTTAGAGCGAGAAGGTGACGTGAGCTGAAGCTGTGTAAAGAGGTCCTTCATGATTTGTACTTCTCGTTGTTTATCATTAGGACGATAAAATCAAGAAGGATGAGAAAAATGTGGCATGTTACCTTCGTGAGACATGAAAGAAAGTGGTCAAGAATTTTGGGCGTTAAAAGGTCTTAAATAAAAAAAATTCACTTTGAACAACTGGACCCAAATGGGAAAATGATATTAAAATGCATCTAAAATAAAAATGGCAGGTGTGTACTAGAGTAATGTTGTTCAGAAGGGGGGCTAGTGGAAGCCTGTTTTTTAAAAGGTAATAAACTTCGGGTTTAATGAAATATGGACAATTACTTGACTACTTTATCAGCGCCTAATAAAAAATTATTTGTGGTGATTAATAATTAATAGAGTTGAACTTGACTTACTGTTCCTAAATGCATTCGTCTTAGCCTAAAATGGCTGAATAAGGTGCCGAAACATGTAGAGAGATTATTGCTCTTCTGGGCTATTACGCACCGGCTGCGTAATAGCCCAGAAGAGCGCAGTTATCATCTGCTTTGCTGCGGAAGCTTGAAATCGCGCGTTTCCTCCATATTTCTCTCACTTTTGTATTATTCTGATTGTTTTTTGTTAGCTTGTTTTATTCTTTGTACATTTGTTTCAGTTCCTTGTTTTGTCTCTTTATCTTTGTTTCTTTCATTTATTTACTTATTTTTATTTGTTTTTTCTTGTGTTTATTTTTTATGTTCTTCCTATCTCTTCTTTTTCTTTGAACGTATTCCTTTTTTCTGTTTCTACCTCCTTTTTTATTTCTTTCTTGCGGCACTACCCTTTTATTCCTTCCTTTTGGAGCTGTTGATCTATTTCTTTTGTTCTATTTATTTTACGCATTTCTTCTCAGTATACCTTTTCACTACAGACCACGTAACATAGACTTATATTATATCCTCACTTACCATGTCAGTTGCACAGTGTCTTCACGGTAAATGAGGATCATCTTAGGGTTCCAGACATTGTAGTTCCCCAGTTCTGAACCCCCAGTAAGGGGTTGTTTCAGTGCATAAGTGACCAAAGTTGTAGAGCGCCCTGCGGCAGGCTGTTAGACAGTCGGACTGACCGAGCGGGCAGTTGGTGGTTCCCGCTTTCTCAGATCCACGCTCTGCCAGCAGTAGGTGACGGACAGGGCTCTGTGTCGGTCTTACCACGTCCGCACTAACCAGGTGGTGGGGCCCACAAGAGAAGTGTCGCTCGCTCTTTGACAGTGTCGTGTCGCGTCGTGTCGTGTTCTGCGATTGAGTTAGGAGATGTCGTATAGTTCGACTTACCACTTTAATAATTCTGTTTCCTAAGCCAGCGTGTACGACATGAATCAGTTGTAAATCTGCATTTATTGTGTTCATCGGTTTCCCCGAAAAATTATATTAACGTGCTGTATTTGATAAAGCTCTGCGCGTTTCAAGTTTATTAAACTAGCAAAGTATGAAATGTACCTTTTAAGTTAAATACGGATTAATTAACATCAAGTGTACCAAAATGATTATCAAATTCGTGAGAGTCAAGCACCTTAAATTTCATGACTTTCTTGTCTGTTGTTAGTGAGGGGACAGAGAAGTGTGGGCCTATGAATGAGTGAATCCTCACTGGACCCTCAAGTCAACCAGTACAGAAGTACAAGTACATTTCTGCAAGTAAGGCATAAAATGAAGGAAATGTCGTCACAGCAGTTGGTGGTGCGATTGTGTTGATTTGTGCATTAAGTGTTCAGGTTCGTGACAGTAGCTCTAAATGTTTCTTTAAAGAAACTGATTTAAATGTCTTCGGAGGAATTTCAGATAAATGGTGTGTGCCTAGTAATGTTAAGAGAAGGATGATGTCCTCCATGTCGTCTGCTGTTATTGAGGATTCTCTTGTCTCTTTCTGAAACAAAGGAGTGCTTTTAATATTTCAGCATTACAATATTAGTCTTTTAGTCAAGATTATAGCATAAACATAGAATAGTTCAAGTTCACCAAATCTAAATACTGGAGGAAAATATTTTATTAAGAAACTTTAGAGAAAGAAGCGCAGAGAGACTTCTTTGAAACATAAAACGTTACCTCCAAAGGAATCTTGAAAACCTCACACACATGTTACACAATCTCCACATTTTTGTGGTGTTTGTCGTGACTAAACACTTTGTATGAAGGGATATGTCCAGGTTAAAAAAGCTGTGAGAGTTAAGGGAATAATATTATTTGAATTTTCAGTGTGAATTAATCTTCAGGTGTGTTGTGTGCTAAATGAAAAATCGCTGATAATTCGAAGCGTTGAATCGAGTATTAAAAATGACATGCTGTGGCCATATTGGTGAGAAAAAATATGTGGTGATTTTGCTCGCGAGGTGATA
>Ga0209737_10003568_pt1 | contig 10843 bp, 4 predicted proteins | sample TergutCu122P3_FD_187284 | JGI IMG/M metagenome (GOLD analysis project Ga0209737, IMG submission 187284) | Cubitermes ugandensis P3 segment gut microbial communities from Kakamega Forest, Kenya - Cu122 P3 (SPAdes) (version 2) | ecosystem: Host-associated > Arthropoda: Insects > Digestive system >...
TCACGGGCTGGACAGTCCGGGGATCGAATCCCTGTAGAGGGCGAAGTTTTCCGCACCCGTCCAGCCCGGCCCTGGGGCCCACCCAGCCCTCTGAACAATAGATGCGGTCTTTCTTTCCTGTGGGTTAAGCGGCCTAAGAGAGACGTTGACCACCCACCCCTTATTTTACGCCGAAGTTAAAGAAAGAGTACAGCTATAACTATATCCCCCTCTAGGCCATAATGGTTTCTTCTAGGGTGAAATTTAGTTCGCTTGTTTAAGTACTTCGTATCATTTTCAGATAGTGGAATTTTTTATAGGTTACAGTTTTAGTGTTTATTAGTGCGTACGTAAGGACTGATACAATTATTTTAGTCTCATTCTGAACAGTGCACCACACACACACTAATACGGACCTAATAAAATGTGCCGCCACACCACCGAACCAACCACGATGATGTATTTTGACTGATTATTTTAATAACTATAACTTTAGCAAACCTCAAATAATATAATCCCTGATGATGGTGATTAAACCGAAACATGTAGGAGCTGTTTTAATGTAAATTTTAATATTCTTTTAAAGCAACTCTATTGTGCATCAGCTGGTATATAAAAGAATTCCGAAGGACTGATACAGTTTCAGTTACCGAAAAGTCGTGTCATAGAATATTGTGCTTTAATAAATGTGTTATTTAATGCCTCTGTCATTTTCTTAGGTTAATAAGTGAGTGAATATAGATAGTTAGTTGAATGTTCTTACAGGAAAAATCCCAAGTTCTCGGAGAAAACCCTGTTCCAGTGCCAGTTTGTCCACCACAAATCCCACACGGACCGGCCAGGGATTGAACCCCGGCCTTTTCATGTTAGGCCGACGACAAACCTCTTTGACATGACAAAACACAAATTAAACTGGAGTGCCGTGGTCATAAGGTCCGTAGGTAGGAATTTATAGTAATAGTTCCTGTGTTCAAGCACGATACCGCGATGCGTAAGAACAGTCACTATTGCTCTAGACGTTGCCTGCAGCGGTTTGAGACTTCCGCTTTGTCTTGAAATTCCGAAAGAACCAATTTCCACTCCAGTTGGGCTGCCTGAAGAGGATGAGAATTCCATACTGTGGGGTAGATACAAGAACTCTGAATCGATCTGAAGGTGATATCGATACCATGGGAGGGGAATAGAAAAGAATTTGTCTTTCAGAATTCGGAATCACCAAATTTCACTAAGTGATTTCCTATTTACATTAAGGTACTGAATTCATTTTCCACTGCTGCAAAACAGATTTTATTTGTGGCTACGTTCACTTTATAAGTAAGATTCTGTTTCAGAAGCCTACACAATCGACATTTCGGGATAGCTTAGTCGGTACAGTGAACGGGTTATGGGATAGATGACCGGATGTGGGCCTTTCTTTTCTCAAAACGTCTAGAAGGACTTTGACACTCACCCAGCCTCCTACTTAACGAGGATCAGAGTGTCATTTTCCTTCGTTAAGCGGCCGGGTTGTGAGGCTGACCACTCACCTCCGTGTAGTGAGAAGTTTAGGAATAAGTGGAGCTGTTCTTCCTCTCCCCAATATGCTGTAATGGCGTTTACAGGTATAAATGTACCGCTTTTTACGCAACCGAATTGTCTGTTAAGGCAGAGTGAAATTTTCACGTCCAGAATATTGGTCGCTTGCCTTTGACATCTTGAAGAGGCGTGAAAGTACTCTGTTTCTTAAAAAAAATTATTTTCTTTTCGTAGTTATCTTGCTTCGTTGATGAATTTCTTCCCAAAATGGTAACAGTCGGTCAGCTGCCCAAGAAATCTGCCACCTTGTTTTGGAACCCGAATGTTCGTTACCGTGCCATTAAGTACCAACCACTGGTACCTATACCAAACCAGCTAAATTCAGTCCATTTCATTTTACTCTATTTCTTTAACATTGATTTTAATATTATTCTCCCACCTAATCATAGGTCCTGCAAGTGGTGTCTTCGTCCTTGATTTCTGATCAAATTTATGCACCCATTAATATAAGGTTCTTTGAAATTTTAAACTTAAATGTTTCAAAACCAAATTCTTCAAAAATAACAAACCCTCATTATATAATAATTTGTTAGAAGCAGGTCTGTGCGTACTGTGACACTATAGTTGTTGATCTTAAATAAGGTAGTAAAGTGCAGGCTCCATTTCTGTGACTCAGAGTAGGAGAAAAATGATGGGCGCTGATGGACACAAAATGAAATTTTGGGTTCCGTCAAATGAGTGGAATTTCTTGACTAACTGCTCAATTCTTAATTGCTAAGGAATGACTCTCTTGGAGTCAGCAAGTAGTTTATTGAGCTTCATGGAATGACAATGTGCACAAAGCTGTGCTGCTACTTATAGGGTGGTTTTCAGGTAAAGTTTGAAATTGTAATATCAACCTGCAATATTTACTACACTACCGCCATCATCTCCTCTTCTTCCTGACTTCTTGCTAGCTCTATACTAAAATATCATACCTGTGAGGTCGTGTCATCTCTCTCACTCCTACCTCTCTTTCCCTACCAAAAAAAATCTTATTGGCTTGTATTTCTTGTTTCGCAGCACTGGCATGAGATTAAAAGTCGGAAAGCTTTGTAGGAGACGCTTGACAGCCCTGAAAACTAGTGTATGTACACCACATATTGCTTCAATAAGGGAGAACTCTCCCTTGAGAGGTCTGGAGGAGGGACTTTCTAAAATTACCACACGCTGCGGCGGGGGAAGACAATTAATTGTTTTTGTGGGCACCCTACGTAACTGTATATTTATGGGACACAAGGCGCACTGTCCAATCACAATTGATTTGTCAGCCCTCTTGATGACAAGTAAAGATCAAACAAACCCCCTCAAGATCACTCGATTTTTGTGTGTTTATATGGCCACCACCCCACCACTTTGTTGTCTGCCTGTGACCAGCATTGTAACTTAATTCAATGGAAGTGTGACGTCACGGTGCTACATCTTATGACATATTTGCAACAGAAACACTGGGCACGAGATTAATAAAAAAATAGAAGATGAAAGTTTTTGGTATGTTAATCTGTGTCAACGGGCAAATAGCTGTTGACGTTCAGAAGAAACATAATGTCTTCATCCTTACGCTTTAGACCACTTGACATTGAAGATAATGTTTTTTTTTAAATACCGATAACTCATTACCAACGAAAAAGCATAAAATTCCAGAAGTCTTGAGTCTTCAAAAACACCGCTTCGAAAACCTGAAATATCGCATAGATGTATGGATATTTACAATTTAACTAGACTTTGTGAGTTTCTATTTATGGATCACATTGGGTGGTACTTTCTTAAGTTTCCAGAATGGCTATCTCGACGAATACGACATATTGAATACTGCCATCGTATGTAACCACATCATAAATAGGCACCTTAATAAGCAACAAGACAGGAAATCCACTTATAACGTAACATTGAGGCGCGTTCGTGCAACTTTTGTTGCAGAGGAAAAGCAATACGTATTACGTATTCTGAGTGTGTGTTTGTAGGCTTAGGTATACCGCATGCAAAGCGCATGCGCCATATCGTCATTTGTGGCCCGTCCGGCTCTCCAATATTTGTTCACATTATCTCATATAAAAGGCACGTTTTTTAAAAAACGTAATTCAACATGTAATGTATGATTTGGATTTCTCTACAACGTTTGTCATTCTAAGAAGGCATGAGCGAAATATGATCAAAAATGTGTATTGGCTTTCGTGTAAAGTACCTGCTATTCTTGTCAGTTTGTATGAAACTTGAACGTTCTCAACAGTTTTCCGAAAAAAAATACTCAAATATCAAATTTCATGACAATCCGTCCAGTGGGAGCCGAGTTTCATGCGGATGGACGGGCAGACATGACGAAGCTAATAGTCTGTTTTCGCAATTTTGCGAAAGCGGCTGAAAATGAATTACGTGAAGTTACGTCTTTTGATATTTGACACTTTGGTGGTTTGGAGGAAACTTCTGCCTCCATAGTTTTTATGGTTCTACCTGAAGATGGAGGCAGCAGATTCCTCTGAACTGTGTGTACTTATCTGCCCAATTGCATGGAGTCATATTCCATACATTAGATGTTCTGCTTAGAATCTTAAATCTCGACTGTGGAATTTTAGACTGTGGCTTTAGAGTTTGTCAAACAGCCCATCGTAAGAAATGGTTAACGAACTTTTGAAAGAAGCTGTACTCCAGAGAATACACAACAACAAGGCTGCGTGGATTCGCCCGAAAGACCACAGTCATAACAAACAATTCATCCAGTGAAGCAAACATCGAAATAAATAACCAGGATCCTGACAAAAATACAAATAGGTGTATAAATCCGAAATAAACCGAAAAACTATCCTAACAATCCCACCAATAAACCGATAAGGAAGACAATCGTGCAAAGGAACTGCTGCTAAGTTTCATCGAAAGGGCTACCAGGTTAACTGCAACTCGCTAAGCAGAGATGTAAATTATGACCCTGACATCGACCCGTCGACTTTATGATTTGCAAACTGTAATTGATATCCACAGTGGCTGCACGAAACTTTCTCAATCTGCCGAGAACCAACATTATGAAAAGAAATTTCCCTGAGTCCGGTGATTACTGCTCCAACTTGTCCCTACGGCTGACAGATTGAGTTCACGAGCGACCGTCAGAAAGTCGATACGAAATACGGCAATCGCGTGAATCCGCCGCGACCTTACTAAGACGCTCTGTGCGCGGTTCCCCTGGTGACTGAATATGCTTTGTCAGCCGAAAGTATCAAGGTGCAGTTATGGTCGACAGCAACAGAAGCGGTCTAAGGATAGAAATTCCAGTAGATGTACTTGTCTATAACGCTTTGAATCTGGAAGAGAGACAGACATATGGATTCAAAGTTGTTCGGTTGAAGTGGGGAGGGAGGGATGGTGAAGTACAAGGCAGGTAGGCGGTTGTAAGGACGGGAGGCCTGGAGGACGGGCTGAAGGATGGACGGACAAACTGACACACAGAGTAATACACAAAAAGGCAGAAAGACAGAAAGTGTGGGTGTGGGTGATACGAGACACTATGTTGATTATAAGAAAACCTAAAATTTTAGCGCTCTGAAAGTTCCCAACAGTGCTCGCTTGTCCGTCTGGTATAGGTACTTCGAAGTGAAGAATGTAAGGTAACGGGAACTGAATTGCTGTGATCATGAAGCAGCTTAGTCCGCTTTCCATCGCTGTAACCTTTACACCCCAAGCCTTTCCATTGCTTCCAACGTGCCTTTACCAGAAATACGAGCGGTTACTCTCTGCGAATTTTCATAGCCATAAAATTTTCCCTTTGCTTGCAATAAATGTGGTGTTTCCAACTTCGTTTTCTTTGTCTTCTTTTTCTTTTTTCTTTCTTTCTTCCTCTCTTTCTTTCTTCTACACGCTTTAACCCTTTAAACGCCAAGTTAAATCCCATCTGCCATCTGTTGGCATTATTAGGAGCTCACCATATTCTCCACATTAGCAGGATAAGGGTTAAAGTTTTATATGTTGTTACGCCAATGACTTCCGGTAGCCTCTGTAGTCTGTTTGCCATATCTAAAAATAGGCTTTTTGTAACTTGCCAGCACGTATCTGTCCAGTTCTCGATGTATGAAGTAACATTGCTTTAGGTTCCAGTCTTAAGGGATCTGCATCTACACCGCTCTATACAACAAATCGAGCATTGTTTAAACTTTTACAGGCTTCGCCCGCTGATAAGAATAGAATTACGATTATTATGGAGCGTTGATGGAAAGTCAGGTACCGGCGATACCGATTTAAAACGAAGTTCATGTCAATAATATGTCAACCTTCAGTCTCTGCTCCACAGTGAACAGTATACTTCTGCATGACAAAGACCAACTTGTTAGTGTTGTTTAGGGAACCAATCGATGCTTGTAATGATAATCTTACGAAACAGGTAAATCCACTCTGTGGGCAAGATCTAGTGATTTGTTAATATTGAACACAGTGGTACTTATTAATCAGTTGACTAACAATGATAGACGATTCAGGTAACCTCGCAGAATGTAGAACATTTCAGTGTCAAGTACCTTAATCGTGCAAATTCAAGACAAATTCTTATGTCCTTATTGCGGTCTTGTGACCTGTGACACCTCGCATTTACGGAGGAGAAATAGGAGTAGCATGTTCTTCTAAAAAGGGTGCATTAACCCAGAAGGCCAAAATATTTATCTTTTTTAAAGGCTAATGCACGTAAGTGTTCTTTATTCTGACCTTACTGGTCACGTAGGCCTCTGTTGCGGAGTGGTCTTAGGTAGAAATAGGAGCAATTGATGTCAGTGGAGGAAGATGTTTCAGTGAGTAATACAGCTTCACCCTGTCGCAAGAAGTGCCTCTAGATAACAACACGGCTTCGTGCTCTCTGTCATTACATCAAGTTTAGGGTCTGAGTTCAGTATAAACTTCTCCATTTGCCAGAACCTTTAAAGGTTATTGAGGGTTATGTATTTGTAACAAAGTTATATCCTTTAATTTCCAGTTGAAATAACGGCAGGCATTTTGGTAGTTCCATGTAAATTTCCATGCCTTTCAGCTTCCTTTAAATAGCAACGTAACTGCCACTTTCATCAGAAAAGGCCGCGATTTGAAGTGTTTCAAAGACCATATGGGGCTAATCACTGGCAGACAGGGACACTACTGAAGAATTAGTTTTCTGTGGTGTGACACCTGGTATTTTACGAGGTACGTGAAGCATAAATGGCGTCGCAGAATACAACATTCTTCAGAGCTAACAACCTGTGAACCCCAAATGTCGAATATACGTTAAGATCTAAGTATTTAATATAAAATATTCTTATAATTTTTTTTCTCTTTTCAGGTAAGCCTCGTATCTTGCCCATCTTACCTGGTAATAAGGTAATTCTGCGTCCATTGGTAAATATTAGTCTTCCGTATTCTTCGGTATAATTAAATCTTATTTCCCGCACTTTATGATGTTACATTACTGTATTGTAGTTTGGCTCAAACATAACTTGCAGAAGATAATTAGTGATTACAGCCTTATTATTTAGCCGTGTTTGTTACGTTGAGAATTCAGCTGCAATGCTGAGCACCCTCTGACACAGCTGTCTGTGTGAAGTGGAAAATTGTCATTCGATTCTCAGGTCTATATTTAGGTGGGATTTACCTTTTCATAAGCCTCGTAGAGTTTTCCGCAGTCCTATAAATATTGAGGTTTTTTTTTTACTTCAGTCAGCTGGTCAGTTTGGAGATACCAGATTATCACGGAAATGAATGTTAAAATTTTGATACAAGGCATGTGAGTCGCATGTTATGCTGAATACCTACCAACATGTTGAGCAATATGGTGCCGCGCCTTCAGGATAGATCTTTAATCCAGTGTTTGTAAGTATAACAGTCTCCCAGTTAGGATATTTTAGATTTTCATTTTAGAGTTAACTTATTCTGTGTTCCGCGTTTTAACACCTCATATTATTCTAGGTGATTACAGATGATATAGAGGAACACGTTGCCTTAGGAACTACACGCGCACACACACACACACAAACGCGCGCGCGCGCGTTATCGCAATCCACAATTTGAATCCGTCAGTCAATATTCAGTTTGTCACTTGCTTAATTAATCTCTGATTCAAGTAATCTTCTTGCCTCATGCCTCGGAGATTGACATTATTCTAAATATGGTTCACGAAATCAGTACCTCACAGAAAACACACTACATCTCCAAGGCAATGGCTAACGGAATAATCGTATGTTCGGAAATAATTTATTCATTGTACAGTGTATGCAGGTTTTGATGCCCTGCCACCAACGGAGGGAGTGAGCTCCAGAGAAACGTAAAGTAAACTGCGCAATTCTGCAGCCTCACATATCAGAATTCATTAATCACATTCATCGCTTTGAGAACATCAGATCCTTAAAAAATACGTTTCACTGGTAGAATATAGGTACTTAGTACTGAAACAGATGGTACGATTTAACACTTCATTAAAGGATTAATAGGCAAACTGATTCATCGCCGTGTCAGTGGGTCGGCTAATTCTTCAGTGTTTTCATTTGCAGTCCCTTATTTCTACACACCCTACTGGCAATACACCACTCGAAACACGATGACGTATAAACCTATACGTTATGTAAATACATTAACCCCCCCCACTGAAGTCGGTCCCATCAGATTGTTTGGGGACTGTGTAAATAAACATGACAGTTTTGATGACGTCAAAGTAATCATTATAGAATGAGTCGGGGATTCCGTAATTAATCGATTAGAATGTACTCGTAGGTGTGTTTGATTCGGACCAAAAAAAAAGGGCACAAAACGGTGTGCGGAATGTTGGGTGGCAGTAAGTACACCGCGACTCTGTCACGACCAGTAGTGCCATGACCTTCTAGACTGTATGCTTTTTAAGCGATAGACGGAAAGGTGACTTCGAATAACAAATTCGAAAGGATGGTTAAACTCGTACCTTAAAGAGTTTGTGTGTATTCCTGCCTTTTCTTGTAGGAGTCGGAGCAAACCACTAAATTTTTCTCGATGTAACCAGTTCTCCGGATTAAAATTGGACACAAATTCTGGAATATTTACTTTTGTACGGGCGAATAATATTAAGAGACCTTTTAGAGAAACTGAGTTGTAACGATGCGAACTGGTTTCAACTGGCTGTTGATAAATTATATCCAGTGGCGGGCTAAGTAATCCACCAGTTTCACGAAGCAGAGACCATATTTTTAAGCTGATAGTTGCTTGTCCAGCAATTTGTCATTCCGTTGCCATATCATGTAAGTCCAACTAAATGCAATTGGGTTCAAATCTGAGTGTTTTATTATTACATGTTATTTTCTCCTACATATTTTAGCTAATCTGAGCCATCATAAAGGAGAAGCAAGTGCAAGAAAAAGTGTGTATTAAAACTATATCATATCCTCACTATAATGTGTAGTCAACGCATGTATAAGACATAACAGCAAGTTTTATGTGTATAGTGTGTTTATTGAAACTGCAAGGATTAACATATTGGCAAGTGTGTTTTAAATTATCATAATTCATATGTGTGTGTGTGTGTATATATATATATTTACACACATATATATACATATATATATAGTTCTCCGTTTGGGAGGTTAACGTAATTAGTAGAATAATATTAAAATTTACCTTAAGACAGTACTGAATGATGATGTATACTGTATTCAGTTCCAGTTATGTTCCAGTGTCTGAGTTTTTATGTGTAGTGCATACTGAATATGAAAATGAATTTTCGGTTCCATATTATGGGGAACTTGTTAACCAGTAGATGGGCGTTTAGCTGTTCAACAATTACTGCGCCCCATGGGGATAGTTACATAATAGCAGCAATAACAATTCGAAAGAATATACATATATATATACGATAAGTCACACAGAACTGCAGCATAGTGAAGTTATTTTGACGTCATGTCAACACCGTGAAGGGAACGTGCTTGTTGTGATAATTATTAGCTCGCATGTAGCAATGCTGATATTGTCAAAGGGGTCAACTGGGAAACTACTCAATACATGGTGCAAAGCGTATTACACGTAGTTGTATAACCGTCCGGTTCACCTTTCTCGCTCATACCGTTCGCATGAGATCTAATTTTCAGGGACTAACGTGGTTTCAGTGTTATGGGCTTGGTAAAACGAACTGTCAATAAGGTTTTTGTTTAACTGACGATCTGGAGAATCTGTTTGATTTTATTTTCAGTTGCTGGGCGCTCTTGGTAAAAGTTCTCATTGCTTACGACAAACGTAGCACGGATCACTCTCTCACGTAGCGTTTTAACTGCATATTAACATTTAAGGAATAATAAAATTATATTGTCCGAAACTCGGTAATACCTATTAAGTCCAATTTAATGTTATTTTTTTTTAACTCTGTACCCCCGTAGAACACATACAAATTACTAATTATCTAATTTAGTCTGTTAATCGGGCCTAAATCTGGAGCGATGCACACGCGCGTCCTCCTCCTACGACAATCGAAAAACTTGTATGTCCTTCACTACAATATGAGAAGTTTGTTTCCCTGTTTCAAAATCCTCCCTACCTTAATTTGCCTAACTAGTCTGATTGGTCGCCTGCAAATTTAGCAGTCTCGTAATAGGCCGAAAACTTTAAAATTTTGTATTCTTCCTCCCCATTGGTTTCTATGACTGGCGCTATATCTTTTAACTTATGTAACTTATGTAACCCCCGTATAAACGTCTCGTGATTTATATTTCGAAAAAGTATCAAACCATCGAATTTTGGCTGTCCCAGCAGACTTCAAAACCCCATTAAACTTGACGTTGACAAATACGTAACAACTAGAATACTCTTTCGTAAATGCTTACCGCAACTTCTATCCTATTCTAACCTCTACTTGTCTCTTTCTTCTGTTATCTGTCTATCCTACTTCACACATGATTCCTTCTCACTCTCTGCCCTGTAACCTTCCTTCTCTTTGCTACCCCACTGACCTTTTGTATTCCTTACCAGATGCTTCTGACCTCCCTCATTCGGAAACATATGTATTCCTACATTTCAGAAAATAATTTTGGACCTTCTAACCAAATAATTGTTTCCACCGGTTATAGATGCAGTTCACATTAGTTATCAGTTACAGTTATTTTACATTCTGTTTTGCAGTTTTCGAGTTTGATTAACTGTCAGATTCACTAAGCTTCTATTTGGGGTCAGTAGCTCGAATCCCGTGTGCGATCCATAAACTTATTATTTCTATTTGGAACAAAGAGGAATTGCCTGAAGAATGGAAGGGGTCGATAATAGTACCTATCCATAAGAAGGGGGATAAAACAGATTGTAATAACTATAGGGGCATATCGCTTCTGCCAACTACGTACAAGATTTTGTCCAACATTCT
>Ga0209737_10003569_pt1 | contig 10842 bp, 6 predicted proteins | sample TergutCu122P3_FD_187284 | JGI IMG/M metagenome (GOLD analysis project Ga0209737, IMG submission 187284) | Cubitermes ugandensis P3 segment gut microbial communities from Kakamega Forest, Kenya - Cu122 P3 (SPAdes) (version 2) | ecosystem: Host-associated > Arthropoda: Insects > Digestive system >...
TAAAGATTATGAAGTTAGTACAAAGTCTGAAGAAAATATGATAATGATAGCACATTCAACAACACTACTCAGGAGGCTCTGTTATTGAAGACAGGTTCTTAAAGTAGAAAAATTCGGATTTATATCCATAGATAACGAGTAAGTTTTTCAAGTTTTTATAGGGAAAAATCTCTTAACCATATGGATAACGAAGAAAACAACAAAACCATAAAAAGTAACGTATATTGACACACTATCTTGTTATTCGATGTAGATTGCGGGTTGGTAGGGCATTGCCATGGTTGCGCGGTGTTTGGGGTCAAAGCATTGGGTGTCGACTTCGCTGTAGATGATTGTTTCTGCGTTGAAACGGTCTCTTAGGAATTTGGCGGTATCGGTTAGGATGGTTTTTTCGTCGGTGAGTCCGATTTTTGCGATATTGAGTTTGTGCTCACTGGAAACTTTGGTGAGTGCTTTTATGATACGGGGAACCATTATGGCGATATCTTTCATGTTGGATTTGATGGCGGGGTCTGTAGCGAATTCGCGCATTAATTCGTTGATTTTGGCTTCGCCGGCCAAGGTTTTTTCAAGAACCTTTAGATAGATTTGCCATTTCCAGGGTGCGGCGGTATAGTAGATGATTTTAGTGGGGGTGATTTTCATTGCTTTTAGGATGTTGTTGGTATCATCCATAACATTTGTGACAAGTATTTCTTGTTCTATTGCAACGATATCGATTTTGTCTGGGCTATAGAGTGGCCAGTTTGCGGTGCTTATGAAGCCATCTTGGTTTGTTTGGCTCCAGAGTTCTTCGCAGATAAAGGGTGCAAATGGTGCTAGAAGTTTTAGCCAGTCTTTGACTGCGTCATTTAGTGCGTTTGTTTCGGTGTTGCCTTTGCGTTGTATGTACCATCGCATGTCATTCCAGGTTTCAAATAGGGCGGTTTGCAGTGCTGTGCGAGTTTTTAGTTCGTCAAGGGCGGCTGTGACGTCTTTTATGCGTTGTTGCATTCGGCTTGTTAGCCATCGCTCAAGGGCGGTGTTTTCGTCTTTTTTGGTGGATGTGATTATGTGACTGATAAAACCCATTAAGGAGTCGAATTTGGATTGGAGATCGCGAATATTGTCGGCTCGCCAGTCAGGGTCATCCATGCCCTCGGCGCCTAGAAGAAGGCCGCATCGGGTGGCGTCTGCGCCATATGTGTCAACGGCACCTTTTAGGGTGATAAAGTTGCCTTTGCTTTTGTGCATACCTTGGCCTTCAACCATAAGCATGCCGTTAACTCCGATAGCTTTGGGCCAATGTTGGGGTGGGAATAGGGCGGCGTGGTGGAATATACAGAAGGACAGGTGGTTTGGGACGAGCTCTTTGGCGCTGTTGCGTAAATCCAGGGGGTACCAGTAAAGAAATTCTTGGCGCATCGAATCGAGCAACTCGGGGCTGATATTGGCGGTTTTTGCGGCTACTGTTTTGTCGCCTTTACCTAAAAAGATGTAGTCTAATACATCTGGAGTTAGGGATTGGGGTTGGATGTTATTGGCTTTTATTTGGGCGTTTATGGTGTAGAAGGCCATATAGAGGGTGCTGTCGCTTAGTGTTTCGATTACCCAGCCTTTGCCCCAGGGCAGAGGTGTGCCAAATCCGGTTGTTCTTGCACAGGCCCACTCACGTAACCAGTCAATGACTGTGTGGAACCAGGGTTTTGCTGATTCGGGATAGAGCGTGAGTTGGTTTATAACTTGGTGGGCGAGTTCTTTCCATTTTGGGTTGGAGTAGTTGAGAAACCATTGATCGGAGAGAATTTTAACAATGCATTGGGTCATACAGCGGCAAACTACAGGGTTGGAGAGATCATACATGCGATCGGCGGCACCTAGTTTTTTAAAGTCTGCACCAAGTTTGTCTTTGACTTCGCGTATACTTTTACCTGCGTATATGCCGCAGTTGACTTTGAGGGTGCCGCTGTGGAACTCTTTTTTGTAGAGTTCGTTTGTGATTTCATCTGCTTTGGGGTCGTTTTGATCGACTATGCCCATCTTTTCAACGATTTCAACTGCTGGGTACTCGCCAAAACCATCTAGTTGTATGATTGATATGGGTTTTATTGCTAGGACCATTTGTGGGTCTATGCCAAATTGGGTGAGTATCTCGGGGTTTTTTTGTAAATCACGTAGTGCTAAGTAGTCGTAGGGGGCGTGTGCGGGAACACTGTAGACAACACCTGTGGCAGTTTGGGGGTTGACAAACCATCCGGGTAAAATCGGAAATTTGAGGTTGGTTATGGGGTTGGTGAAGCATTTGCCAATCAGTTCACATCCCAAAAAACTCCGTTTGATAGTGATTTTGTGTTCTTGTTCTTTGAGTTTTTCTGCGGCTTGCTGGCTAATTATCCAGGTTTCGCCATCTACGTCTGCTTCGACATAGTTTGAGTCGGGGTTTATCCACATGTTAGTTATGCCATAGATTGTTTCAGGACGAAACGTTGCGGCAGGCAAAATTTTGCCATCGTCAAGACGGTATTTTATGAGGGTATATTCATCGGGTGTGATACCTTCGCCACTTTGGCGGTCATGATCACCTGTGGGCGATTGATCTTTGGGACACCAAACAACAGGATGTGTCCCCTGTGTGACGTAGCATTCTTCTTTGAGGTTTTTGTATTGCCATTCGATAAATTTTTGAAAAGTGGGCATCACAGTAGTAAATTCGCGTCGCCAATCCACGGAAAACCCAATGCGTTTAACTGCAGAGCGCCCATCGTTAGTGTAATATTGAGCCATATAGAAGGGGTCAACAAATTTCGCAATGTCTCGTTCAGATACGCCATCGACTTCACGAAGTACCTTTATGTAGGCTTCATCGTTGCGTGCTACTCGCTGAGAGGCACCAAGTAAGGGTTGACCAGTCCAGTGCCAGCTCCAGGGCCAGAGCACATTGAACCCTTGCATGCGTTTAAAGCGGGCATAGACATCTACCCTAGAAGCGGTAAATGCATGACCCACATGTAAAGGTCCGTTCATATAGGGAAACGGGAAAGTCAGCAGTTTTTTTTGGCGATTTGGATCTGGATCGGCTTCAAAGAGCTTTGCTTCTTCCCAGCGCTTTTGCCATTTCTGCTCGATTTGCTTAGTCTGGCTCATAAAGCCACTGATTAAGGCTTGAGCTATTAAGAGTTTTGCTTTAAAGACCAGCTGACGATCCAAAAGTAAAGCTAACAACACAGCAGATCAGCCATAGAAGACAACGAGGTTGCTGAATAACCCGAGGAAGGGATGTATATGGTGGCGGGGTAGCCAAATTTTGGCATAAAGGAAGGGAAGGGCATACACTAAATCCAGCTACCCCAGACGGAAGATATAAAGGTGTTCAAATGATCTCTAAAGCATATCTTCCATACTTATACACCATACACACCCTGATTGGATTTATTTGATTTAATGCTAAGCACACGAACAAAACGTCCAATCGTTAGACAAACATAAAAATAACCAAGACAGCAACTATACAAGTAGCAATATAGTGTTCAATTTTTTAGAGTATACACCTTTAGGTACATGATGGTGTAATGACCCCTATAGGATTGTAGTATCACGGAATTATTTCGTTGGGTCTATTGTGTAGTTTGTATGGTTAAGTTAGCGGTTCAGTGTAGGTTCAATTGGTGTTTTATTTTTCTTTTTTGGGGCTGTGTTTTTTTGTTGTAGTTTGTCTGTTTTTTGTTTTTGGGTTAGTCAGTTGCTGTAGGTTTGCTTCGAGATGTTAAAGGTTTCACAGACCTGTTTTTGTGTGTCCTTTTTGTTTATATGCTAAGACTGTTTCTCAGAAATCACACTATAAGTTATAACAAACGATATAGCACACACTAAAATTTAAACTAGTCTGCTATACATTGTGAAGTGTGGCTGCTTCAAAGTTCCAAGTCATGGGATATGTGTGTTGTTGTTTTTGGTTTGATTATAAATGTGTTGGAATTTGGAGATAAACTAGTTTAAAGCATGACCGAAAAAAGACCAAGATGGCCATACAAAATAACCAATCCGATAATGTCCGAGTTGCTAAAAAAGAGAACCATTCAACCAATAAGCCTAACAAACCAAACAAACGACGCTTGCTGTCTGCTTGGAGCTCTCTATGTCTCCATTTTTGTTGTGTTTACCTGATAAATATAGAGCCTCTCTTCTGAGTAAACACAAGTCAACCAATCAACCCTATCCATCTTTTCTACACAGCCCAAATAGTTCCGCTGCTCATCTCTCCCAACATAAACATAGTCCACACCATACTCTCGCACAGCCGCCGCAAGCTGACTCACTGATCCCATGTAGGCCTCATCAATCATCTTTTCACGTGCCTGAACCTCACTTAAGGGTTCCCCATGTCCATAGGGCCAATAAACATACGATGAAACCCTCAAACGCCCCGCAATCATAGAAGGTGGACACTGAATACTATAATACGTCAGAAAAACCGAGTTCTTTGGAGTGTTATCTCTAACCCACATACCCAGCTGATATTCACTCCAACTCACCGCAGTAAATTCGGTGTTAACATTGTAGATTATCACACTTGCTGATGTAATGATTGAGAGCAAAACCAACGTCAAAACAACGCCTCGCGAGGCTCTAAACCGCAATTTAGATAACACAATACCGCTCAATACAACAATTGGAATCCAAGCAAACATGAAAAACTTGTACATATCCCAAACCCACGGCGTCATAAGCAATATGTTTGGAATTAAAACCAGTGCAAGCAGTGTCAATTTGAGATATTCATGACTCGGTTTGACAAATGAAACAAGCGCCAAGATAAAGGGTATGCCCAAGTTAAGAACATAATAAATCAGCGGGTTGTGCGCAAAATCCACAATAAATGCCGCACTAAAACTGACCGATATAGCTGGGCCACCCGCAAAAATAAAGGGCAGAGCAAAAACGCTGGGCAACAAAAAATACAGCCACCCCAAACTAAGCTTACGTATGTTTAAAACAACGGTTGCGGCAAAAGCCACATAACAACAGAAAAACGCTACATTATGAAACGGAAATACCAATCCCGTGAGAATACCTGCAAGCAAGATCCTATTTTGGTTACTCATATCTCTAAGTAATGCCAAAACAAACGCAAAAACCGGTAACCCCACAAGCATCGGCCGTTGTTGAAGTAAATTATCAAATATCGAGGGTAGTCCAAATAGATCTCCAAACTGGTAAATATAATTTTGATAGGGACTAAAGGTGCCGCTAAACAGAGCAGAAAAGAGTCCAACATAACTTAACCCCCAGCCAAAAACCCCCAAAACCACCGCGATGACTGCGGCTCGTCTGCTATAAAATCGAGCCAAAGCATAAATTGCTAGCGCAAAAATCCCAATAAACACCGCATTTAATAGCGGCAAAAGAGTCGGCAGAAAACCATATGTTTTCTCAATGATGGCTGTATGAAAATCAATAAAATAATGATAAGTTAACGGGGTGCCAATATAGTTGGGGGTTTGCGGAGGAAAATTACCCTGATTGAGACTTTCAATGATTTCATAGTGAAAAGGGGTATCTTGCCAGTTTGAACCTGTCATAACTATGCCATAGTCATTGCCCCGCCAAACACTAAGACAGAGGACCACAAGTGAAATCAAAAAAACCGTTCCAAAGAGCAACAAAATACTTTTCTTTATATGTGTTAGCTTTGTGAGGCTTTTAGGTCTAATTGGTTCCCCTTTTTTGTAAACTATCGCAGTATATATGCTGGTTAAAATCAGAAAGCACAAAAGAATTGTCCAACGCGAATAACCCAAGGCCAGTGAAAGATAATAAATCATCCCTACCGAGACAAGCACACTAAAAATGGGTACAAACGCCCAGATTTCATAGGATTTTAAGTTAAAGAAACGATAACCAATTAAACCTGGTACAAGAAAAGTAAAAACTAACGCTGCAACAACCGCAAAATAACCTGGAACCACCAAAGTAACCGAGAGAAGCAAAAACACCATCGAGAGCCAATACTTCTCAAAAATAGCCACTCCAGTGGTGTTAACCCTAACCTTAGCAACCTCCTTCAATTTAGATATCGCTCAACGTATAAAAGTACACAACAAATTTTTATCCTTTGATATGAGTGGTTATACGGCTGTCGGTTTCATCTGATTTTAGGTTTCTTTTTTTTGTTTTTGTTTTTTGTTGGTGAGCAACTGTTGTCCTGGTTGTATCACTTAAATGGTTTAACTTCTGAAGTTGGATTTTGGTCGAGAAAAGAAAGGTTAATTAGTTAAATAGTTGTGTATTGTTGCGGCGTTCAAGCCATCTGTTTAAGACAGCTTGCCCAGGTAGTATAGTTCGGTCTAGTATATGCGGCTGTCGCCCGCAGGACCCGGGTCCGAATCCCGGCCTGGGCGCCATCTTTCTACTTCAGTGTTTCTTTTCAGCTTTTTTAAATATCAATAAACACTTACAACAGACCTTCTCACTGTCAACTCGTCTATGAGCTCTGATCAGGTTTTGTCAAACATATTGTTACCTTTGTGTTTGACATAGGTTTTTATACTGAGTTCGGTTCTGCATATACTTGGTTAAGAGGACCAACAATCGCACGTTGTGTCAATGCTTTTTCGTTCAATATAGGGGTGGCGGGTTTTGTTTTGTGTATGTGTTGTGGTGTTTGTGAATAAGCCGCTTATGTGGGGGTGGGGGGTGTGGTTGTGTTTTGTGTTGTTTTTGTTTTTTGTTTGTGTGAGTTGGGGGTTGCAGTTTTTGTGTTGGTGTTGTTGTTTGTTGTGGTTGAAGGTTGTTTTTGTGTTGTGTTGGTTTTTGTACTTTGGATATTTTATGACCCTTGTAAGTACAAAAGGTTAAACCCTCTCATAATCCTTTTTACAATATTTTCGCTTAAATGTTATTATTCAGTTATATGGTTCAAAATAACTCAGTGCGGCCCAAAAATATCGTTGTAGGCAAATTGCTACGCGATTGCTTGAGGAAATTGAGTTTCTCCTAAAACTGCGTTTATAGCTGAATGTCGTCTTGAGGTCCGAGAAGATAACTATGTTGCTATAGGTCTATATCAGAAACTTGGTCACCAAAATAGGTAAGCTCAAACGATACTATGGCAACGCGCATGGACTATATTTCAAAAAAACATTGCAGTTATAGCATACTTTGTTGTGTGTTGAACAAATGTTTAAATGGTTTGTTGTCTCAAAGTTACTTGAGAGGCGCGATATGGGAGAGTCCCGAGGAAAAAAATCGAGCGATAAAACTCCTGTCCAAACTATTGTAGTTCTCAACCGCAATACTACTTGGCGATGCGGCAAACTTGAAAAATCCATTGTTAATCATCTCTACAAACGGCACAAAACATTTGGTAGACCGGGTGTTTCTGTCAAAGATATTCTGCTAAATCTTGATATTGCCGGTGAGAATACCGATAACTGTCTTGATGCTTTGCGCAGACTTGAAAAAAGAAACATTGTTACAATAACGGCTCAATAGTTCCCTTTTTAATTTCCTTTTTAGCGTGTTCTTTTGCTTCCCTAACCCACATGGTTGCAATTTTAGGTGATACCTTGAGAGTTTCAGCTATGGTTTGACTGAGGCCTGAGTTAACTTCTCAACTGTTGTTATGCCCATATTGTTGAGTTACATTGCACGTTTTTCACCAATTTCTGCTATATCAGTTAAGGACAACTTTATCGGGAATCCTTCTGTGCTTTGAGGCGTTTGAAGTGTTTGTGCAGATGGTTCTAGAGTTTGGGTCATGTATCAAAATGGTTGACAATCAAATTCCAACACAATTATGAGCAAACCACACATCATTTGAGAGTGTTCACAAATAGATAGACATAGTCTTTTTTTTGGGGTTTTACTTGGTTTAACATTTCTTTTGGGTGAATATTTCTGGGTATTTTATCATTAATTTCCATCAATTTACCCTTTCATAGAGGCCAGTATACCTGCAAATCTATCTAAAGGTGAACACTCTCCTTAATTTAATCATAATATAAATGGGCTGGTGTTTTGGCCATAACCCGCTTTCTGTTGTTTGTGGCATTCGGCTAATCGGGCTACCCGCGCCTCCGGCAGAGTCGTCATAGGCGACCGTTTGCCCTTTCCACATGCAGGACGGCCGTTTCACCGTTTCCAGATCGGCAGACTCTGCATCACAAATGCGTCACAGCCAATTTCCGAGTGGACGTTTCGTTTCTGCTCCGTTGCCAAACCTCTCGGTCTGTCCAAAGGACTGCATTTCTGCGTGTGAGCGGAGTTTCCTCAGTCCCTTACAGGACCGATAGCCACACACCAACTCACCAACCCAGCAGAAAATACACTACGCCTCCAATAAATCTACCCTCCAAATCATAGTTATAAATCCCAGAGACACAACAAAATATCTGCCTACCCCGCTATTTATCAAGATGCGCATGACCCAGCGCATGTAGAAAACAGTTTTGAAGATAGAAACCTGCGAGATTTGGGCAAAGTATATATCCATAAGCATCGGTTAGCGCTCGATATGGAGCCGCCTAAACCAAAATTCAACTACAAAACAGTATTATTTTCACTTTTAGGTTTAGCGGGCTTTTTTATCTACATCCATTTTTTCCAAGTTGATATTGTAGGTATTATTACAACAGCACAAACTGCTAATCCACTGATTTTTGGATTAGCTGTTGCTTGTGGCTTACTTGAAGTCTTTTTTTTCACCCTTTCTTGGCATGTATTGACCTCTCCTCTTGATATCAAAATGACCCTAAAGAAAGCCTTTCTCTATGTATGGTATGGAATATATGTTGACATATTGATACCTGCGGAATCAGTTAGCGGTGAAATTACCCGTGCCTATTTGCTTACCCGTGACCGTTGCGGCTCGTTTGGCAAAGCTATGGCCTCACTGTTTACTCAGCGTCTCTTGGGTATGGGATTAAATGTTGCCGCCTTAGTCGTAGGTGTTGCGCTACTGGTGTTTGAAGGTCAAGGATCGGGGTTTGTTTTTAATCTCATAATATTTGTTGCCATCGCCATAGCCCTCATAACTGCGGTCTCGACAGTTTTTGTTTTCAAAAAAAATTGGTTACTAAAAACCATCAAGTGGATTGTATGTGTGGTCGATAAAATCTCAAGGGGCCGATGGAAACTTGACCTCAAAGAAAAAGCACTCGAAATCACCAATCACTTTCATGACTCCATGATAGAGTACAAACGCAACCCCCGATCACTTATAAAATCCATGATTTATCTGGCAGGTTCTTGGTTTTTTAGCTTAAGTGTTCCCTATTTGGTTTTTCAGGCGCTTGGACACCCCGTACCATGGAGCGTTATTTTGATTACTTCTGCCATTGTTTTAACAATAAAATCAATTCCTGTGGGAATTCCTTTTGAGGTGGGTATCCCCGAAGCCGTTATGACTACCCTTTTTCTTGCTATGGGTGTTGATGCCGCACTAAGTGCCACGGCTACTATTCTCACCCGAATCATTACCATGTGGTTCCGTTTCTTTATCGGCTTTGTTGTTCAACAATACCTTGAACTCAAGCCCGCAATAGTCGATGACAAATACAATAAAAATAAAAACGAATTGACACCTACTTTAGATTGACCATGTGTAGCATTAAAATTGAACAGGCTGATCTCAAATTTATTGATGCTTACTATCGAATTGAAACAGACTGATTTGACGCGGAAGTCTTTAGTAAAAACCAGATAGTCTATATCAGTTCGTTTTTTGTTAACTATGTGTATGTTAGAGTTTTACGTTATAGGGGATTAACTTAACAATTAGATGCTGTAAAATATGTGTACACAGCTTCTTGCAGGTTTACACATTTAGACACCAAATCAGCTAAAACACACTCCATACTTGACCATCTATATTCAATTCTACCAAAAACAAACAAATACACCAACAAAAACACCAAAAACACACCCACAACAACAACCAAAACACACAACAGACACACACAATAAAACCAAGCAGCACCCAAAAACACAACCACCTCCACACAACCCTAAATAAAAATCACGCCTCAAACCACCACCCAAAAACACCCACAAACAAAATACACAAAACACAAAACAACAACCACCACACCCCAACAAACCCACCAACAACAGCTAACCAATGAAACTTTTGCCCACACCAGGCATCTTCAATACATTTTCGGTAGTGCGCCAACATAGAATAGTTTTTTACGGGTCAGTTATTTTATGGTCTGTCCACGAATTTAATCATGATTTTTCTCTACAAAATTTGAAAAACCTGTTAATCACCTCTGAATTAGCACGAATTTGATACTGCATTGAATAACTATTCTAAATTGGTGCACTGCCTGCAGTTATTTTGAATAATGCTTCTTTTCATCGGAAGAAAAAGTTATCGCTTATTGTGGAGCGGTCTGGTGTGCTTTTGTTGTTTTTGTCTGCGTATTTTGTCTGATTTTAACAGAATTGAGTGTCGGTGGGCTAATATGAAGCGCGCTTTACCTGATTTGATACCTAAATACGAAACATTAGAAAAGCTGTGTACACCCATTTTAACCACTCAAACTCTTAAACCATTCTGTTATAGCAGCAAATTTTGCGATAACGTGAGTGTTTAATAATTTCTTTGTTGTTGTATATAATATTATTGAAATCAAGTAGAACGTATCATTTCCAGAAATTATTTCGCTAGTTCTGTCCATATAAATAGTATGCCTAAAATAAAGAACAAGCGCAAACTGAAATGGTGCCTACAACATTATGACACACAAGAAATAACCAGCAAATACGCAGCTAAACAACTAGAAATATCTCAAAGAAGATTTCAACAAGTCTACAAACAATACCAACTAACAGGAAAAACACCAACTATAGGACAACACATTG
>Ga0209737_10003570_pt1 | contig 10841 bp, 8 predicted proteins | sample TergutCu122P3_FD_187284 | JGI IMG/M metagenome (GOLD analysis project Ga0209737, IMG submission 187284) | Cubitermes ugandensis P3 segment gut microbial communities from Kakamega Forest, Kenya - Cu122 P3 (SPAdes) (version 2) | ecosystem: Host-associated > Arthropoda: Insects > Digestive system >...
ATGCGTCGGCTTCTAAAACGGGCGCGTTCCTGTTCGTCTCTGCTGATTTCCATCAATAAAGCGGTAGCCATACCGATCTCCTTCTTGTAAGAGATTATATCATTTATCAAATTTCGATATTTCAAATCAGGCGCAAACTGAAAAAACAATGACCACATCTCAAGAGGGGATAAGCCTTTCACAGGTTTTTTTAATGTGTCATTAAGTTTGCTCAACTCAATAATAATCATATTTAACTGGTCGCAAAACTCTTCCCCGTCCGGTGTCCGCAATGAGAAACGATTCACAAAATCTGGCAGTGCCGGAAGAACTGTATACGTACAAAATGTTGCCTGATATGTACGGACAAAATTATGGTACTTTACACCTTTTGAGCTCTGAGATGAATGCAAATCCGTTAAATAATAAACACTTTTATTCTTAAAACTCATGTGATCCTGCGCAATCTCTTCTATTCTGGATGCCTGCATTTCGACATTAACCTGATCGCCGCCGTTAATAACGCAATTTACGTCCAAACGCTCCGCTTTTTCGTCAGTGTCCATAGCCGGCAACTCCGTGTTCCTCACCAAAACATCCACAACCGGGCGTTCAATAACTGTAGATATGACATTTATAAGGACCGGCTTAGCATCCGGATGCGTAAGCAGCGTCTTAAATATATGGTCGTCTGACGGCGGCAGCATATCCGCGTCTGTGGGTATCTTAACCATCGGTTCATAGCTCCTTTTTAGTACTGCAAGGCGTTCCGGCTTCTTTTAAGGCGATTTTACGTGCTAAAATAAAGATAATATATGGTTACATCGTATGTCAAATTTTTTTAGAATAAATGGAACTTCCGGCTTTATGGCGGAAGTGTTTTAGCTCTAAATTCCAAATTAAGCGCGCGTTCGCGGGCTGACCCCGCCCTTACGTGGCGTTTCTGTGTGGGTCTTTCCCCAAAACGGTTCCGTCTTTATCCACGCTGCCGCGTACTTTTGCTGGGTTTCCATACGCTAACGCGTAGTCCGGCACGTCCCGCGTTACTACGCTGCCGGCTCCTATGAAGGCGTATTCTCCGATAGTAACGCCGCACACTATGGTTGCGTTCGCGCCGATGGACGCGCCTTTTTTCACTAAGGTCTTTTTATATTCGTGCTTACGCTCGACAAACGAGCGCGGGTTTATCACGTTTGTAAATACGCAGGACGGACCGCAGAAAACGTCGTCTTCGATAATAACGTCGTCATATACGGACACGTTATTTTGTATCTTCACCCCGTTGCCGATAACGGCGCGGGCTCCTACATTTACGTTTTGCCCGAGGGAGCAGTTTTTACCGATCTTCGCGCCTGGCATGATGTGGCTGAAATGCCATATCTTGGTACCCTCGCCGATTTCGGCGCCGTCGTCCACATAGCTGGACTCATGGACAAAATATTTTTTGGGGTCGCTCATTTTTTATAAAACTCCTTAATGCTGTCGCATACAAAGTTTATTTCATCTTCCGTTAGTTCCGGAAACATAGGAAGCGCCAATACCGTTTCGCACAACTGTTCCGATACTGGAAAATTTCCCTTTTTATATTTGAGATACTCAAAACATTTTTGCAAATGGAGCGGAACTGGATAATACACCGAAGTGCCGATTTCTTTTGACTTCAGGTGGCTTTCGAGCGCATCCCTCTTTTCCGCCTTAATGCAAAACACATAATTTACTACTTTGTTACCGTCTTTAATAACCGGCAGTTTAATGCCGGCAACATCTTTCAACATTTCCCGATATTGCGCGGCGTGTAATGCCCGTTTTTGAATCGCATCGTCGATACGCGATAACTTAACGTTTAATATTGCCGCTTGTAAAGTATCAAGCCGCGAATTATAACCGATATAATCATGGTGATACTTTACCGTTGAACCGTGTGTGCGATAACTTTTAGCTTTCTTATATAATGCTTCATCGTTGGTGACAATCATGCCGCCGTCGCCGTATCCGCCCAAAGTTTTTGTTGGGAAAAACGAAAATATACCAAAATCTCCAACAAGTCCGGCGTGTCTGTATTCGCCGTTATACATAGTACTCATGCCAAACGCTTCCGCCGCATCTTCCAATACCGCGAGCTGATGCTTTTTCGCAAGCCCCATACATGCCGTCATATCCGCGCTTTGCAAAAATAGGTGCACCGGTAAAATGCCTTTGGTCTTATCGGTGATGCGGCTCTCGGCATCTTTCATGTCCATGCAGAATGTGTCTTCGTCCACATCGCAAAATACCGGTTTCCCGTTCAGGCGAGCTATGCAGGATGTTGACGCGAAAAATGTAAAAACCGGCGTGAGGACTTCCGCGCCGTTTTTGAATCCTAATATGTCGGAAGCAATAACAAGCGCGTCGCTGCCGTTGGCAACACCTACGGCATACTTGGCGCCGGTGTATTTACAAACTGCCGCTTCAAATTCCTGCACCTGCTTTCCAAGTATGAAAGCGCCATTAGCGGTAACGTCCGCAATAGCTTTATCAAACTCCGCTTTGTGGAGAGTGTATTCCCGGGTGGCGTCATAAAACGGTACTTTCATTTATCAAAATATCCTTTCATATCAATGCTTGAAAAATCGCAAGGCAAATCAACAGGTTTGCCGGTTTTTTGGGATTTATATATAGCAAGAACAATTTCTATCGCTTTTTTGCCGCTTTCGCCGGAAATTAACGGTTCCCGTCCGGATTCAACGGAATCGACAAAATCTTTAAATAAGGCGGTGTGTCCGAAACCATATACGGTGGGCGGATCTTTTTCGTCTGGATTCAGAGCTTTATCTTCTGTGTCTCCCACGGAAACGGCATCCGCGAAACGCCATGTTTCCAATTTGTTCACGGCAAGCCCGCCGATAACAGCGGAACCGTTCTCCCCAAAAATCGAAAGCGTCTCGTTAAGATTCGTGGGATAAATTACCGCGCTTCCTTCAATAATACCAATTGCGCCGCTCTTAAATTCCACGATTGCCGCGCCGAAATCTTCCGCCTCAATAGGGCGCGCAAAGCGCCGGGTTTGAGCTTGCACACGCACCGCGTCTTCGCCCATCATCCATTGCAAAAGGTCAATGCCGTGGGTACATTGGTTCATCAGCGTTCCGCCGTCCTGCTCCCATGTTCCCCGCCAAGGCGCTTCCGCATAGTAGGCATTGTTGCGGTTCCAACGAATCTGTACCATGCCGTGCATCACACGACCAAATCGTCCGGTATCAACAGCAGCGCGCAGTTTTTGTATCGGCGCGTTGAACCTGTTCTGAAAACAAACCCCGAGCTTCCGCCCGTTTTGTCTGGCGGCAACAATCATCTCATCCGCATCCCTAACGGATAAAGCCATCGGTTTTTCACAAATTACATGGCATCCGGCGTTGAGACAATCTAACGCAATGTCTCTATGTTTCCCGGATTCCGTTGCAATAGTTACGATGTCCGGTTTTTGATTGGTCAGCATCTCCCGATAATCGGCATAAACGGCAACATCCGCTGCGGCAAAGTGTTTTTTGTATACCTCCCCCTTAGCCGCCGCCCGTTCAATTACCGGATCACACACTGCCGTCAGCACCAATTTATCAGCATTAGCAATAAATCCCTCAATATGTTTAAAGCTAATTCTTCCGCAACCGATCAATGCTATTTTATACATTATAATTTGAATACCTTTCCATCTTCAATATGCACATGTTTGACAGCATTTCTCATGTCCACAACAAGCTGCGCTTTTTCAACAATGCGGTTTACGTCAAAACACGAATGGTTCGCGGTAAAAACGACGCAGTCCGCGTTTGATAAAACATCGTCGCTCAATTCCACTCCCATCCACTGGTGTCCGTTTTCATCAATGGTTTCTGGAACGTGCGGATCATGATAGATAACTTTTGCCCCTTTTTTTGCCACTTGCTCCATCACCAACAATGCAGGACTCTCTCTCGCATCGTCAATATCCGGTTTATACGCAATGCCGAGAAACAATACGGTAGAACCGTTTAGCGGCTTCTTATGCCTATTCAGCGCGAAAGAGATTTTTGTCATCATGCGGTGGGGCATAAGGTCATTTATCGCTCCGGCAGCATGGATCATCGACAGGTTGAAATCGTAATTTTTCGCGATGTGCTCAAGGTAAAACGGATCAAGCGGGATGCAGTGCCCGCCAATGCCAGGTCCCGGGTAAAAAGCCTGAAAACCGTAAGGTTTGGTCTTCGCCGCTTCTATCACTTCCCAAATGTTAATATCCATCTTGCCGGAAAGAAGCGCCAGCTCGTTTACCAACGAAATATTAATAAGCCGATAAGTATTTTCAAGAATTTTTACCATTTCGGCGATGCGCGGCGAAGACACGAAATGCAGGTGTTTTATGGCAATGCCATAGAGCGCCGCCGCAATCTGCTGCGCTTCTTCACCAATGGCTCCCACAACTTTCGGCGTGTTATCTGTTTTGTAATCCTTATTCCCCGGATCAACGCGCTCTGGGCTGAAGCAAAGCCAGAAATCTTTGCCTTCAATTAAACCTGATTCCCGCTCAATAATCGGCTTCATAAAATTTTCGGTCGTTGTGGGGTAGGTGGTGCTTTCCAAGCTGATAAATGTCCCCGGTCTCATATTTACGCCGATGTCAATGCAAGACCGCTCGATATAGCTCATATCCGGTTTTTTGAATTTATCAAGCGGAGTAGGCACGCAGATAATAATGGCGTCACACTCGCGCAAACGTGAAAAATCCACCGTTGCCGAAAGCTTTTTTGTCTCTCTTACAACCGTTGCCAAATCGCTGTCTGCCACATCGCCAATATAATTTTGCGCGGTGTTTACAGAGTTTGCCTTTCTCTCGCTCTTCTCAAAACCCAAAACCTCCACGCCGCAACGCGCAAAGGTAACCGCAAGAGGCAAGCCGACATAACCAAGACCGATAACCCCGATCTTCACAGTCTTGTCTGAAATCTTCGCTAAAATCGCAGAGCTAGACAACGTAATCCTCCTAATATTCTTAGATAATTAATGGCTTTATTTTCTTAAAAGATGTTTTATAAAATTTAGCAGTTTATATTGAAAAGCTTTTTTATCATTCGGATAATCATTATAAGATTTGGGTGGTAAGGACATGATTTTTTCAAAATCTGATTTAGTAATCCCAAATTTATTACACAAAACCTCAATGTCTCGCTGTTTACTTTGCTCGTCAATGTACAATGGCTCGGACAACTTTTTGATGGCTTCTTCTCGGGTCATTTGACCTGCAACGATTAAGCTTGAAAAATGAGCTTTTCGTTTGTCAAATCCGAATTTAACTGGCAAGATATATTCTTGAAATATTCGCGTATATGTTGACTCACCATGCTTCCGCCCATAATCTTGCCACCCTAACTCTTTTTTAATTAATTCTTTCGCCGATTCCTTATCATAATCCACATAATCAAGAGTATTTATGCATTTTATATCATGAAATTTTCTATTTACAATCGCATCTAACCAAGAATATATGTGAAACGTTAATTTCTTAATCTTCCCGAAACGTTTATGAATTGCCTTTATATATGTAGCATCGCGATGCCCCTGTGACCAAGACTTTGCTAAAATAGATTCAGTAGCGGTATTATTTCCGGACAAGATGTATTTAATTTGATGTTTTTTGGCAATATCATACAAGGTCGCAAAAATAACATTATCGCTCGGTATTTCAGAATCCGGCGTTGAGGCTTTTAGAAATGCTAACTGCAAATCTTTAAACTCTTCCCAATTTACAACCACTCTTTTTTCTTCAAAGCCCAAATTTTTACAAATGTTACTAACATTTTGCTCTGCAGCCAAAGAGTTCCAATGGTTATCCCAATGAACAGCAATAGGACGCAATCCCCACTTTCTAATAAGATATGCCAGATAAGAAGAGTCGACACCGCCGCTTAAACCAATAACGCAATCGTATTTTTTGCCTTTTCCGCTCTCCTTAACTTGCTTAATAAGCTCATTTAAGGCATTTTCTTTTTCGGCTGGAGGCAATCCATACGGCGGCTGTTTGAGCCGTTCAATAGCGCTTATACAATGGTTGCAATAACCATTATCATCAAAAACTATTTCAGGGTCTGTCGTGTCCATGACACAACGGGTACAGATTTGGTAAGGTTTTGTATTCATGTGGATTATTCCTTAGATATGGATACTATTTTTTGATGTTTTCGATATATGTTATTTTTCAAAAGCATTAAGATTTTTGTTGTTTTATGTCTTTTTCAAAAAAATCTAAAATACGTTTTGATGAATTACCATCATGATATTTATTTAGCAACGCATTTATAAAGCAACGCTGCTTCGCGTATCTATCATCTGAATTAGTCAAACAAGTTTTAATTGCTGAAAGTAATTCCACGCTGTTTCGAACAATAATACCGGCACAAACAGATTCAATCGGGTCATAAGAAAAGCCCCTAGTTGTTTCATAAATGTCCTTATCGAAAAAATTAAAAATGACTGGTCGTTGCGTTAATAAAAAATCAAAATACGTTGAAGTGTAATCTGTCAACATAACATCAGTATAAGGGAGAATATCGTATAACGTATATTGATAATTTGGCTCATATATAATAACACGGGATTGGTTTAGTTCTATTAAACAACCTTTATTCTGCTTAGGATGAAGCTTGACGATTAAAATGGCTTTTTCAGTTTCTAACAATTTGTTGAGTTCATCATACGTTTCTTCGTATCCGAGTATATTTCTTTTGTGCGAGCGATTACGTTCATAATCTTTGTGTGTTGGCGTGTATGCAATAATTTTTTGCACAACATAATTAAGCTCTAACATCTCAATAAGTTTTTCGCGTGAATACCTTGGATTGAAAATGTTGTCGTTTCTTGAGAATCCCAAAACACGAAAGTTTTCGATGGGAACTTTGCAAGAACCAGAAACTATTTGGCTTGATAATTGAGATGTTGAGATAACATATTCTATCTTTGTTGTCGTATCAATTTTTAGACGGTCTAATTTGAATGGTGTAAAATAATTGAGCGATATATAAATTTGAGAATCCCGTTTGAAAAGAAATCGCATTGTTGCGTCTGAAGTGATAATAAATTTAGATTGAAAAAAACTAAAATAATAAATCCAATAATCTTTGAGTGATAGCCTGCGGTTACACTCCAGCTTGCACTCCCAATAAATAAATTGTATCTCAATGTTTTTGTTTTGAAACGAATTTACATAATTAATATATTCCTGTAATCGCTTTTTTTCAAAACAGACGAGAAAAAGTTTGAGTTTATCCTTATTGTAATGTATTAATAAATAATTGATAAATGATAATGTATTGTCAGCGGTATAATTTATAATATCTACACAATTATCTTTGCACGCAAGATCTGGTACACAAAATAGCTTAGCTTTGTTCTTATGTACAAAAAAAGAAAACCATTTAAGCAGAACGTTCACAGCAAAAATCACAACTGTTTTTATTATGTGTTTCATTTTCTCTACGCGATTAAAGCTTTTAAGGCGTGGATTAGCGTTTGGTTATCGGTTTCTGACCGTACAGCGATGCGTACAAATTCTTTAGCTTCGAATCCAATTTTTGAGCTGCAATCTTTTATTAAAATGTCATATTCATTTAACAAACGGAACGTCAGTTCTTTTGCAGTAAAAGGCGGCAATACTTCACACAAAGAATAATTTGCCATAGACGGAATAACTCTCAAATAATTAATAACAGAGATGTCTTGCATAAAAAGCGCACGCACGTCACTAATTTTTTGGCAAGCGGCATGATAGTCTTTTTCGTATTTATTAAATATTTGCATATAATATTCAGCGAAGGAATTAATATTCCAAACAGGAAGTTTTTTTCTGATATGTTCAATCATCTTTGTATTGCTGCTTGCTAAAACACCCAATCTCAAGCCCGGAACTCCGTATGATTTTGAAATACTTTTGACTATAAACATATTGGGAAAACTTCCTAAAACATCGTTTCTAAGTAAAGAGTTAGCGATAGAACCAATACTAAAATCAACAAATGATTCATCAAGAATAAATGTAATTTTTCGTTTTAACGCCCACGATGCAATATCCAATACTTCATTTACTGGGATAAAATTTCCTGACGGATTGTCAGGATTGATTAACAAGAGAGAATCAATCTCTTTGTCAGAAAAAAAAGCAATCAACTCCGCCGCAGAATATTGATACGATATATCACGAACTAAGTATGGAACAATATCATGCGTATTTTTCCTGTTATAGTATTCTTCAAATGTGGGAAGAACAATTCCTATCTTGCCGGATAACTCTTCCATTAGCTCTTTGATTAGTTCAGCGGCACCATTTCCGACAGTCAAATAATCATATTTCAACCCAAAGTATTTGGCGGCTAAAAGACAATTTACTCCCATGCTTGAAGGATATTCACTAATCAATGTGTCGAAATTTGTTTTGATTTCTTCTTTAATTTTGGGTGTTGGGAAATATGGATTTACTAAATAACAAAAGTCCAAAAGTTTTGGGAAACGCCAATATCCGCCATATCGCTTCTGATACTTGGTAAGCTTGTCATCTCCTTCAGCAAACAATGTTTCTGCAATATCTACATCTTGAATATCGTCTATTTCATACCATTTTTGAGACTGGCCAACAACATGGGCTTTTAATGTGGAATGATCAAGAAAAGTAATTACCCTTAATACATCTTCGTAATATTCATTATTTCCTCTCGTGCGAGAATACGCTTCAAGGAAAGGAATATAATAATTTTGTGAAAAGGATGCGCTAAACTTGTATAAATTTACCGTTTTGTAATAGTCTTCACAACGAGTAAAATCAAAATTCCTTTTCGGAATAAAACTTAAAATGTAATTTTGATTGTCAATCATTACAACAGTACCGTCCATCCAGCTTTCAAATTTTGCTACAGTTGATAAATTCGGATATGGATCATTCAATAAATCGGCAAGAATTGCATCATCAAACATCAAATCACTTTCAAATAAAATTGTGTCATCATTTAATAAATAATCTTTGGCAAGATAGAGGGAATAAATATTGTTTGTTGTTTGATAAACAGGGTTTTCAACATATTTTACGGGTATTCCTTTGTAATTGTCTCCTATCAATTCTATCAATTTATCCCCAAAATATCCGACAACAATAACGATTTGATTAAATTTATGCTGTACAATTTGATTCAACATTCGTTCAATCAGCATTGTACCGCCTATTTTAACCATACATTTTGTGTTTTCTTTGGTCAAATCGCCTAAACGTTTTCCCAATCCGGCTGCTAATATAATTGCTTGCATAATTTTATTTAGATATAAAACAGTTAAATCTGTAATTATTATATCCGTATCCCTCTATATTTTGTTGAATTAATGTTAAAGCAGAACACCTGTTTTGTTCAGAAAAATCTAAAAACCATTTTTTCGGATAATAAAGGTGTTCAAGCCCTTTATATTTTTCATCGTAATTCGAAACCTGTTTTCGCCTTTCATTTTCGCATACTTCTTTCAATATCAAATCTGGAACGTCTAAAATCGCTATTCCCCTCCGCGCTTTTTCATACATCTTATTGATTACTAACGAAGAATATTCATAGTCTGAAAAATAAAAGAAAATAGAGTTTGAAATAACAAAATCGTATTGTGTATTATCTATTTCAGAGGCATCGCCTATGATTAATTTTGCATTTGGCATAATTATTTTTGCCTGTTTAATAAGATCGTTTGAATAATCTATGCCGCCAACCGTATGACCAACACTATAAAATGGATATAAAATTGCTCCACACCCGCAACCGACTTCAAACAAAGAATCGTTATTCTGAATAGACAATTTATTTTTTACAAATGAGATATAATTTTCCCATGCCTCGATAGTAATACCGCTATTTCCACTACCTCCGTCAAACCCATTAATTTTAATTAAATACGAAAGCAGTTCGTTTTTTCCCATTTTAGTCAAATCTGAAATTTGACGGTTGTTCCAAATATGTTTCCAGTTATTCATTGTTTGGTACCCATAATATACCCCGCAAAAAAGGTGGTAGTTTATCTATAATCATCTGTTTTTCTCGCCTATCAAGCCCCACATAAAAAATTATTATTGCACTCCAAATCAAAGTAAAAAATCCAACAATACAAGAAGATCGCATCGATGTTGAAAAAAAGTAATGTAACACAATAGGAAGTGAGGCTACAATTATACTCGTTTTTGATATTGGCAGTATAATGTCTATTAAATATTTTCTCAATGAAAAATCAAGATGCTTTTTTATAACAATCAATAAAAAAGAAATAATGAATACTATTTCAAAAAAAAGCACAGAAGCATAAATATATATAGGTGATAAATTATTCAAACCTACAAATATTGCAATGGTTAAAATAGATAATCTAATTGAAACGTGAATAATTGTTGTCGTGCGTAATTTTCCAACTGCCAAATCAACAGTACTTATTATGCTTGCTAAAGTTCCTATTAATGCTTCTAATAAAAATAATCTCACAAAAACCGCAGTATATTTCGGATAATATCCAAGCCAAATATATAATGCAGTATCTATTTCCAAAATAAATGGAAGTGCTAATATCAGAAACAAATAAAAATATAAACGTGATGTTCTTGTAATTAGAGTCCAAAGTCGCGGTCTATCGTTTTGAGCAAAACTCATAACAATTTGTGGTTCAGCTGCTATAATTGCATTATAAATAAATGAAGACACTGAATTTCGTACTTGTGTTGCGATTCCTTGAGCTGCATTCATAACCGGTCCATAGTATAAATTTAAAATAATGTTTATCCCTTGATGTCTAATAACGGCTGAAATCTCTCTAATAATTCTATAAAAGTTATACCCCAATAA
>Ga0209737_10003571_pt1 | contig 10841 bp, 10 predicted proteins | sample TergutCu122P3_FD_187284 | JGI IMG/M metagenome (GOLD analysis project Ga0209737, IMG submission 187284) | Cubitermes ugandensis P3 segment gut microbial communities from Kakamega Forest, Kenya - Cu122 P3 (SPAdes) (version 2) | ecosystem: Host-associated > Arthropoda: Insects > Digestive system...
AACGCCGACAGTAACACCGACAGCAACACCGACATGCACGCCAACGCCGACAGCAACACCGTTATGCACTCCAACGCCGACAGCAACGCCGTTATGCACGCCAACGCCGACAGTAACGCCGACAGTAACACCGACAGCAACACCGACATGCACGCCAACGCCGACAGCAACACCGACATGCACGCCAACGCCAAGCTGCACCCCGGCCCCCTGTACGACGCCACCGACGCCAACTAAAACACCGATAAATATCCCTACACAACCTCCAAAACAACCGCCGCAGAAACCTCCACAGCAACCGCCAAAACAATTTAAGGTAAACCCACAAACAGGAGATCCTTTGGATATCTTGGTTGCGATTGATTCACAACCAGAAACCCAATTAAAGTTAAATCCGGTAGTGGGGGAAATGTTGATACAGCACTTAGACAGTAATCAAGTGTTTGTTATATGGCTACTATTAGCAAGTATGATAGTTATTGCTAAAAGAAAGGGGGAAAAGGGCGTAGTCTATAAAAGTATGCGTAGGCGTATGCGTAGGTTATGAGAGAAGTATCATATAACAAGTTATTCGAGAAGCTAAAGAGGGAAAATTTCAAAGCGTGGAGACTTCCCAGTAAGGTAGAAATATCCCCTATAACCATTACTAACCTACGAAATAATAAGGCAAATATAAAACTTGAAACGATACTAAAGATATGTAATGCCTTAGATTATGAATTGGAAGAAGTTGTAGAATTTATCAAAACAACGCGAGAGCATGACAAATAAACCGCCTTAACGGGCGGTTTTTTTTCATGGATTGTAAGTATAGTATAAATTCAAATGTTCGTTCTAAAAGTATCTGTTCTATAAACATATGTTCGGCCGTGGCTTCGCCAGGCTAAATACATAGCGCCTTCGGCGCAGTTCTTTTTTGACAGATGGGATACATCCCCCTAAGCCCCTCTATCAGCACCTTCGGCGCAAAAAATCTGTACACATCATTATTTTTAGTGCCTTTGGCACTGAAAACCAATTCGAAAAGAGAACGAATGTTCTATTTATGCATTTTGAGGGACACAGTTAAAACCCGTCATAAAACAGCGAAGCGATGAAAAGTAAAATTATGTACTAGAGTAAACCTAAAGAAGCAAGGAATAAAATGCAGCTCGCATAGGCAGAATTTGCAACCATAAATTTTCTTTTTATTGTTTTATTCTTCAGAGAGAGAATTTTGAGCCGGGAATTAAGCTTCAGTGCCTTTGCAATTGCACAACATGCACTGATATTCGGATGTCTTTTACAAAAAACTCAAAACCTGCTCAGGAATCATCTGCTAAAAGAACGCTAAAGTATGTTTTTAGAACGTTTATTTTTTATGCTTTTGTAATTCCTTGTACGTCTTTTTCGTCGGGAATATAAGTCATTATATCTCCCGGTTGACAGTCAAGTAGATAACACAAACGGCAAAGGATATGCATTCGGATTGACTTCCCTTGTCTCATACTTTGTATTGTGGATTCACCTATGAGTTTGTTCTTTCTGATTGTATAAGTTGTGATTCCATTGTTTACTTTCTGGTTGCTGATCCGGTCAAAAAACTTATCATAATTCATTGGCATATTATCACCACCTGAATATCATTATAACATCAAACCACACGGGTTACAAGTGTACAATTAACACTAACAGTACGTATATTTTCATGAAAAGCTTGTGTATAAATAAATGATAAAAAATATAAAAAAGAATTTACATACACGCATATAAGGTGTATAATTAATATTATAAGAGCAAGCTAATTAACATAACAGATAGTTAAATAAATAACAGCCGACAGCATTTGAATTTCTTATCTATAAATTAACAGAAAGGAATAAGCTTTATGAATAACTTTCTTTTGTCGATTGTTGTACCTGTATATAACGAAGAAGAAGTTGTTAGGAGTTGCTACAACGTAGTTGACAAAGTTATGCGGTACGATTCAATACGATATGAAATTATCTTTGTAAACGACGGTTCTGTGGATAGATCTTGGGAAGAAATTTTCAAGCTTTCACAGACATACAACAATGTGCGCGGGTTTTCTTTTTCACGGAATTTCGGCAAAGAAGCTGCAATAATCGCAGGGCTTGAATATGCAAAAGGAGATTGCGTGATTGTAATGGATTGCGACCTACAGCATCCTCCGGAATATATACCCCAAATGGTATCTTTATGGGAACAGGGAGTAGAGGTAGTTCAGGGGATAAAAAACAAAAGACAGAAAGAGACAATTATAAGCAAAATATCAGCAAAAGCCTTTTATAAGTTGTTGGAAAAGATATCAGGAATGGATCTTGAAAATTCATCAGATTTTCAACTTTTGGATAGAAGCGTTGTGGATGAATTAAAAAAGATGCCGGAGAGAAACATGTTTTTCCGAGCATTATCTACTTGGGTAGGTTACAGACGTGAGCCTATTTATTTTGAGGTAGCGGAGCGTTTTAGTGGGAAAACAAAATTTAACGGAATGAAGCTTATAAAATTAGCCATTGACAGTTTGGTATCTTTTTCAGGTAAACCCTTACAGCTTATAACTTGTGTCGGATTCCTCTTTCTAATAATATCAGTTGTCCTTTCAGTACAGACGATGGTTGTTAAGCTGATAGGGCGTTCAGAAAGCGGTTTTCCGACAGTAATAATACTTCTACTAGCTATCGGAAGTATGCTAATGATCAGTCAAGGACTTATAGGGGTTTACATTGAGAAAATATATGAAGAATTAAAGTCTAGACCAAGGTATTTGATTAGTAAAAAGACATAGTAAGTAAGGAGGATTATATGATCACTCGTGGAGTGACATCTAAAATTAATTTTGTGTTTGACCAATTACTACCGCCTATTTTGAGGGATTCTAAATGGTTTATGGGCATATGGTTTGCCATTGTATTCAAAGAAAAGAAAAACCTATTTATGAATTTTAAGCAAAATGCATTCAGCGTGACTGATGCGGAATTTGCTCAAATTTACCTAAATACAAGGGATGTCATTCTAAAGCGTGATACCGATCTTAATCGTCAATGTGCCGATGCGATATCTGCCAACCTGCTTGGTGATAGTGTTATAGATATAGGGTGTGGAAATGGGTATATGGTAGAAAGGCTTAGGTCAGAACATCCTGACAAGTATGTTTGCGGTAGTGATATTGCCCTCACAGATTCGCAAAAGGAAAAAGATTACTATTTCAATGCATCAGCCCAAGATTTATCTCGTTTTGAAGATGGTTCCTTTCAAACAGTAATCTGTTCTCATGTATTAGAACATGTAAAGGACTTTAACACTGCGTTTTCTGAAATTCGTCGAATTGCGAGTCGAAGGGTGATTGTTGTAGTGCCCTGTCAACGAGAATATAGGTATACATTTGATTTGCACTTGAGATTTTTCCCTTATCCAAAATCTTTCCTCAACTACATTCAGGGGAAGGGGATGTGTAAAATCATCGGTGGTGATATTTTTTACATAGAAGAAGTATAAACAAAAAGAATACGATAAAAGAAAAGATTTAAAGATGGCGTCTTTGTGTAGGATTTATTGATGTGCTGTAGTGAGGAAGAATTGCTAAAAGATTTTTTCTTTTATCGTAATTCATGTTGGTTTTGCGAAAAGAGTTTACATAATTTTAAAAATCCAAGGAGGATAAAAAATGAAAAACACATTAAAAGAGTGGAGTAGCAACAACAAGGTTGTTTTCATTTCGTATGGAACAGCTTTCACGATTATATTGTTTATATTTCTTATATTTGGTGTCTATCCTTTTGGGCAACATCACATTTTACAAGTAGATGCGTCACAGAACTATGCGCCGCAAGTAATAGAGCTTTTTAACAAGATAAAAAATGGTGAAAGCCTTTTTTATTCTTGGAAAGGCGGATTGGGGACAGATTTCTATTACTTCTTCGTTATGACAATGTTTAATCCAGTTATCTATATAGGTCTTCTTATGGATGTAAAATCCATAACTGAAGTCTTTGCAATCATCTATCTTTTTCAAATACCGCTTTGTGCGCTTACATTTTCTTTCTTTCTGAAAGAAAAGTTTGGTAAAAAAGATATTTATGTTGTATTGTTTTCGCTTATGTACGCTTTCTGCTCGTTTATAACAGCGTATTTTTGGGTGTTTTATTGGATAAATAGCGTCATGCTCCTTCCATTGATAGAAGTAGGGTTAGAAAAGTTAATCAAAAGAAAAACAATTTTCGTGTATGCGCTAACCCTTGGGCTAGGTATTATATCTAACTATCAACTTGGGATTTTCTTATGCTGTTTTTCAGGGATGTATTATTTTAGCTATTTATTCAAGGAAAAGAACATGAAGGAGAACTTTAGGAATACATTTGCAATGTATATAACAGGGTCGTTGCTGGCAGCTAGTATAGCGGCTGTAGTATTAATTCCAGCGGTTATAGCTTTCCCTACGGCTGGGTATAGTCGTGTTGGATTAAGTGAAATTAATCCTGAAGTCTATTTTCCTTTTTTAAAATTTTTAACGGCTTTTTATTATGGAATGACTCCCTCAGTTTTACAGGGAGGAACCGGATTGCCTAATGTTTATTGCGGGTTGTTGGCGTTCATTTTACTTATAGTATATTTTATGAATCCGAAATTCCCCATCAGGGATAAAATAATTAACTTAATATGTTTAATGGTTATGTATTTGTTTTTCTCTATCAATATGTTGGATTTTATAATCCATGGAATGCATTATAGTAGTGGATTGCCGCACCGCTTTTCGTTTATTTTTGTTTTCTATGTACTGATACTTGGGTATCAGGGGTTTATTCATATTGGAGAAATGACACACAAGAGATTTATGGCTTCTGCTTACATTATTTCAGGTTTATCAATTATACTTTTTAATTTGTTTCCAATTATACGTGTAGAGAAGCCCGGCGTGTTCACCAAAGACGCTATTACATATAACGTCATTCTGATTATTATATATCTAGCGTTTTTAGCAATAAAAAGAATATCGGATAAAAATACTAATCAAAACATCAAAATCAAACGCTCTCATGCATTAACAACCAAAGGCTTGTCGAAACAAAAAAAGACGGCTATTACCGTATGTATTGCAGGAATTATTATTGTTGAGCTTGCATCAAACACATATAATAATTTTAATTTATATAAAGAGGTATCGGAAAGAGACTTGTATATCTCGCAATTGTATGAAGATATTAAAAATGTGAAAAAAGAAATTGATTCTGATAAGTCTTTTTACCGGATGGAACAATACCCTAACAGGGTATTTTGCGATGGGAAAATGTATGGTTTTAATGGTATCAGTATATTTTCCATTACATATGATTCCGTTGTTGAATTGTTTACTAAATTCGGTATCTCTTCATCTGTCAATAAGATGGAGTATAGATTGAATACACCGCTTTTGAACTCAATTTTGTCAGTAAAATATGCTTTAGCAAGAGAATCCAGACAGGATTACTTGCCAGCGTATTTTCAAAATGTAGCAAACTCTGGTAAAATTTTATTAACGGAAAACCCATACGTGTTGCCTGTTGCATTTATGGTAAGTAATAATGTACTGGAGTGGGATGCAAAAAGAGAAAGAAACGCCTTTGTGTTTCAAAATACATTTATAGAAAAATCCACTGGTATTTCAGAAGCGTTATTTTCCGAACCAATTCTGGAATCTGATACAGAAGGCACATTACTTACATACGAAAAGGATGATAATGGTATCTATCAATATATGGTAGATAGTGATGTTAGTCCTAGTGACACGCCGTCAATTACTTATTCTTATTATATAAATGATTCAGGGAGATATTATTTAAATATTAACGGATCAAACTTGAGCAAGCTGATCATTTCTTGGGAAGGTGATACATTTCATAATATATCAAGTGGATTAGGGAAAGCAGAAACAGATACATTTGATATAGGAGAATTAAAAGCTGGAACTAAAGTTACTGTAAAGACAAATATTAAGAATGAATTAAGCGATAAAGATTTTTTGGATACCTATACCAGTGGTATACGTTGGGATAGCCTACTTTCGTTTATAATAGGTAGTAAATCACAGCCTAAAAAACAAGCACAAACCGGATTTATAAAAACGAATCTAAGCAAGTTTAATGAGGATGTCTTTATCCGTGCGTACGATACACTAAGCAGAGACTCTTTACAAGAGATAATCTATAGCGATACAGAAATAAACGGAACAATTTCTGTATCGGAGGATGGCGCACTCTTTACGTCAATCCCATATGATAAACGTTGGAAAGCATATGTGGATGGGTATGAAATACCTACTGTAAGGGTAATGGATGCATTACTGGGTGTTGAGTTGACAGAGGGTGTTCATAAAATACACATACAATATGAGCCTATTGGGATAATTTTATCATATATTATTACATTACTGTCTATTGTGATGTTAACCATGATAGAAGTAGTAATTAGAAAAAAGAGAAAGAGAAAAGTGTCCAAGCCGGGTTTTTAAACCCGGCAAAATAAAATCGAATATACAAAATCGTCATTACATGTTGATAAGCGAAATTCACATCAATTAATAATTTTTGAAAATTAGGAGGAAATTAATGAAAAGTAAAAAAATTAATGTATTTGCGTTGGTACCAGCTTTAATAATAATAATGTTTTTTTTCGTATTTTCATTTATGCTCAATGCAGAGAGCGACACAATCACCAGCGACACAACCACCAATGGATCTGAGATCAAGGTGGAGAAAGTGAGCAGGAGCGAATATGAAGGGTTTGCAGGTACGGAGTATACCGAAACTGCTCTCATTGGGATGGGCATGTGGCTTTTTGCAGACTCTAAAGATGGATGGGATATTACTGTCGCTCCGGCAAGTTCCATGGCATTTATAGGAACCATAGATGTTGCATATAAAAAGGGCAACGAATATTTTACAGAAACTATTAACGTTAATGGACCTGTGAAACACTTTATCGGAAATGGGAGTGGGAGAAACAAGGTAACTTTGTTAAAGGTAAGATCTATCGAAGGTGAAATAAACCCACATTTGATAGGATTAGATTAATCAAAACCGCCCGTAAGGGTGGTTTTTGTTGGTATTAGGATATTATAATAATAACTTAAGTTTCGTATTCTATAAAAACACTGTATTCATAAGAAAAAGTCGTTTACAAAAGACATAAGCCAACAACAAGTAAAAGATATAACTAGGGAAATATTTTACAATCATACTGATAGATACTAGGATTGGAGTTGTCAAGAGTTGTCAAAAACCAGATTTATTATTATGGGTTATAAGGCATATGGAGGCAACAATGAAATATACAAAAAATATTGTGGAAATGATAAACCTCTGAAGTTTAGTCATGTGAATATGTCGGTGGCATTGAACACCCTAGCCGCCAATACTCGTTCTATAAACATACGTTCTACAAATCATATGGCCGAGAAAATATTGTGCCGAGGCTTCGCTCGGAGTAATACATAGTGCCTTCGTCGCGATTGTGGATTCTATGTAGCGCCCCTGAGAGCGATGTTACGACCGTGTCCAATTTCGTTTGTGAAGATAGAAAAGGTATTTTTTTTGTATTAGCATGCAGTAATTGTTCCGCTTGAATTGTTTGTTGTGAGGTTACCAATGAATCCATTAATTTATTTATTGTTTTCTGTTGTTCATCAATTAGCCTGTTTTTAGCTTCTAAATTCAACCTTTAAAATGTTGTAAAACTCGTTTGAGCTTCCGGACGTGTCTATAGACGTGTCTATAGACATGGCTGAATGGAGAGATTTGCCAAACGCCGTTATTACAAGAGATTCTCCTGTTTTATCTATGTACTTAGTTACGGTATTTGTCTGTATATATGGGTATAGACGAGTATACAGTGGGTCTCTGCCGATTCGTTTTTGAACTTCCTGTTTGCTTACACCAATTTTATTAGCTATTTGTTTTATTGTTTTCATCTCTTAGGAAATGTTAAATAATAACTTGCAAAATTTGGCAAGTTCAATTATAATGTGTCGTATCAAGAATAAGGTTGGTACGACGAATGGAACGGGAACAGATAAAAGTATTGTGGAACAGTATGAAAGCGCAACTTAATGAGATGCAACGCAGGCAATATGCAGCAACACTGGCAAATGCATATGGTTATGGCGGCGCGACAGTAGTGCACGAAAGTACGGGTGTTTCCATGAATACAATAACAGCAGGCAAGAAAGAATTAGCCGCCAAAGACAATAGCAATTTGGGGAACGGGAGAATTAGAAGGAGCGGTGGAGGGCCAAAATGCCTAGAAGATAAGTATCCTGATATTCAAGAGTGCGTGAGAGTTATTATTGATGGGAGTACATACAGGAACCCAGAAAAGGTGCTATCGTGGACGACGGAGAGCCTTCGCTCAATACAAAAAATATTGGAGGAGAGGCATGATATCAAAGCAAGCCATGTAACAATTGGCACGATACTTGAGAATCTGGGGTACAGCAAGCAGAAGAATCAGAAAATGCTGCAAATAGGCGAACCTCACCCGGACAGAAACGCTCAGTTTGAGTTCATCAATAATAAAGCAAAGAATTTTATGGAAATAGGCGAACCTGTGATCTCCGTGGACACAAAAAAGAAAGAGAATATCGGAAACTTCATCAATTCCGGGAAAGAATACCGCCGAAAAAAAGATCCTCGTAAGGTTCTTGATCACGATTTCCCGATAAAGAAACTCGGAAAGATTGCTCCATATGGTGTATATAACCTAAATCATAACATCGGCTTTGTGAATGTTGGCACAAGCTGGGATACGGCAGAGTTCGCGGCTGAGAGCATTTCTCGGTGGTGGGAGGTCATTGGGAAACGCACTTTCCCCGATGCCACGAAGCTTTTGATCACTTGCGATTGTGGTGGTAGCAATAGTTGCCGGACAAGGTTGTGGAAGTATCAGATTAGCCAGTTGGCAAAGTATATTGATCTGGAAATTCACGTAAGCCATTTTCCGCCGGGAACGTCGAAATGGAACAAAATTGAGCATAGGCTTTTCTGCTATATAAGCAAAAACTGGCAAGGTAAACCATTAATCAATATTGAAACGGCAATAAACTTAATCGGTTCCACAACTACTGAAGACGGGTTAAAAGTGATATGCAAACGTGATGATACGGTGTATGAACTAGCTAAAACTGTTTCGGACGAAGACTATGACAAAATAGATATGGTTAGAATTGCCCCGTTCGGAAACTGGAATTATCTACTTGGTGAAAAGTATGATGCTTCTCAAGTTATTATTTAACAGTTCCTTAGTCTTCTTTCCCGATAATGCCTAGCATGTATTTAAAACGATGGTAAATTTTCTTTTTTTCATTTTGCATGTTCATGTACCTATATTTCCTCAAAACATAGTTAAAGCACTCAATCTGATCTTTAACAAGTTCGAAAGACAACAACTTAACCATTTTATCATGTAAAACCTTGATTTCCGAGATTGAAAATTCGTTGTCGCAGGCATCAGAAAGAAAGAGTATTTTGTCTTCATAGACAGAAGAATAATTTTCATATTCAGCTACAATATCAAGAGTGTCTGTATTTTGTTTATTTTGCTTGATAAAATCATCAAGTGAAATTGGATTTACGTGGGTGCTGTTTTTTTGGATATTAAATTTTATGTAAAGGATCTTCCCTCCCTTTCCACGTTTGCCGTATGGTTCATAAGTAAAATTTATGTCAGTGTGCTTAACTAGTGCTTGCTGACATGCATCAAGAACACGGGTTTTAAAACGTTCATATCGAGTGTATTCATTTTTATCTATCCAAAGTTGCTCTTTTAAAGCATCTATTGGAAGAATCCTATAACCAACTTTTTCGTACTGCTTGAGGATTTCATACATACGGAGTTGATTTGGGCTTTTCAGACGCAATGCATTCCAAATCTCGTATGTGAAATATTTTTCTTTAAAGTCAAACATTAGGGGTAAAGCCTTGTCGTGGGCATCAATTTCAACAAAGTTACCAGTTGGGTCATCTGTTATGATAGTGCATTCTTTAAAAAGCTGGAAGGAACTAAATCCTATAACTTTACCCTCTCTGTTTTCAATGGGAACTTCCACGACCTTACTTAGAAGGGATTTTGCGACGTCTTTCATGTAATCAATATTTACTCGGCCAAGTTCCATTATTGATTTAAAATCATCTATGTGAAATCTAACAATTCTTGTCATTGTATCACGAGGATTAATTTTACTGAGGTATATGAGAAAGAATCTGGTTTCCTGAAAAGTCATTGCTCCAGCTCTCATTTCATTTAGTGCGTTTCGTTTTTCAATTAAATAATTTTTTTTAAGAGTCGGCATTATATATCACCAAAAAAATAATAGTATAAATAACAACAAAAGTCAAAAATAATATATATTTATGTTGTCTGTATTATGTGGAAAACAATGTTGATAAAATGTTAACAACTGCAAATCCATGTTGCTAACTTGCAAATCCATGTTGCTAACTATGCAAATCCATGTTGCTAACTATGCAAATCCATGTTGCTAACTTGCAAATCCATGTTGCTAACTATGCAAATCCATGTTGCTAACTGTTTTTTTTCTTACATATGATCGCGCGCGCGCGAAAACAAGTTTTTAAAACAAGCTTTTAAAATATTTGAAAACAAGCTAACTAACACGTGTGCGTCTAGTTAGTTCAATATTTCAAGTTCATCGTATATAACACGAAGCCATTTGCAAGGGAGAAGTATTTTTGCAATAAAAAGAAAAAGAAGTATGAGGTGTATAGTGACCAACAATATGTCGTGTGTAATGGAATTAGCTGAAAACACATCATGCCATTTTAAGAAAATTGATATATACGGTTTAAAAT
>Ga0209737_10003572_pt1 | contig 10840 bp, 8 predicted proteins | sample TergutCu122P3_FD_187284 | JGI IMG/M metagenome (GOLD analysis project Ga0209737, IMG submission 187284) | Cubitermes ugandensis P3 segment gut microbial communities from Kakamega Forest, Kenya - Cu122 P3 (SPAdes) (version 2) | ecosystem: Host-associated > Arthropoda: Insects > Digestive system >...
TTCTCAACGTACATTTGAGAGGCTTCATCGAATATCACAAGATCGAAAAGCCCCATTTCCAGAGGCATTATGTCGGATACCACTTCGGGAGTAAGAAGCCAAACCTTCACTCCTTTGAACAGTTCGTAGCTGTACCTGCTGATGAACTTGTTCAGGCTCCATTTTCTTTTGTTCTCGATTATTCTGATGATATCGCCGCGGCGCTTCGACTCTGTGATAAAGCGGATGTGCTCCTGCATTATCTCTTCGACGCGGTCCTTGGTGAGCTTCTTCTTCTCGCCGATCTTTCTGTCCATATCCGCAACGATGCTGTCGAAGTCCTGTATGTCCTGCATCAGTGCTTTGTTCTCGGCATCGAATTTCTGCAGGTGGAAGTTCAAAATGTATTTCAGGATCATATTGTTGCATTCGGTGAACGTCCATCCCATCTCCTTCGACAAAGCGACGATGTCCCTTCCGTATATCCTCTCCCTTTCGTTCAGTCTGTCGTAGACGGTGGCGCGGGAAGAATACAGTCCGTAATCGGAAAGCGCATTCATGATCCCGGTGGGGTCGTCCAGCACTGTCTGGACTGTTTTTTCGCTGTATGTGTTGAAGTATTTGTTGAGCATTAAAGTGGCTTCTCTCTGAACCTTTCCTTTGCTCATCATCTTCGACATGAAGCCCTTGCTTCTGAATTCCACCATCTGTTTCTCCAGATTCATGAGATCCGCTTTCATCTCGCCGATGCTGTATTCCGAAAGATCGGGCTTCATCAGAGTGAACCAGGGCGTCTTGTCGACGCACTTGCAGTACTCGTCGAAGTTGCTCATCAGGACGCCGTCATTGAACTTCCTGTTGAGTTCTTTAACATCATCGTACTTAATACCCAGCAGTCTTGTGGACACTCCCGCCTTGATGGATTTGTACTTCTCGAAATCTATTTTATCTTCAAGATTAAGCCATCTTTCCATCGAGTAGAGCTTATACGGTTCGATGCCGAACTCTCCCGGGCTGTACATCTTGTCCGCTATGTTCGTGAGCACAGAAACATCCCTGTCTATGCTTTCGGAAAGCGCGGCGATATCCGAACCTCTTCTCGGAGGTACAGATTCCAGCATACGGGCAAGTTGCTGATAGAATTGTTCTTTGTCCCCCACATCGTCTATCATGAGACAGTATTTCGATAACGTTCCGAGTCTTGAGTAAACGACGTCCAGCGCCGTCTTCTTCTCGGACACCATGAGCACGGTCTTCCCCGTGCTGATGGCGGATGTGATCAGCCCTGTTATCACTTGGGATTTACCGGTGCCGGGAGGGCCGTGGACAACGAGTTCATCTTTTTTGTTCACTGTATTGAGAACATTCTCCTGGGCGCTGTTCAGCGTGTTGATGTATGAGATATCCTTCTCCGAGGCCTCAAGGCCCTTTTCCCTGAGTGCGGGAAGGGAAAGAGGCGACGGCATTTCCGCATAAAAGTCTCCTTTGTTCAGATCGACGATCAGATCCGCCAGAACGGCGTTGATCTCTCTTCCGGCAAGAAGCTCATCGAAATCCCTTTGGATGTAACTCGAGTATGAAGGGAATTTGCCGAGTATCACGTTCTGTACCATATTCAGATCGCCGGGCAGGTACTTGGGGAACTCTCCCACTCTGTAATCAACGAACGGAACGGGTTTGCCCTGAGATATCTTGAGGGGGAATCCCTGTTCCTGATAGAATGTTACGAGATTCCCGAGGAAGTTCTCTCCGTTGTAATCTTCCACAACGTTGCTGGGAAGCGGGCGGTTCTTTCCGCTGAATTTGATGAACGCCAAAATGAGGGAGTTGTTGTATATCACATCTCTCGAATCATCGAGTTTGAGGGTGATGCTCTTTGAATCCTTGTCCAAAATGACCGGGAACAAAGCGAGCGGAGCGCGGACGTCGAAGTCCTCTCCGGGAAGTCTCCCTTCCACAAAGGGATATCCGATGTAGAGGTCGTATTGACCTTTATCTCTCACATCTCTGGTGACCTCTCTTATCAGTTCGTTCAGACTTTTGAAAATACGCTGATCCTCTGCGCTTTTTGTTGTATCGCATAATTTAAGGGATTTCTTCTTTCCGAACAGAAGACCTTGGATGTCCTGATCCTTCAAGGTGGCGAGATCGAAAGCATTCTTTCTGTAGATCTTCCCCATGTAGAGAAGGCGGTTGTTCCTGCTGATGTTGACGAGTTTCTTCTGAAGTTCCCGAAGGGTCTGAGCAACATCCTTGTCCATGTTGGATCCCTTTGCCGCCGTCACTGCGTATTTCTTGGTGACGGAAAGGAACTCGTCGCCGTACAATTCGACGAATCTTTGGCCGACCCCTTCTATCGCGGCAAAATCCTCCGCTTTTGTAGGTACTCTCTTTGCCATCTCTTTGAGAGCTTCGTCCGTACATACCGTCGGCGCCCTTCCCGTCGAATGAGTACGGTCCTCTCTGATATAATCCCTAAGTTCCACCAGCTCAGAATATAGGTCGTCTTCTAATCCCATAAGCCCGAATGGGTTTACTTTAATAATATATCTTGTAAAACTTACTCAAGTGATTAATACCCCGGAAAAGATGGTGCAGCATGATACCCGAAGGAACGGTCTGCGAAGGAAGGATAAAGGTCACCGAAGATATAACGGCAGAAAGCATGGGAAGCGGGACGCTTCCCGTGTTCGCAACGCCGGCCATGATCCTCTTCATTGAGAGAACGGCGTCGGATTGTATCAAGCCGTTCCTTCAGGAAGGCGAGAGCACTGTCGGTACTCTTTTGGACATCAAGCATTCCGCTCCGTCGATCGTAGGGAAGGAAGTGTTCTGCAGGGCGGAGATCGTAAAGGTCGAAGGCCCCAAGATAATCTTCGAAGTGAAGGTCTGGGACTCCGCCGGGGAAGTGGGTTCCGGAAGGCATGAGAGGTTCCTTATCAACAACGAAAAGTTCATGAGAAAGGCGGCCTCAAGGGCCGCAGGCTCATGATTCAGTTCGATCTTTTCGGCTCCTTTACAATTAATGAAAGAACTACCGCGATCACTGCCAAGACCGTGCCGGCTATCGATGCGAAAATGAAACCGTCCAGGAACACTTCCGGCGGAAGAACCTCGAAGCTGATGTTCCCGGAGCCGGAACCGAAGATGAAAAGCATGGCGAACAGAGCGGTCCCGATGGTGCTTCCCAAGTAGATGAATTCTGTCATCACCGATGAGCCCATCTCTTTGCTTTCGTCCTTCACATTCTCAATGATACGGGAAGCCATCGGTCCGCCGCATATCCCCCACATCAGCCCCATGCATAACAGAGAGGCAACAAGCGGCAGGATCAGGTAGTCCGCAGCGTAAAACACCATGATCAGGCATCCTACCGTGAGTATGCCGCAGGCCACCAGTGCGAACGACCTGCGCTGAGTGCGGTCAGACCATCTTCCCATGGGGATACAGATCAAAAGGGTGACCAGCGGAGAGAGGAGGATGTACATCCCCATCTTCGCTTCGGAGAATCCCAGGCACACGCTCATGTAGAAAGGGAACAGGAACAGCATTCCCATGTAGACGAGGTTGCCGAGCATATATGCGACGAGAACGGAATTGAACTTCCAGTGTTTGAATATCTTCAGATTCAGCAGAGGGTCCGCTATCTTCGATTCCACTATGACGAAAGCTGCGAGGGATATCACGCATACCGCGGACGTCAGGGCGACGAGAAGAGAGCTATCGGAATAAGGGGCGCGCTGTATCGCATATACGCCGCAGGTTATCGCGGTGAAAAGCAAAGCGCCGCCGGCGATGTCGAGGCTCCCGCTGTAGCCTTCGTCCTTCGGGATCGCCTTGACAAAAAGCGGAAGGATCATCAGTCCTATCGGTATGTTGATCAGGAATATCCAGTGCCATGAGATCGCTTCGGTGATCAGACCTCCGATACCCGGTCCGAGGGCGAAACCGAGAGCCCATCCGAGGGTAAGGACGCCCAACGCCATCCCCAGTTTCGCCGGTGAGAGGTACTTCACGCACGCCATCGGTGCGGCTGCGCCCATCATCGCCGCGCCCGCCCCCTGCAGAAGCCTGAAGATAAGCAGCATCTCGAAACTCGCGGAAATACCGCAGAACAGCGAGCTTGCGGTGAATAGGACAAGTCCTAACAAAAGCACCTTCTTGATAAGGCCGTTCTTCGCTATCCGGGCAAAAAAGATCAATAGTCCGGCAAGCATGATCAGGTATGTCATCGCCACCCAGGCGATGGTGCCGGTATCGGTGCCGAAATCCGTTGCCATCGTAGGCAGGGCGACGTTCACTATGCTGGCGTCGATGCCATCCATGAGGGAGACGAGCGCGACGACTACCAGAAACAGTGTGATGCCCGCCCTCCCGTTGATGGTCTGCGACATATTCCTTAGGATTGAAAGGAAGTATAAACCCTTGTTGCCAAAGAAATGGGCCGGGATACAGTCAGTGGTATATCTTATACATAATAATGAGAGAGAAATGATATGCTGGGTATAGCGGTTAAGAAGGCACTTTCGGCACTTTCGGGGACCCCCCTGGAGAGCTTATATACTATCATTGTCATCATTATTTTTGTAAGGAAAAAGATCTCGGCCGGCAGCGATAATGGGTAAAGGAAGCATTTTAGTCGCTGCTTTGAACCAAGAGAACGATACGGCCTGCGACCCCGAATATCGTTCTCTGAGAAGGAACACCTTGGTATCGGAGGATGTATTATGGTGAAACCAAAGAAACATAGAGATGACCCTCATGAAACGACAGATAGCCGAGAATCAAAAACGCGGTCGCTTGAGAGGATCCCGAGTCAAGAGATAGATGAGAACGACCTGTTCGAGCACATTTCCGAAATAATCGACAATCGGAAACGCAGAGCATACGCTCGCGTCAATCAAGAAGTGACAATGATGTTCTGGGAGATCGGACATGTTATCAACTCGTTTGTACTTGAAAACAAGCGCGCCGACTACGGTAAAAAGATTGTGTCGGCGCTGGCGACACAATTGGAAAAGACCTATGGGGGGAATTTTTCCAAACGCAATTTGTATCGAATGATGCAGTTTGCAGAGTTTTTTTCCGATCCTGAGATTGTGTCGCCGCTGGCGACACAATTGAGCTGGTCACACTTTATAGAATTGCTGCCGTTGAAAACACATGAAGCGCGACTGTATTACGCAAACGATGCCTTTGTGCGGAATTATGGAGCAAAGGAACTCCGCCGGCAGATTTCTCGCAAAGCATATGAGAGGAAAGAGATAGCAAACACTGAGATATCGGAGCAATCCGCGATTCCATTCAACGTGTTCAAAGACCCGTATATTTTGGACACGTTCGACTTAAAAGAGAACTATCATGAAGCGGACCTTGAAAAAGCGATCTTGACGGGGTTGGAGTCGTTCATTCTCGAATTCGGTAACGGTTTTACTTTCGTGGAACGTCAGAAAAGAATGATTATTGACGGCGAGGACATAGTCCTCGATCTGCTTTTCTATAATCGAAAGCACAAGAGGCTGGTCGCTATTGAAGTGAAGATGGGGAGATTCAAGCCAGAGTACATGGGCCAGATGATGTTATATCTGAAATGGCTCAACCGGTATGAGCGAAAAGAGGGCGAAGAGCAGCCGATTGGACTTATCCTTTGCACATCGGCCAACCGTAAAAAAGTGGAGATGCTTGAAATGGACAAAGCGGGCATTGCAGTGGCAGAATACTGGACAGATCTTCCGCCTAAAGAAGAGCTTGAGCGTAAGATAGAGGAAATAGCGTTCGAGGCCAAAGAGCGCCTTGAACGGCGAAAGAAAATGCCGCACAGCGATATACCCAAAGAGATCGACTATTTTTTTGAGTCAAAGGACGATGATGAGTGAAAGAACGACCATGTGCCAAACACCTTTCATATGTCGCATAATATGCGACATTTTTTCTTATTTGACTAATGCAGTTCGCAGAGTATTACTCCAACCTAAGATTGTGTCGCCAGCGGCGACACAATTGGTAAATCCGATAAGCAGAACTTTTTCAAGCGCAATTTCATCGATTGATGCAGTTCGTAGAGTGTTTTTTGGACAGAGAGATTTTGCCGGAGCTGGCGGCAAAATCGATAAACGCATTCCGGCAAAGCCCTTCTAAGAGCAATCACTATCAGACGATACAGTTCGCAGAGCATTGTTCTAATCCTCAGATTGTGTCGACGGTTTCGACACAATTGAAAGGCTTTGGTCAAAGCTGGTTTTTCTCTGAGATAATGGCAGAAAACTCATTCCACCACCAAAAGGCCACCAAAAGGCCACCAAAAGGCCACCAAACATATTGTTAAAAATGACGGCTAGTGACAAAGAATCAAAACAGCGATCCGAACAAATGGTGAACGAGGACAGGGAACATAAGACATCCCGCTAAAGGGATCCTGCTTATTTCCATACCCAGAGGTATCATTCCGATGAGAAGCGATATCAGTAATATCAACAAACCGAACGGCCCCGTCAGCAGCAGCACCAGCGCAACAATAACGCAAACGACGATCTTGCTAAGCAGTCTCGTATCGATCTTATTGGTCATGCGGCTCATTATCTTTCCTGCGCCGATAGTCAAATGATAACCGAGGAACGAAGCGATCGCTGTGCAGAGAAGCAGCAGCAGGAATTCCGGCGAACAGAATCCGGATATGCTGTCCCCTACGATCTCTCTGATCACAAGCACCGTCCCCGTCCTTCCGCTTCCCGAAACCGACAAAGTAACAAGCGAGAAGATGGAAGTGACGGTGCCGATGGACGCGACCACCGAAATGAATTTCTCCGGTCTGTCCTCGGGCATGAAGACCGACGATAACGAAGCGCCCGCGGTCGCCGTTATTCCGGGATACCATCCCGCTATGGTACCCATCAATACGCCTTTGATCCCGGGGAGATGGTCCACCGGCGGGAGCCCGTCGTCTTCCTGCGGCGGCACTGATGCATTTTTGAAAGAAGAGAGAAGAGCGGGCATGCCGAACAGTCCGGTGAGCATCGGGAACAGAAGAGTGCCTTCCCCCATGATCCCCACAGACTGGATCGGGAGGTCCATGCATATCAACCCCAACGTTCCGGAAGCGAGCACAAGCACCATTGCCCAGAACTTGTTCTTTACGCCGTGTTCTTTCAGAATGATCGCGAGCAGAGTGAACATCAGGACCGCAACGGTCAGAAGATTCAGTTTATCGGCGAGTCCGTGCAGCATCAGATATTGGATCGGGATCGCAAGAAGTATCGCCGACGCCGCGCCTACCGCACTGCCTATGGCCGCAGCACGGATAGCTTTCATGCCGTGACCCCGCATCAGCAGCCTATGGCCGGGCAGAACGGTCAGCACTTCATCGGGATCGGGAGCGCCGATGAAGACGGCGGGAACATAAGCAACGAATGAATGCACCACGGAAGCGCTCATTATGCAGGCGGATACAATGACCGGAACGTACGCCGGGTCTGAAAATGATGATATGAAAGAACCTATCGCCGGATAGGAGACAAGCATGATCGACGCCAATGTGTTAACGTGTATTCCCGGGATCAGTCCGGTGCACGTTCCGAGTGCCGAACCGGCAAGACATGCCGCCAATACCAATACTATCAATTCCGGGCCCACGGCAGAAGGACGACGCCCGTGCTCATAAACCCCTAAAGCTACAGTTATACTAACGGGTCCCGGATCGTGACCTTTCCGTACTCAACGGAGATGTCGATCATCCTCTTGATATCCACGCCGAAGCGTTCGTTCAGAGCCTCTCTTCCCTCGCCTTTGTTAAAAATGACCAGGACGTCTTCCACAATTATCCCGTTCTTTTTCATTGCTTCGATGATCGCGGACAGCGTCCCGCCGGTGCTTAACATATCATCAACGATCACCACCCTGTCTCCATTTTTCAATCCGTTGATGAATACTTCGCGTTCGGAGTATCCCGTTCTGTACGAGACCTTGATCTCGCCCTCGATGCCGTACGATCTTTTTCTGATCACTGTGTACGGTATCCTGAGCCTTTGCGACAAAGGAACGGCAAGAGGTATCCCCATGGATTCCGGGGCCGCGATGCAGTCGCAGTCGAAATCACAGACGGAGATCATCCAATCGATCACTTCGTCCAGAACATCCGGGTCCATCCGCGGCACGCCGTCGGTGATCGGGTGGACCAGGTACGGATATCCGTTCATGTCGATGATCGGACAGCGATCAATGCTGGCCTTCAGCTTCTCATGCATAATGACGAAATGCGGTATCTGTTTTTAATTGTGCTATCCAGTGACCTTTTTATAAACTATCGAGTATTAGGGCTTGATTTGAATGGATCTCGAACAAAGAATGGCAATCATTACCCGCGGAGCCGAGGAAATCGTCACACCCGAAGAGTTGAAAGAGCTTCTTTCGCAGAAGAGTACTCCGAGAGCATATATCGGGTTCGAGCCCTCCGGCCTCGTCCACCTGGGGTGGGCGCTGGTCACATCCAAGATCAAGGACCTTGCGGATGCCGGTTTCGAGGTCATTGTCTACTGGGCGGATTGGCACGCTTACATCAATGATAAGCTGGGCGGAGATCTCAACAACATCAGAATATGCGCCAAGTACATGGAGGACTGCTTCAGAGCACTCGGAGTTCCCGATGAAGGAGTGAGGTTCGTCTATGCAAGCGAGATCCTGAGCGAGATAGAATACTGGGAGAAAGTGATCAAGGTCGCAAAAGCCTCATCTTTATCGAGAGTGAAGAGGGCGATGACCATCCTGGGAAGATCAGAGGATGAGGCTGAGGTCGATTTTTCGAAACTCATGTATCCCATACTTCAGGCGACAGACATCTTCAGCATGGAGATCGATCTTGCGTATGCGGGTATCGATCAAAGAAGGGCACACATGCTTGCAAGAGACGCGGCAGACAAACTGGGCTGGAAGAAACCGCTCGCGCTGCACACCCCTCTTCTTCCGGGACTGAAAGGAGGGGACAGGATGGACCCTGCGGCAGCGAAGATGTCCAAGAGCGACCCGAGCGGCAGCGTGAACATCCACGATGATGACGAAGCCATCAAAGCAAAGATGAAAAAGGCGTTCTGCCCGCCCGAAAAGGAGAAGGAAGGAGAGAATCCCGTACTCATGCTTTGCAGGTACGTAATATTCCCCCGTCTCGGAAAAATGGATATATCCAGACCGGAAAAGTTCGGCGGCAATGTTTCGTTCGCTTCGTACGAGGAATTGGCGGGATCATACTTTTCCGGAGCGCTGTTCCCCCTTGATCTGAAGAACGGGGTCTCCGACTCTTTGGTAAAGATGCTTCTGCCGGTCAGGGAATATTTTGTAAAAAATCCAAGCAATTACGAAGCGATGAAGAGATTGTTCGAAGGAATGGAAAAGCTCAGATGATCTCTTTTTGAGGCTGAGCATTCTTTATCTTTCTGAATTCGTCCATCGTTCTCTGCATGCATATGTGAAGCATCGCTTCCACATCGCCTGTTCCGGAGATCCCCGCCGCTCCGGCGTGGCCTCCGCCGTCGGTATCCGTCTCTCCGCTTATTCCGCCGACAATATTGCCCAGGTGCACACCTCTTCTTACGATGTCCTGCGTGGCGCGTGCGCTTATTCTGAATTCCTCGTCCCTCTGCGAACCCACGAACACAACATCCGCGCCGCCGGACATCAGCACTCTGCAGGACGAAGCTTCAAAGCTTCCGCCGAATGCGATGGAGACCATCATATCTCCGATGATATCGTATCTCACTCTGCCGATGGCTTTCATCACCGCTATCCTCTCAGACATGACCATCTGCGACCGGGTAAGATTGAACACTTCGTCCATGTGGATCCCGGAGGATTGGAGGAGGTCCGCGAAGGACCTCATCATCACCGGTCTTGCATATTGGAAGTGTCCGCTGTCCGTCAGCATGCCTCCCAATAACGCGGTCGCCGCATCTCTGGGTATATCGATCCCCTGAGAGTCGATGATGTCCTTGATGATCTCGCAGCACGACACTCTCGTGTTATCGCAATAGAAGTGCATCCCCTCCCATTTGCCGGTGGGAGAGTGGTGGTCTATCACGACGCTTCCCGGCGGGACCTCCTGAACGGCGGGCTTCAGCTGTTCCGGGGAAGAGGTATCAACAACGACTACAAGGTCGTAATCGGAAATGTCGCAGTCTTCGAGTATCTTCATGTTAAGCTTCTCGGCAGCCATGCCGGCTATTCTGTCGATGCCGCCCGGGGCGAAGATGTCCCCCTTGGGGAAACAGACCGAGAGCGCATAAGCCGACCCCACCGCATCCATGTCCGCATTCCCGTGGACCAGGATGACCTTGTTCTCCTTCTTCAGCATCTCTGCCGTTTCTTTTATCATGTCTTCCTCTTGGTGACCATCTGCTTTGCGATCTTTGCGCCTTTCGTCTGCCCCAATCCGGTTATCAGGATGTCCGACTTATAGAGCCTGACTGTTATGAAGATTATCGCCAGGGTGAACAGCAGCAGATATCCGAGACCTGCAAGAACAATATTCAGATCACCGAACATCAGGTTGTTCATCACCATCATCGGGTGCGAGAACGGTATGGCGAACACTATCCCTTTTGCTATGACAGGGAGGCTGCCCCAGCTTGTGAACATCGTTATGAACATGGGCACCATCGCCAAGATCGTGATGGGCATCAGCATCATCTGCGCCGACTTCATGTTCTTTGTGAATGCGCCGAGGATCATGCAGAGACCGAGAGCGCTGAAGATCGCAAGGAAGATCATCGCCGATATGAGCACCCATTCCACGATCCCCAGGGACAGGCCGTAATCCTGAAGGCTGACGCTTCCCGCGGAGCGGGTCAGACCTCCGATGTAGAAGCTCATTCCCAGC
>Ga0209737_10003573_pt1 | contig 10840 bp, 8 predicted proteins | sample TergutCu122P3_FD_187284 | JGI IMG/M metagenome (GOLD analysis project Ga0209737, IMG submission 187284) | Cubitermes ugandensis P3 segment gut microbial communities from Kakamega Forest, Kenya - Cu122 P3 (SPAdes) (version 2) | ecosystem: Host-associated > Arthropoda: Insects > Digestive system >...
CCCCCAAAAAAAAAGAGGGGAAAAAAGGAAAAAGAAAAGTAAATACATCCTGATGATAGAGCATACTTCAGTGAGATACTTTATTTCACATCTTATATTATAAACAAAACAGACCACATTTAAGCCACAAGTGCAGAGGCTGTACTGGACTCATATTTCCAATTAGGTGGCAAAATACTCTTGGTCTTGTAATAACGTGCCAATCTGTGGATCCTGGATTCTACCAAAATCAAACGGAACTTAGAATCCTTGTCTTTCCTGAAATTAAAAATGTATACAGGATATAATTATACTAATTTGAAATAAGTTTGGAAATGTAAACATGGCATAAAAATTCTGGTAAATCTGCTCCCTTCTGTTCAGGTACCAGTGAAAAAGAAACTTTAAATTGTAAAAACAGCAGATTCAGGTGTATTTTAATCATACATATATACATATACATGCAGAATAGAAAATTGAAGTGGAAGACCTGTATGCATTAGTGAATATAAAAATTATATAGAAATGGCCAGCTGGTCCAGAAGTTACAGAAGGTGGAATTATCAAACCATTAGTGTATGATTCATGATGGAAAGAATGCTAGAAATGTATCAGAAATGAGACGGCATGGCTTGCTTGCATGAAACCTTTTGTGGACTAAAATCATACAATCCCACATTAAACAGTTTTTTAATACCTGTTTCTCTCCAGATGTTTACGGATTGCCACTGCTTTCTTTATCAAATAATAAAGATCCTCTGGCAGATCTGGAGCCAAACCCATTGCTTTCATTATCCGGAGGATTTTGTTCCCAGACACAAATCTCACTTGTGCAACTCCATGGGAATCACGAAGAATGACACCTTCAAAATAAAAGAAAGATAATGCACTATCCAGCAGGACACAACCACTCACTGCATCGTAGGTTCAACATATTTACTCCTCAATGCATTCCTGTTCCATATATTACTGAGAAAAGAATGCAAAAATTTCCTTGTCAATGAATGTCAACACACATTTTAATAAATTGCAATGCTGTAACTTTTTACACTTCAGCAGAACTGTTTCAAGTAGTAACCAATACTGGAAAGAATTCAACATGAGGTCTAACATAAAGGAAACTTAGCAGAAACTGTGGCTTAAAATGCAGTGCACATCATACTGCAACAATAAGTTCCTGTCTGCAGTTAAACCACTACTTAGTGGACAATGCAATTTACCTGCCCACAAGGTTATCAGGACATAGCACCTATGTGCACTCTGGAGCAACGTGAATGTCTTTTATTAGTGTATTTATTTATTTACATTCACATCAATCCAAAAGGTTTCAAAATCCTACCGGATATAGAACAAGTCTAAAAATGAGTAAAATGTACATATAAACCGATTATGACTATGGATTACAATGAATATATTATTACAAATTGTAATGTTGTGTTGTGACTAGTGATTCATTGTGTAAACATGTTTTTTGTACCAGGACTTGTTTCACATCCAAATGCCATGTAGCAGACTGACATACAAAAATATCAATTTAATCACTCTCCAATATCAAAGTTGCAAATTTCAAATATTACATGTTGGTACCATGTCTTATACAGTGGAGGATGCACTTACAACACACCTGCACTTTCCGTGTTCTCCTTAATCACACTAGAGACGTTACGCAAACAATCGTCAAAAATGTGGGGGCGATACAGCATCTCTGTGGCCCTGAACAGAGCTACTATAATGTACCTGCAAACCCTCAATTTACAGTGACAAATGCTGCTTTCGTAAAAAAAACTAACTTGCCTATCTGGGACGGAGTCAGGCCCTTCTTTGCCAATTTGAAAATCTGTTCTTTAACATCTTCCGAAGATAGCTTCAGCCATGTGGGTACGCTTCGCCGATACGGAAGTGCGGACTGGGATATACCCTTACTGAAAATAAGAAATGATATAAATTTTAGGTTGATGGTGGTGATGACGAAGATAATACTAAGAGCAGTATGATGTTAGCCCAGAAACAGATCATATGAACATGGATGCCCAAGCAGCCACGAGGTACACCAGCTAGCATACCGCCAATAACAACTGCGACATGTAAATTTACTGGTCTACACAGTTACAATTAAGCAGAGGGCACTGAACTTTCGAAAACGAGTCGTTAATAAAATAATGTGCACATTACCCAGGAGCATGCATACGACCCATCTTTCCACTTTTATTCACACACTCTCAAGAGACAATTGTAATTGCCACTTTCGCCAACATTTCAAAATGGTAACATTACACTCACCGTATATATAGGGAATGTTATATTAAACATATATTATATGTTATTACTTCTATATAAATATTTATTACAGTAAAAAGGTCTTTTAAATTAGTATGATAAATAGAAAATCATGATTAGAGGACGTAAATCACTAACAGTTGGTGACCCTACAGGAAATTGCGTTCATGTCGTCTGCCTACGTTCATAAACCCACCTGCCGTCTAACAATCCATTTATGATGTTTATGACGATACTGACGCTTCGACTGTATGAAAATTAACGTCACTTGAACTGGAATCCTGAGTGAATTAAGTATATTCACATGTCACCGATTCAAATTTATTATGTAAGTTACTGTAGATTAATAAATTGCAAACTAGTGCAGATGTTCAATTTTATACCTTATGCTCAGAAACTCCTTGTGACTTTGCTTGTATTATGAACGTGTTCGTTTGCGGTACGCGAAGAAAAATGGCCGACACCAAAAAAGAGTCGAGGGCGGCTTGGCTGTCATATTTTCTGAATTTATAATAGTTCCGTCTCTTAGTTTCTGTACATGTATTTGTAAACTCGTAAACAATCACGTATGTGTCGTAAAGTTCAGGTAACATTTTGCGTTATAAAAGCGATATTGGAAGTATTACGGAGGCCTGTCTGAGAGTCCGTTAGCCTTACCTCGGACTACGTGTGTCTTAAAGAAAGGTCCTAGAGAGGACAGTTGTCACTTCGTACACATATTTCATTGCAATTCGTGATGTGTATGTGCAGTGATGGTAGAATGTGGTGAAAATTATGTTGTTCAATTTAAAGTGAACCAGCAAGTAGGTGTTACACTGGAAGTGACTGTCTAAGCCTAGGCGAAATATTTGTGGCGTTTCTAAGTAATGTGGGGTAATGGTAAACATTGTTTGAATAAACCTGTTAGTTACTTACAAAACGTGTTGACTATTGACAATATTGTGCATTCCATACTGTGAAAACATTTCTCAATAACCATAAGTGCCTAGAAATTATTGCTCAGTGAGCATAAATTGCCTATCCTGTGCATTTATAACCTCGAAGTTGTATAGCACTACGAATGCATCAGGTTTATTTAAGAAATTGGGTCAGTTTGAGTGGTGTGGGAATATAGCTGAGTACCTATTTACTGAGTACATTACCAAATTCATTAAGACACTGGAATGGTAGTACAACTGCAGTATGAATTAACGCTTGGCATCAGCTGTTCGTTCCGGTCCCTTGTACATTTCGTTTTAAATGAATGAAAAGTTTGATCTCATAGTCTGATGTTCACTCTTTTACTCTTTTGCATAACTGTTGCAGGTTCACACCAAATCTCATTTCCCTGCCTTTTAACCATATATAGCTGTATGTATAATCATTAACTCTTAACCTTATAAAGCTTAGGCATTATTTTATATACCACCATGTTTAAAAATCCAAAATTCTACATGGTGCGTACATTACATTTTTTTGTGTTTTGTACAGATCTCAGAACAGATACAGAGCAATGCATATACCACACTGTGAATTATATTTTGTTAGATACCATCAAAATAAAGTAAAAAATGCTTTTGATCTGTATCTTATTTTAAAGTAAAGTGATAGTTCATTGCATTTCATGTTAGTGCAGAACTGATACAACCAAATTAAATTAGCCTGTCAGTATTTAATGTGAATTCACCAGAGTGTTGACGAGTTTCGTGGATTAAATTATCATGCATTTATTTTATACACTAATGTAGAGAAGTGTGAAAGTAGTTTCATATCATGATCCAGGGTTTTGTCTTACTGAAGCATGATGTGGAAACTTCCTATCTAGTAAGAAAACATATCAAGTTTCTTTATATTCTCCAGAGATACACATATGGTTATTTTCTTGCAGATTAAACAATGAGTGACGAGAGTGATATCGATGTGATGAATTATGTGTCTCATAAGGGGAAGAGATCAAGTCGAATAGAAGATTCTGGCAGTAGTAGTGATAGTCCTGTTGAACAACACAGGAAACGCAAAAGGGTTCTGGTCAGTAATTTTTTTAATCTTCAGTTTGGTATTTGTACATTTTATTGCAGTGAACAAGTTTGTCATTAGCATTCCTACAAAAATTAAGTGTAAAACAACAAAATCATGTTGCTCGAACATGTTTTAAACCTTACAGCAGATCTTCAGGGTCATATAAGTTTTAAAAAGAAACTATTCACAGGTGCTGTACACTTTGACACTGCTGTGCACACATGACATATGTATAATCCTTTATTACATGCTTCTGTCCCATTTAATTTGCTTTTTTAAACATACAATTGAAATTATTTTCTATTGTTTACACCAAAGCCAAATTTTCGATGGGTTTGTTTTCTCTGATTATATTCTGTTCATCATTTCACCTAGAGGCACACAGTGCAGTTGGTCAAGGCACTGGGCTACAAACCAGAAGGTTGTGGGTTTGATTCCCGATGGAGTCATTGGAATTTTTCGTTGACGTAACTCTTCCAGCTGCAATATGGCCCTGGGGTTGACACAGCCTCTAACAGAAATGAGTACCAGGAATATTTCCTGGGGGTGAAGGCAGCCTGTGTGTAGGGCTGATTATCACATTGTGCTGACTGTGTAGAAATTATGGGAGCCTCAACCTTCTGAAGCACTGTAGGCTTGTCCAGGCCTGTAGTGAGATAGCTTTACCTTTTACCTTTACCATGTAGTTTTAATTTGATTTTCTTTTTATTTTTTATTGAATTAAATATACTATTCTTAATTCTGTTCTTAGTACTTTTTGTAATCCTTCCTTCCTTTCCTTCCTTACGTGAAGCAAGTCTGCTGTGATTCTGAAAAGCAGAACAAAGTATGAGGAATTTTTAAGGTCACATTCTTCAACAACAGCAGTATAATAATGCAAGGGTAGATAAAAAAGAGTTTTTCAACATGCTGAACTCGAAATTCCAGCAGCTGTTGGTATATAGTATGAAGGGGCTGTACTGTTCATGGTTGTGATTTGAGGCATGTGCACAGAAGGAGCATAGCTCTGGCAGTTCAGCACAGTGACCTACTTGGAAGACTGGTCTTGCTTTGAAGCCCAAGAAGTTACACACTTTTTGTGGCACATGAAGTGTCAGCAGCTGATATGCATGGACGGATAGTGCCTGTGATGTCCATGCAACTAGTTGCAAAATGGTGCTGCACATTTGCATCTAACAGGGGCAGTGGGACAGGTGACATTTGAAGTGGATGACGAAGGTTCTTGACAGCATGAGTTCTTGTGGCTTGCATCAAGTAACTCATTCAGACAAGACAGACCCATGTGACTTCAGCATACGGCAGCTGACATTGGGTTATCCAGTGTCACTGTGTAGAATGTCATGGTGGATGTGTTACAGTACCATAGGTCTGTGCCAGATGGGTGCCTTGTGTGTTGACAATATCAGAGTAGCAGTAATGATGACCCGGCTCAGTTTTCAGCTACAGTATGCAGTAGAGGGAAACTATAGTTTGTGTCAATTCTTTACTAGTGACAAGCCCGGTAGCCAAAATATTGGCTTTCATTTTGTAGATGGAGTTTCATATTGTTTCATTTGCATGTTTTTCTCAGATTTTTTGTGATGTTTGTCACTTCATTCCTGCTTAAATCACCCAGTACCTTTATTGATTCCAGTTAATTGTAGTAGCACTTACTAATTGGCATGAATTATTTCCAGCTTGCATTCCAACACTTCTGAGACAGCAGCATTTTTTGGTCAGTGTGTACTGGGTTGTTCAGACACATGTTTTGATTTTCTTGAGGCCCTTCAGATTTCCATATGAGTTCTGTATAGAGTGTGCCACAGTCTGTTTTCCTCTCCTTAAATTCCACATACATAAGTGTTTTAGCTTACGAGGTTTGTTCAAAAAGTATCCGGATTGGAATTGTAGTGGTTGTTCAATAGGTGGGATGTGTTTGCAACCAGTCTTGACATGTTCGTACATGTCTTAGCAACTCATGACGCAAGTTGCAAGTGGCTGTGTTTGCTCAGTTGGCTGTAGTAGGTCGCGGAAGTAACACGTGCGTTTATGTCATAGCAATTTTTACGATGTGTGAAAGTACCGAACAACGCATTTGCATCAAGTTTGTTTGAAAATTGAAAAAACCGCAACAGAAAAGTATCAATTATTGCAGCAAGCATACGGTGAAGATGCAATGGGTCGTACACAAGTGTTTGACTGGTTCCGTCGATTTAAAGAGGGTAGAACCTCCGTTGTAAGCGACCCCCACTCAGGACAACCGTCAACATCGAGAAACAAGGAAATGATTACTAAAGTTAGAACAATCATTCGCAATAACAGGAGATTGACAGTACGAGAGATAGCAGATGACTGTGACGTTTGCATGAATCAGTTCGCCGAAAACGACCGGAAAAATGGCGGGATGGCGACTATATCCTGCACCACGACAATGCGCCCCGCACACACTTCACATTTTGTGCAGCAGTTTTTGGCCAGGAATGTCACCGCTCAGTTGCAGCAGCCACCATACTCACCAGATCCCGCATCATATGACTTTTTCCTATTCCCAAGGCTTAAGAAAGTTCTGAAAGGACACCGATTTGAGTCAATGGAGGACATCAAATTAAATTCCATGAAGACACTATTAGACATCCCAAAAATGGAGTTCGCAAAATGTTTCCAACAGTGGCAGCAATGTTGGGCGAAGTGTGTAGCTGCAGAAGGGAACAATGTTGAAGACAGTTATGGTTAAAACCCCGTAAGCTTTATCTACTTCATGTACTGTGCTCAGTCTGGATACTTTTTGAACAAACCTCATATACTTCATTTTTATAAACAGTGCGGTAGTACCGTACAAACCTGTGTGTAGTTAAGACCTGTCACATAATAAGGAATCCTGTTCCCTGGTGAACCTCCAGTGGCATATCAAAGTATTGTGTGATACCCCTCTGTTGCCATTCAGCAGTAGTTTTAGTGGTTAATTGTGAAATTTTCTTCCATTTAAGATGTTTCATTTTTTTTTACAAGAGGATAAAAATTTTTATAACCAACGTACGTTGATGGGAACTTAACATGTTCTTCTACTAATAGAAGATAAAATTTTGGGGTTTGAAGATGAAGCAGTTTTTGAAGTAATTTTATTCTTGACACTTTTCATGATATGAGGTTATTCAACAATAATGCAAACACAGAATGAGTAACCCCTTAGATGTAATTCTGGTTCCAGAGGATTAAACATTTGTTATATCTGAATAAAGTGATAGCAATCAGGACATACGGCTAGACTGATCAGGTTTATTTATTTATTGTTGTGGTTGTTATTGTTGTTGTTATTGTCGTTGTTGTTGTTGTTGTTGTTGTTATTGTTGTTGTTATTATTATTATTATTATTATTATTATTATTATTATTATTATTATTATTGAATGATAAATGTAAGTTTATTAAATATTAAAGTAATTGAAGGAGATATGGTATTCAGAAAGAGGTGGGTGTATATCTGAGAAAATTTTGAAGCTGAAATATGTTACAGGACATAAGCTATGATGTATGAGGAGAAGAAGCAGTTTTACTTTGAAATTTTATGTTATCTTGGTAGTTGTTGCGTAGTTGAGTTGTGGTTTATTAAGTGAATCGGTCAGTATCTAGATTGTGTAGCTTCAGTGATATGAATGAATATGAATATGGAACTTGGCCAGAATGATGATTGATGAGTACTACTCAGTGCCACTTTGTCCACCACAAATCCTTCATTGTCCTGAGATTGAACCCAGGAGTCCAGTGAGGAGGTGGCAGCTAACCCCCCAAGGTATTGCACACCTTTGTACCTTGTGAACTATGTATATTGATAGCAGCCCAGCAGAATATCCGAATATCCTGCCAAGAATGTGATGGTTACACATGCACAAGATTTCATGGTGAATGTTGAGTTACAACTATCCATCCTGAAAGCATTTGTTCCAAGACTGCTGAATGTACAGAGTTCACTTTCACTCACTCACTACTTAAAATATTGGTAGTAAAACAGCCTGTTGCTTGAACCAATAGCAGTTCAATAGTATGCTCTATAGCCAGCTGTCTCGTGCACACCACCAAACACACCCACCTTCCTACAGGGAACTTTTCATGTGCTGTAATTTGTTTGGGGGTTTTCAGTCTCCTCCACCTCTTCTAGCTCACTTTCCTTGCTTAAAAAAAAGTGATGTTAAGATTAGTGTAATGCTTCTATGTGTGCGTGACTTGTCTTTGAAGCAGATGACCAGTTTTCACAAAATTTGGTATGAATATTATATAGTTTGAGCCGTCCCCATTACTGTATTTATTATTGTTCTACAATACATTATAACAGTACAGACATGTGGGCTTGTGGGGTGGTAGTTCTGATGCAAACCTTGTATGTGCTGCTTTGGGAAAACCCAAACAAGCACCTTTGCCAAGATTCAAAGGAAGCACATGCAGACAATTCTTATCTGCTCAGGGAATACACAAAATATTGATTGCAGATATTTCTGCTCTTGCTGCTTGCTATTTATTTTAAAATATTAGCCACAAGATAGAATTTAATTAGCAAGCAGTTCTCCAGAGGAGGCCAGAAAATGAAGCGCAGCTCAGGGCCCACATAGTGAAGTTGTGCCACGCGCTTTCTGAAGACTTGTGTCGAAAAGTTGTGACGAATGCAAGGGTTCGTTTGCAAGAAGTTGTGAGGCAAAACGGTGGTCACACTGAACATGTTCTTCATTAGGAACATTTTTCCACCCTATGAGGATTAATTCTGTACCAGATGTCAAATGTTTTTTAATAATAAAAATGTGTTACGTGCACAATCAGTGGTATGACATTCCATGCGCCACCCTGTATATGTTGGGAAAAGAGGGAACACAAAAGGTTTTATGAAAATAACAATGAAGTCACAAACTGGTTGTGACTAAATCAGTACAGTAGGATAGCAGGCCTTGCAAGTTAGTTCAGATCTCGTTGTTTCGTAGTAGTACAAGTACATTGAACTTATTCAAGGTATGTTTCTGTCTGATGTGGAGAACCCTGGCATGGGGGGGGGGCTGTACATATTGTTTTTACAGCACGATGGGGCTAAGAAACACATTGCTACTGTGGTGTTGGATTATTCATAAAATCATTTGACAGCTAGTGTACGAGGCAGACTCGCCTGCCCCATACACAAGAATTTTTCAATCAATAGGTATTTTATAGGTTTATAGACTTGCTACATTGTAATATAATAACATAGGTAACCATATATACTATAATAACATATATGTACCCACAATACTATTGCACCAACTATTGTAAGCGCTACGGGATCCCAGAGTGCACTAGGTATTAGATAGTCGTGGGTCAGTTCATTAGAGGGCCTGATGATGACTCTAAGGAGTCGAAACATGTAGCCCGGACGTGGTAGAGTATAATAAAATCTGTTGTGTTTTGACGGTATTTGTATATCTTTATTGTCATTAGTAACACATCGGGATGTCTTGCATTAAGTTGGTTTTGTAGGTTTAAGAGAGTTCTGGTTTACATTGTGCCTGCTGTATGCAAAGTTGAAATATACTTATCAACATAATTAACTTCAGAATAAGCTAATCCTTTTAATCTTTAAACATACTAAATCTTCCATAACCCATTTCAGACAGTTGCCAGTGATCCAGAAAATGGCGGTAGCGACAGTGACAGCCCTCTAGAGAAACGTGCTTCGAGAGCACGGATACCTGTATGTATGGAGTGTGTTTTAGTTATTATATCTGTTGAAACATTTGTGGAGCTCAGTATAGTGATTATAGTACAGGGTGGATGTCTGGAGAACTGTATTTCAATACCCTGCAGGGGTAAGAGATTAATCCTTACATATAACATCCCCATTGGTGTAGCACTCATAATGTCTATCAGTATCTTCATTCACAGCCAGGAGATTATTTTGTTCTCCAGAACATCCAGACCAGTGCTGGAACCCACTCAGCTGCCTGTTCAGTGGCTAATGGGAGAAATGCAAATGGAGTGTGAAGTTTGACAGTTCACATCCATCTAGTGCTGAGGTTAAGGCTTGGAGCTGCACCTCATTCCTCCCTTGTGTTGTCATTGGGTGATGCTTAGTGAAGCACAGAAACAACACTTTTACTTTGTTTGAACATTGTTGCAAATGTTATCCTTATGCATTTTTTTATTGCAGTGGCCAAAGCTTTATATTTAGGACGACCTGGATTTGGTTCCTGAAGTTGGCTGTCTCGGGTTTACATATTTATCTATCCATTGTCCTTCGTACTAGTACTGGAATGGTTCCTAGGCTGGTGGATTTATAGTTTGCCACAGTGATAGTGACCAGATATTCCTGTTGACTGCCAGTCATTGCTACAAATTTTAGCATAAAATGTAAAATTTTGTATGTAGTATGTGATATCTTACCCCTCATCTCAGTGTTTAGCTTGTCGTAGACAAGTGAAAGACAAGCAAAACATTCTTGTATCTTTATTGATCAGTTATCACTGTGTGATTTCCCATGTCTTAGTAAGTGTTGCAGACTCAAAAGTGATGGCTGTTCACCCTTATAACAAAGAGTATTATGAAGTTAACGTCTTATTTCTCTCTCTCTCTCTCCAACGGCACTACAGCCCAGGG
>Ga0209737_10003574_pt1 | contig 10838 bp, 6 predicted proteins | sample TergutCu122P3_FD_187284 | JGI IMG/M metagenome (GOLD analysis project Ga0209737, IMG submission 187284) | Cubitermes ugandensis P3 segment gut microbial communities from Kakamega Forest, Kenya - Cu122 P3 (SPAdes) (version 2) | ecosystem: Host-associated > Arthropoda: Insects > Digestive system >...
AACATACTTCCGTCACCCAATTGTCGGGGTTCGGGTCTTGGCCGGGACTGACATGGTAAATATTGAACATCGGGCCGTTGTACTCGTAGCCGTTGTCCGCAACCCATGCCGCCACCGCTTCGTTGACGTCGGCGATCTGGTCGTAGTTGCCCTTGTAAACAGCCGCCGCCACCTGAGTCGGCTCGACCGTTTTGAAAACCACGTTTTCGGTGTTTTCATGTTTCCCCTGTACGGCGACCTGGATTTCCACGTCTACGTCGCTCTCTTTGTAACCCTCGTCGTGGAAAACCGCGAGTGAATAGCTGGGGTTTGCCATTTGCAGGTTGCAGCCGACCTCTTGGCTCATTTGATTCCAAAGGCTGCCCTCATCCTGATATGTCGGGATAATTTTTCGCAGGCTTGCCACATACCTTTGTGGCATTTCTTTTAAGGTAACATCGTACTTCATAACAGTATCATCCTTTCCCAATCGTTTAATTGTTGTTTCGAGCAGATGGAGCCTGTCTTGCGCCTGCTCCGCCTGCTCTTTTGCTTCCGCAAGTCTGATTTGCAGATACTTGCGGAGTTGATCGGCATCGTGATACTGCGTCATTATTTCCTTTCATGCGCATGAATTTTTGAGCTCAACATCAGTATATACTATGACATTATGTGAGAGTCAATAGGTAAATTGAAAATTTTTCAAAATATTTTTGATTGGGTATAGTAGGGTACGCCGCCCTCGGCGTACCGCCTAATCATTCGATGTGCCATACCCGGTCTCGGTACGCCCTTGGGGCGTATCCTACCACATGGAAATCTGATTCAAAATATCGCCGTCGCGGGGTATGTCAAGGTTTTCAAAAAATGGGACATCGACATTCAACAGTTCTTTGGGTTCTATCTTTTGCAGGCCGCCGCCATACACACGCCCCTTGCCGTGCAAACTGTCGGGCGTTATCGTGTTGAGCAGTTGCCATACGGTTTATACACCGCCGAAAATGTAAATATTTTTAAGCCGCCGGATTTTCAATCGACCGCACCAAAAACCCTTGACAATGCATGCCTATCGGGTGTATAATATGTTTATTATATGCAAAAAATTTATATAATCGGAGAACAACAACACCATGGGAAATTTGAACCCTTTGAACCTATTGAACAAGGAGGCGTGGAACGCCTATCAGGAGGACTATTTCACTTTTCACCTGATGGAACGCCCCGACTACTTCGAGTTTTTTTCGGGCGGCGGCGTGGATTTGGACGAACACCTCGCCCCCATGCTCGGCGACGTGAAGGGAATGAAACTGCTCGACACCTGCTGCGCGTGCGATGCCGCACAGGCTTTTTCGTGGCATAACTTGGGCGCTGTCGTGACCGCCTGCGACATCACGGAAAAGGCCATCGAAATCGCCGCAAAAAACGCCGCAAAAATGAACCTTGCGGTCAGTTTCGCCGTCGCGGATATGCAGACGCTCGAACCGATCGGCGACGGAGGGTACGATGTTGTTTTTGCGACATGCCCCGTCTGGGTCCAAAACATCGAGGAGGCGTGCAGGACATGGCACAGGGTGTTGAAAAAAGGCGGGAAACTGCTGTGGCACATGGAACACCCGATCACCTATTGCATCGCGGAGGACAAAAACGGCTTGCACATCACCGGCAATTACAACACGCCGAACACGGAAATATATGACAGCTTTGACGGAACGCCATTGGCTCGCAGACACGGGGGTTTTCATGTGGAGCTAAAAACCGCCGAGCATTTCTGGCGCATATCCGACATACTGAACGCCGTGTGCGGTGCAGGGTTTGTGGTAGCGAAAGTCCACGAGTCCGCGGTATCTAACCCCACCGACATGAACCTCGACTACGAGCCAAAGGATTCGTCGGAAGAAATGGAAATGAAAAATCTGCCCGGCGAATTCACCGTTCTCGCCGTCAAATGAAGGCTACTTGCCATCATATTTTTATTTATTGACAATTTTTTCGACCGACTTATTTATGATGTCTTCGAACTTTGCCGCATTTTTCTCCGTGAACGAGGCAAACGTGTCTTTTCCGCTGGCAAAAACCTGCATATAGCCCGCGCTTATGGAATCGAACCACACTGTGTCGCCCAGATCGTAAACCCTCGTGTCGAATATGAGGTCGAGCATCTCCACCGTGTCGACATCGCGCGAGAACTTGTTTTTGAGCGAGGACTCGTAATGCGCCGGTATGACGGTGACCCGCGTTTCGCACGCCATCGACTCCATCATGGCCCCCGCTATGTCCGGCCGCTGGTTCGTCGTGGGTATGACAAACGGGAAACCCCCGCATACCCGCGTGTAGTACTGCGGCTGGCTTTCCGTGTGTTTCGGGAACGGCAGAACCCCGAAGTCGTCCTGCATCCCCCTGAGCTCTTTCATCTCGGCTATCGCACCCACGCCGAACAGACCGTGCCCGTCGGCGAAATACGGCACCCTCATCTCCCTTCCGCTTGCTGCGGGGTACCCCGGGAATTTCTGGACGAACCCGTTCATGAATATGCCGTCCGCGGATTTTACCTCCTGGAGCACTTTGCTGGCTATATCAAAAAAAACCTGTTTGCCCGGGACCGCGAAATACGGTATATCGTCCTTGTCTTTGTCCACCATGTAGTGCCCTGCGGAATTCCAGAAGGTCGTGAACAGATAGTCCGATTCGCTCAATATCCCCCAGTTGTCCTCTTTTTTGAATTTGCCGTCCCCGTCGATGTCTTTTGCCGCCTGCCTCGCGTATTCAAAAAACCTGTCGTGGGTCCAGGTCCCGCCCCTCACCAATTCGTAGAAGTTGTCGAGCCCCAGATCCTGCATCTGCTTTTTGTTGAAATACACCACGACGGCCCCTTCGAAGAAAGACAGCATTTCGTCGCTGAACGCCACATACTGCCTGCCGCCCACGGAAAGCCGTTCGTTGGCCGTCCGGCACCAATAGGGTTTGGCAAGGTCCACATTCGGTAGCTCGCCTATCGGGTACAGCATATGTTCCGCCGACAGGGAATATGCGTCGCGAGTTATCTGCATATACATATCGTATGCATCCGAACCCGCCGACACGTTGTTTTTCATCAATTGGAGGCAGCCAAAAACGTCGATTGAATTCGTTTTCAAAACGATGTTGAAGCGCTCCTCGATTTTTTTGTTGCGTCTGTAGAAGGCGTCGCTCAGCACTTCGCCCATTTCCGATTCGGGGTAGAAGTCGCTGGTAAAGGTCGCAAACTCCCCGACCAAAACCCTGTATTCGTACCCGCCGAAATCAAGCTCGGGGATATTGTCGCGCATCGGGTCGTTCGTGGCGTTTTCCGGGATTGCCGCATCCGACGGGCTGTTTTCTCCCTGTACTTCTTTTTGTTCGGGGGAGGGGACGCAGGAGAACAGAAATAACGCGCAAAACAGGATTGCAGCGATTTTTGTTGTGTGTTTCATGGCAATGCCCTTCACTTTCCGGATTGATTTTTTTGAATATGTATTTTCGATAATTCAATATAGGTATTGTACCATACACAAAACGAAAAATCAATATCTTTTTTTGCCTTTTATGTATTGTATTGCCATTGGCGATATTTTTCTGTATAAAGCCGCGCACCCTAGTACGCACTCCTGTATCTTTCCGCCTGCATATTGAACATTTCGGCATATTTGCCGTTATTTCCCATCAATGTATCATGGTCGGCGGCTTCGATGATTTTCCCGTTTTCAAACATATATATTTTATCCGCCATTTTAGTTGATGAAAGCCGGTGGGATATAAATACTACCGTTTTGCCCACGGAGGCGTCGCGCATTGCATTGTAGATATTGTACTCCGATATAGGATCCAGTGCGCTCGACGGCTCGTCGAATATCATATAGTCCGCCGATTTGAAGAATATCCGAGCAATGGCTACTTTCTGGGATTCCCCGCCCGACAGGTTCACGCCGTTGTCCATGAACTCCCGCGTCAGCGGTGTGTCCAAAGGCAGCGTGTCGGTGAAACCGCTCTGCGCGAGTGCGGCTTTAACGCTTTCCTGTTGTCCCTCCGTCGTATCCATCGCCACATTGTCGTACAGCGTCGCGGCAAAAATTTGATAGTCCTGAAATACCGCACCGATTTTGCGCCGGTATCCGGCAAGCTCATATTCCTTTATATTCACGCCGTCAAGCAGAATTTCGCCTTCGGTCGGGTCATACAGCCGCATCAGCAGTTTCACCAATGTGGTTTTCCCCGCACCGTTATACCCCACGATAGCGATTTTTTCGCCCGGTTTTATGGTCAGCGACACATTCTGCAATACCGGTTCGCCTCCATACGCAAATGATACATTCTTGAACTCGATGGTGCCAGGTCGTTGCGGCACAGGCAGGCTTCCGCTTTTGATGGCGGGTTCATATTCCAAGAATTTACGCAGCCGCTCGATATACAGCGTATCGGTAAGCAGTTGGGGAACCTTATCCGCTATTTCCAGTACATTCCCTTGCAGATTCCTTGAAGCGTTGAACAATGCCATAATATCGCCGAACCCGATGGACTGACGCACGATTTTTAAGGAAATCAAATATACCAAGTACAATCCAAATATGATATTTACGCCGGATTCATAGTAGTTCGAACACAACAAGGCAAGCCGACCATTATATTTTTTCATCAAAGCCATGAGTTTAACATTGGTCTCGGTAAAATCCTTTTTCAACCGTCCCGCCATACGGAACAAACGGATTTCCTTGGCGTAGTCGGCAAGATAAAACACTCTGCCGATATAATCGCGTTCGCGGTATTTGGGCAGCGCGTCCGAATTCCGTTTGTATCCGATTTCATTTGCGATTTTACTTACAAATATGCTCAACACGACGATAACCGCGACGACTATCAGCCCCACCCAATCTAAAAATACGATGAGCACTCCGGTCATAAGCACCGTTGCGATTGAACGTATCAAATCTGCCACGTTATCCAATATAGCGTTCATTTTGGGGTTGGCTTCGGAAATGCTCCAAACAAAATCATCGTAAAATTCCGGCGAATCGTAGCAGGACAAATCAATAGCCGCCGCTTTATCGTACAATATCCGGTTCATATTCGCGTTCAGCTTTTCTTTTCCTCGCGGGTCAATATAACGGGACACAACATTGTTCAGCACATTTAAAAGAACGGCAAAACCAAGAAATATCAACATAAACCACAAAACATTGATGAATGGCTGACCCTGTTCCATGATGTCCAGCAAAATTTTTACAGCCAATACGCCCTCCATAAATCCCTTTACCGCATTCAGTACAGCCATTGACATTTTTGCCCCAAAATACAACGGCGAATATTTTACCGCGAATCGCAATGTAAAAATGATATTGGAAAAGGAACGTCTTTTTTTAAGGGTATTCATTATACTGCACCCCCTTCTTCTCCTTCTTCAATCAGCGTATATTCGTTTTCGATATATTTTTCCGCCTGCTTCGCGAACATTTCCGCATATACGCCGTTATTCTGCATTAATTCGTCATGAGAGCCTTCCTCGAGCACTTCTCCGTTTTCAAACAGATATACATGGTCAGCAAGCCTTGCCGACGACAGACGGTGAGATATGAAAATCACAGTCTTGTCCTTGAAAGCTTCCATCATGGACTCGAATAATTTATACTCCGCGATAGGGTCAAGTGCGCTAGAGGGTTCGTCGAATATGCCGATGTCAAAATCTCTCGCAAATGCGCGCGCAATAGATACCTTTTGGGTTTCGCCGCCGGAAAGAACAACGCCCTCCGGGTCGAATTCGCGGGTGAGGGCGCTGTTTTCTCTATGCGGCATTCGTTGAACCCTGTCCCATATGCCGCTTTGCTTCATCGCGTGTATGGCTTTTTCTCTGTCTTCCGATACATTATCAGCCACGGACATCGAAAACACGCATTGGTCTTGAAAAGCGGCGGAAAACAAACTGCGGTAATCCTGTAAATTGAAAGTTTTTATATTTTTTCCATCTAATAAAATTTCGCCGGAAGTGGGGTCGTACAGCCGCATGAGCAGCTTGATGAGAGTGGATTTGCCTGCGCCATTGTGTCCGACTATGGCGATTTTTTCGCCGCGCTTGATTTTCATGCTGACGCCATGAATCTGTTCGCTTTCGCTGCCTTTGTATGCAAAACCCACACCGCGTAATTCCAATGCGGAGTCAAACTGCTTGATCTCTTCGCCCGGCTGGTCTTCCGGTATGGCGGGTTTATATTCCAGAAAATCGCGCAGGTTGTTGGTGTACAGGGCGTTTTTGTAAAAATCCATGATATTTCCCGATAAAAACTCCAAGTGCCTCGTGATATAAATCATCGCACCGAATAAGATGACAAATTCGCTGACAGCGATGGTTTGGGATACAATCACCCGGTACGCGCCGTACAAAAATACACCATAGTATGCGATGGTGTGCGTGAACATGCCGTTTAAAAACGACGGCATAAATGTTCGTTTGGCGTATTTTTTGTGAACCTTCATTGTGCCTTCGTAGCCTTCGTTGTACTGGCGGTTTAAAATTTTGGCTACATTGGAAAGGCGTATTTCTTTCGCGTATTGGGCAAGATAGAAAATGCGGTTTACATACCCCTTTTTGCGGTCGTTGTTATTGTTCTCAAGCGTCTGTTTATACTGCAACTGCTGAACGGCTCTGTCGAATACAAAAGTGCCAATCAGCGGAAATACGGCGAATAACAGCAAAAAACGGTCTATCAAAAACATTTGGTATATCACATACGCCATTGAAAGAGGGCCATTCACCAGATCGCAAACGCAGCCTATAACGCTTCCTATGCGGTCTCCGGCTTCTTTGACGGCCAATGTGTATTTGTTGTAAAATTCCGGGTTTTCATAACAGGCCAGTTCTACATTGGCGGCTTGGTCGAACAGCATCGCGTATAATTTTTCGCTGACACGCAAGTCCGCTTCGGGGTAGTATTTATAACAGCACCAAGACCTGAACACAGCGATAGCGACAAGCATCGCCGTGGATAATGCGATGATGACAGTCATTTCGCCGAAACTTGCTCCACGTTCCAGCCCGTTTATGATAAGACGCATGAATATGACGGCGACGAATACCCAGTTTACCATGTCCAATACGGTATCTGCAAATTGAACCAATACTCTGCCTGGTGATATACGCCAAGCCAATTTCATCATGTAGGCATTGTTGCGGAAAACTCTCGCGGACGTTTTTTCTTTTTTATCTTTTTTCATGACCGTACCTCTTTTAAAATTTTGATTTTTATTGTATTTTGTGGGTTATTTTCCGTAAATAACAAAGGCTGCGAACGAAACGCCCGCAGCCTGTACTTAATCCATAATTCAACCGGTTGAATTTATATGTTCAGCCGGTAATTGGCAACACTCCAAAAGCATAGCCAGAACTATGCCGAAGCACCATATCACCAACGAACCTCAGAAGGTTTTTCCTCCCTGATTAAGCTCCGCACGCCGTCTCGTTGTTATCCACTTGAACGGAGCTGTTATCTTTATTGTAACCTAAAATGAACATAAAAATCCCCTTGTCTTGAACAATATATTTGTGATACCGAAAAAAGTAAGCAAAATTTCATTTTCTATAATTATAACATAGAAAAATTATAAAAACAAGGTGAAAATTCAATTTATAAACAAACTTTCCCAATATAGGTATTGTACCATACACAAAGCGAAAAATCAATATCTTTTTTTGCTTTTGATGTATTGACATGGATAATATTTTCCTGTATAATGGTATATGTAAAGATATAAAAACGAAAGGGGAAAAAACCATGAAAAATGCCAAAATAGTCATACTGTTTCTTGTTGTCTGTCATCTTTTGACGGCGTGCCAGGCGAAAAACGCGAATCAAACCGAAGACAAAAACAACAGATCCCCGACTGACAATATCGAGGACACGGAACCGACGGCATCATATTATGATGTTTTGGGCAAACGCGACTTTTCCGGCGATACTTTTACCATACTCGACGCGGTGCACAGCCCGGACGTGCATATAAACGTGGCTTTGGAAATAACCGGGGAGCCCATAAACGACGCTCTGTTCAAACGCGACAAATTCATCGAAGATACCTACAATGTAAATATCAACTACGTTCAGATTGTCGGAAACGGCCCCGGCTGCTCTTCTCTGGAAAAGTCGGTCAAGGCCGGGATGCGCGAGTATGACCTGATCGTCTCGTATGTACTGGGCAGCGGCTTGTCCACGATCGTCCCCCGCCAAGTGCTGTACAACATGATCGACGCCCCGTATCTGTCGCTGCAGTCGCCCTGGTGGAGCAAAATGCTCTATGAAAATATGCAGTACAACCACAAACTTTTCTACAGCAGCGGCGATATTTACCTGCCCACATTTTCGCAGGGCCCCATGAATATGATGTACAACAAGAACGTATTCAAAAACCACGGCCTGGAAGACAACCTGTATCAATTGGTGTTTGACGGAAAATGGACGCTCGACGTTTTGGAAAAACTCATAAAAGACACGGATCTGGACTTGAACAGCGACGGCAAAATGCACGCCAAGGACGATTTTTACGGGATAACCTACGCCAATCTCCCGGAGTATATGTTCGGTTTCCTCGCCGGGGCGGGCGTGAAAACCTCCGAAGTCACGGGAGACGGCGAACTGGCGATGACTTTGAATACGCCTTTGACCATAGCCAAGATTGACAAACTGGCGAGCATGCTCGAACCGATCAGCTATGCCGACATACAGGACCCCCCGCTGGTGACATTCCAGGAGGGGAGGGCCATGTTCCTCGCCACCTGTATGATCGTCCCGACCTGGCTGCGCGGCATGGCGGACGATTTCGGCATACTGCCCCAGCCGAAATGGGACGAAAACCAAAAATCATATGTCAGCTACCTGAACGGGTGGGGTAACGGGTATGTCGGGATCCCCGCGAACGCCGACATCGACAAATCGGCGTTTGTGATGGAAGCGATGGCATATGCGGGGTATGAGATGCTCCGCGAGCCCGTGTATGAAATCACATTGTCGGCAAAAGTTTCGAGGGACGAAGAAAGCGCGAGGATAATAGACATCATCATCGAGACGGCATTTGCGGATTTGGGCAGCGTGTACAATTTCGGCGGGACGCAGGACATCATCGTCCAGGCGATTCTCAACAACAAGGATTTTGTTTCGGCATATGAAAAAAGCGAGCCCAAAATACAAAAGGACATCGAAAAATTTATTGCATCGTGGACATCCGAGTGAACGCGAAAACAAAAAACACAAAAAACATGGAGGGATTTTACTGTGTACCAAAAAAGAAGCGAAACCAATTCCGGCTTCAGATGCCTTTGCGTGATGGCTGCGTTGATTGTGGCTTTCACGGTGTTTTTGGCTTCATGCAGCAAAAATGACAACGGCGCAAACGAGGCGACAAACGACGGCACCGGGCGGCAGTCCGAGCCAAACGGCGGGGATGGCGCCGAAGCGGCGGGGAATGCAAATGCGAATATACTGGACAATTTCCCGGACACGGACTACGGCGGATACAACTTCACCGTCTATATGCGGGACATGGTGCCGCATAAAACCGACTTCGCCGCGGAGGGCATAATAGGCGAGCCGATCAACGACACCGTATATGAGCGCAACAAAAAAATCGGGGAAAAATTCAATATAAATGTCGAGCTTGTCTATTACGATGCCCCCGACTGGCAGGCGACCGGGGCGCAGAAGGCGATCAAGGCCGGGGATGACATATACGATCTGCTGGCGCTGCACGGGGGCGGGGCGTTTTTGCTGGCGCAGAACAATTTGATCCTCGACCTGTTCGAACATATGCCGCATATGGATCTGGACGCACCGTGGTGGGCGGCCGACACGATCAAAAACCTGTCGGCTTTCGGAAAACTCTACTGTGTCGCCGGGGATATAAGCCACATGGGGCTCTCCGGCACGGGGGGCGTGCTGTTCAACAAAAACCTGTTCGGCGACCTCAATATCGAATACCCGTATGCGGATGTCACCGGCGGCAAATGGACCATCGACAGATTTTATTCCATTGTCAGGGGCGGCGCCTCCGACCTCAACGGCGATGGGGAAATGAAACTGAAGGACGACAGGTTCGGGCTCGAAATCCGCCACGACTGGGACTACCCCATATCGGTGCTGTACTGCGGCGGCGACAGGGTCATCACAATAGGCGAAGACGGAGTTCCCGCGATCGCGGCATACAACGAGCGCACGGTGGACATATTCAACAAATTTTTCGACCTGCTGTCCGGCAATTCGGTATATATGCACATCTACAAAACCGTCGCCGACAACTACCCGACGGATACGGCGTTTCGGGACGGGAGAGCTCTGTTTTACACGACCTATCTGCAGGATGTCATAAACCACAGGGATCTGGAATATGAGATCGGGATCCTGCCCATGCCGAAATACAGCGAATCCACGCCGAAATACTACACGAACGTCGATGCGGGGCAGAATGTGTTTTCGGTCCCGGTCACGGCGGCAGACACCGCTCGGACGAGCATGGTGGTCGAGGCGCTCTGCGCCGAAGGGTACGCCTCGATAATGCCGGCTTTCTATGATGTGTCCCTGAAAACAAAATATTCGAGGGACGACGAATCCGAGGCGATGCTCGACTACATCAAGGACGGGCGCGTGTACGACTACGGCTATTTCAATTCCACGCTTGCGGGCGATTTGGCCTATATAGGGCAGAGGCTCGTCAATACGAAAAACCCGAATTTCACCTCTTTTTACGAAAAAAACGAAGGCAAGGTCCAAAAAAACATAGATGCCCTGAACCGATAATACATTGATATTAATATATTGGGAGTGTGAATATGTCCAAAAAATATGATATAGCCGCCTATGTGTGGCCCG
>Ga0209737_10003575_pt1 | contig 10837 bp, 18 predicted proteins | sample TergutCu122P3_FD_187284 | JGI IMG/M metagenome (GOLD analysis project Ga0209737, IMG submission 187284) | Cubitermes ugandensis P3 segment gut microbial communities from Kakamega Forest, Kenya - Cu122 P3 (SPAdes) (version 2) | ecosystem: Host-associated > Arthropoda: Insects > Digestive system...
CGGATACTACCCATGCAGGGCAATATCGTCAAGGGCCGAATCATCAGCGCGGGGTTATCCCTGGGCGACGTGTGCGACGCCGCGGGCGTGAGCCAGACCTCCCTGTCCGACCACCTCGCCGGTCGCCGGCGCAGCCGCACGATCCAGCTACGCATCCTTTGGGCATTTAACCACCTGGCCGGGCAGTCCCTCACTCTGGACGAGTTCTGGGGACCCCTGGCCGCCAAGGAGGTCGCATGAACCGCAAGCCTACAGTCCCCAGTCCTCAGTCCTCAGGCGCGAAGCCACAGGACATGCCGGGCTATTTCGTCGTGTCCAGGCAGTTCGTTGAGCAGTCGATGCCCAGGCAAGTTCCGCTCGACGAGGCGTCCGAGTCTTCGCTTCGTCGGGAACTGGGCGTTCGACGCGCGAAGGGCGGCCTCGAACGCGAGGGCATACTGATCTCCCGCTATCACCTCGACGCGCTGTTTGACGCCTACACCATCATCGTGCAGATCGCCGAAGGGGTTGGAATGTCCCCCGAGCGCCTCATGGCGAAACTCGAAAACCACCTCGCCGACGTCGAGACCCCTCAAACAAATGCCGCCGCCCTGGCCGCCAAGGAGGTCGCATGACACGCAAGCCTTCAGTCCCCAGTCCTCGGGCGCGCAGGAGCATTCTACTTGAATCGCTTATTGATGCAGCGACCGCAGTGCCGGAACCCGTTCTTGTTCCAGACGGACATCAGCAGACCGTCTTCGTCCATGCATGTCATGCAGAACGGGCCTTGGCTGTAGCCCTGGACAGGCTCGGTCAGATAATACGCGGAATTCCGAAGCACCAGCTTGGATCGGATGTCCGTCTTCTTTTCCATCTCGTTGATTTTGCCCTGAAGATGGAGGTTCTCCTCACGAAGTTTGGCCATTTCCTCCTTAAGGGCGATGATGCCCAGGGAAAGGTCGATGATGACTCCCTGCAACTCTACATCGCGGAGTTTTTGCGCGATATCGCTGACTTTTTTCATGCCGGCGATCACGTTTCCAACGCTGTCAAAAACGCCCATACATTCTCCTCTTGTGCTATAGAAATTTTGAAGTTTCTTGAAACGGCGCAGCACGCGCCAAAGGCGGAACTCTACCGCCTTGCCATCACCATGCTGGAATCCGACCTAGGCCTTGTCAAGATCGAATCTGACCCCAACGCCAAGGAGGTCGCATGAACCGCAAGCCTACAGTCCCCAGTCCTCAGTCCTCAGGCGCGAAGCCCTGTATAGACAATGTCACGGCCCAGGCGCTGGACGATCAGATCGTCCTGTGGCACGACGGGCTGCTGGAGGCCGCGCACGGCATGACGAGCGCGGCGTGCCTGTCGGTCGAGCGGGACATCGCCGGCCTGGCGGCGTTCCGCGCGGCCATGCTGCGGGGCAACCTTGACCAGGCCGCCCGGATCGCCAATCGCGTCAGGCCCTCCGTGCGGAAGGTGATCTGGGACATCCTCACCCCCGCGGAACGAAAACCTTTGATAGCGGCGATGGAGGGGCAGACATGACACACGACAGCCTTCAGTCCTCAGTCCCCAGTCCTCAGGCGCAGCCAGGCCACACGCCGGGGCCGTGGGAGGTCGGCAAGGATTTGGCGAAGCTGCTCTCGGACAGGTACGTTGTGCTTTCCCGCGACGGCACGCCGGTCGCGCAGGATATGACCCTCGCCGACGCCAATCTCCTCGCCGCCGCGCCGGAGTTGCTGGCGGCTGCCGAGGAGATACTGTACTGCTTTCGATTTTCGACGTCCGCCAGCGGACCCTTCGCAAAACTCCGCGCCGTCGTCGCCGGGGCGAAAGGCGGTAGACAATGAAACGCAAGTCCTCAGCATCCAGTCCTCAGGCGCATCCAGAGAATGATCGCGCAAGATACTTTGGAAATCGACTCTGTCATGCGCGAATGTCGCGAGGACTCAGTACGATTGACATCGCTAACGCCGTTGGATTTTGCAACGCGACACCCATCGAGAAGATCGAGTCCAATCAGGCAACGGTTGTTCCGCTCACGGATATTCTCCGTCTCGCGGAGTATCTCGACTCCATTGGCGTATCGATGCGATGGATGTTCGCCGGAAAAGGTGCCCCAAAAACTATAGTACCGACTATCGTGTTAGACACGACGAATGAGTCGGCGGAGCAGCACCTCTTGACGGCCGCAAAAAAATTCGTGGCGCGGCACGGGATCAACTCCAACTGGTCCGAGGTATTGCAGGCCGCGATGTCCTCGATCATCGACGCCTACGAGGCCGGACTCGCCGACGGCGCCATGCCATTCGGAAAGGAGGCGATCCCGTGAACAGGCCGAAATCGACATTGACCCCGGAGCAGCGTGCCGAGCGCCGGCGGGAACATCAGCGCAAATACGATGCGGCGAGGGCGCGGAAGCGGGCGGCGGAGATAGCCGGATCGCCGAGCACATCCACCATCGAGGACGCCGAGCGGAAAACCCGCGCGAGCCTCTACGCCCGCCAGATCGCCCGCGGCGAAACCATCCACTACATCCGCCCGGCGGGAGGTGGCGAATGAATGATCATCGTTCCACGCGGATCAAGCTGGCGAAATTCCTCGTCGAGGGCGACGTGGTGATCCTCGACGGCAGACTCCGCCCGGTGGCCGCCGTGATCCCGGCGGACGACGGGAAGATCGACGTGACGCTGCGCACGCCCGCCGACGATGAAACCTACCGCACCGCGCCGGACACCTTGGTAGTGATCCTGCCGCAAAAACCAAAAAACAATTAGGAGCATGAATGACACACGACAGCCCTCAGCCAGCGGACAGAACAGGAGAGAGTAGAACAGGCGAGCAGGCGACTGTGAGAGCAGGCGAGAGCAGAACAGGCGAGCAGGCGACAGCCTCTTTCACCTGTTCACCTGGTCACCTCTCACCTGCTCTAACCGCCTGTTCACCTGTTCACGATTCGCCTGATCTAACCACGTACGCCGCGCACCTGGACGCCCAGGCGAAGGCAGCCGGGGAACTTCGCGATTCGATCACCGACGCGAAAAATTATCTGTGGGAAATTAAAGACAAGCCGCGCACCGAGGCCGAAACCGAAGCGATCATCCACCTGGGCGACATGATCGAAAAAGCGACCGTGATGCTGCTGTTTTTTGATACCGACGAGATCAGCCGGGAGCCAGTAGCCAATAGCCAGAAGTAACGAGTGACGAGTGACGAGTGACGAGTGACAAAACAGACCCGCGAAAATCTAGTGGCTGCTGGCTAGTGGCTAGTGGCTGAAAGGACCGCCCATGATCGCGCCGCCGAAAACCAAACGTCTGGACACCATCCGAGTCGCCGTGTCGGGCCGCGTGCGGGAACTGATCGGCGAAAGTTTCGAGGTGCTGCCCGAAACCGTCACGGGGAAAACGTCCATCGCGAGGAATCCATATATCAAGATGGGCGACTGCCGGGGCGTGCTGTTTGATCGTGTCGAGTCCGAATTCGAGATCACGATCCCCGACGAGGAAAAAGAGTACATCCGCACGGCCGCCGAACTGGTCAGCGCCGTGATGAGACGATTCGCGTGAGAGAGCCACATAGCCAATAGCCAGTAGCCAGTAGCCATTAGATATGCGGGCGACTGGCCCCGACGGGAAATAGACCATCGCGTATCTACTGGCTGGTGGCTACTGGCTACTGGCTAAAAGGAGAAACAATGACCGCAACCGCAACAGGGCCGACGAGAAAAACGACAGAACCAGCGACGAACATCGAGGGTTCGATCCAGCGGGAATGGGACGATCTGATTCCCGGCGATGAGATTTGGTATCGGGATCAATGGGTGACGGTGACTTGCGTGAGGCGAAATCCCGTCTCCCTGTTCGTTACCATCCGCGTCAATTCGATCACACGCGTAAGGTTCACAGTGAGTCGTCGTGATCCGACAAAAGCCGTCTGCAAGCCGCGCAAGCCGATCCCCCTCAGTAACCCAGATAAAATCGCCCGCTGGATCGACTCCGCGTTTCACAAAACGGCGAAGGCGACGGTCGGCGAGCCGGGGATGATCTCCGTTCGCGGGACGCTGGGCGCGAAGGTCGCTGTGAATACCGGCCACATGACAATGCGGTGGGACGGGACGGCACTCCATCTCGCGGCGTCCGTCCACGACGGGAGCGAACTGGTGACGATCACGCCGCACTCAGACGGCACCGCCGACATGCTCGTTCAGACCACCGCCGACAACCCCGCCGTGCGAATGACGCCGGTAACGCCGCCGACCGACGAGGAGATCGAAACCGCGGCGATGGCCGACGCGATGGAGAATCCCGATCCGTACGAAGCGGAGTAGCCGCGAGAAGGCCAGTAGCCAATAGCCAGTAGCCAGTAGTAACGAGTGACGAGTGACGAGTCAGAACACAAAAGGGACCTTCGCAAACCTACTGGCTACTGGCTACTGGCTCGAACAAGAGCGCCTGAGGACTGAAGACTGAGGACTGAGGACTGAATGATGACCACCGCCCCCCAACTAAAAATCGTGACGAGCGACCCGGTGCCCGACGGCTGGATCACCGCGGCGGCTGCCGCCGCGATTTTTGGGAAATCGACTCGAGCCGTGCAGATTCAGTGCGCGGCGGGCGCGCTGGTGTCGAAAAATATCGGCGGCAAGTGGTACGTCGATCCGGCCTGCTCGCCGGCGCTTCGCCTGGCTGCCGGCTACGACACGCCCGTCGCCGTCGCGGGAACCGAACTGGCCGGGCTGACAGCCGTGCAGCGCGAGCGGGCGATGGCGCGGATGAAGGCGGTGCAGGATTTCGAGGCGGCGATGGAGAACAAGCCCGCCACGATGTCGCTGCGGGATTTTCTGTGCCACTGGGTCCAGACTCGCCGCGCCGTGCACGGCGGGAAAATCAGCGTCACCCAGATGTTCGCGTGGCGCGCGGCGTGGAAAGAAAAAGGAATCGCCGGGCTGGTGGACCGTCGCGGAGGACACCGCGAGGTCGCCCCGTTCTCGCCCGAATGTAAGGAGTTCATCCTCGGCGCGTTCCTGCGCGACTCCGAGCCGAGATTGAAAACGATCTACGCCCTGGCCGTGGTCGAGAGCCGCCAGCAGGGTTGGCAGATTCCATCGCTCCGCACCGTCCAGGCATGGATGCAAAAGCGCGTCGATCCGAAACTGAAACTGGCCGGGCGCGACCCGGTGGCGTTCAAGAATCGGGCCGTGCCGCACGTCGAGCGGGACTGGACGCACGTGGCCGCGATGGAATGTTGGGTGGCCGATCACCGCCAGTTCGACGTGATGGTGCCCCGGTCCGTGTGGAACGAAAAGAAGAAAAAATTCGACACGAAATTCTACCGGCCCTGGGTGACGATGTTCCTCGATTGCCGGTCGTGGATGCCGGTGGCGTGGATCATCGACTTCGACTCGCCCAACGGCGACCGCGTGATGGCGACGTTCTCGCGCGGCGTCGAAGCCCATGGCGCGCCGGAACATCTCATATTGGACAACGGCAAGGATTTCCGCAAACGCGAGTTCGCCGGCGGGCGGATTCGGAAAGTCCCCAAGGGCGAACAATACCTCGACAAACAGCGGACCGGCTCGATGCTCGGCGCGATGGGGATCACGCCGCACTGGGCGATCCCCTACAACGCCAAAGCCAAAATTGTCGAAAATTTCTTTCGGATCATGTCAGAGCAATTCGACAAAACTTTTCATACCTATTGCGGGCGGACCCCGAAGCACCGGCCCGAGGGACTCAAAAATTTGCGCGCGAAGGAGATGACCGGGTTTGATTTACCGGCGTTTCGATCCGCGTTTGAACGGTGGATAACGCTCGATTATTCGCTGCGTGAACATTCCAGCGCGTCCAGAGGGTTGTCGGCGGCGCGGGCGTTTGTCGAACTGCGGCGGAGCGGGCACCAGCCGGTTCGGCCCGCGGTCGAGACGCTGGCGCTGCTCACGTCGCGCTCGAGCCGACGGCCCGTTCGGCAGAACGGCGTCTGGTGCGCGGAGTTCATGGCCCACTACTGGGCCGACGAGCTGGAGAGCCGCCGGGCGGCCAGTTCCAACGACATCGCGCGGCATGTGGTCTACCGCTACCGGCCCGACGAGCCGCATCGGATTTTCGTCTTCGACGCGCGGACGGACCAATTCATCTGCATCGCCACGCCCTACGCCGGCAGCGGCGTGCACCCTCTGGCGTCGATTGGGAGCGACGAGGATCGCGAGCGGCTGGACGAGGCACTGGCGCTCCAGCGGCAGGCGACGCGCGACTACAACGGCCAGGCCCGCGAACTGCGGAAAACCGCGACGACGACGCTGCTGGAGGCGCAGCGCCAGGCGGGCGAACATCTGCGCCTGCTGGACGATCCGCGGACCATCGCCAGGCCGACGCCCGTGCTGAAACTGGTGGGCAGCGGCGAGATGGACCGCGCCGCCCAGGCGGGCGTGAAACACGAGGAAAAACGCGAGGCCAATCGCCGCGCGAAAGAACTGTTTGAGAGCGACCGCGAGTGTCTCGCGGCGACGGGAACGGACTCCGATCAACCGGCATGGACGCATCGAACGCCCGACCCACTGGGCGAACTGGCGGACGGCCAATCGGAGGAACCCTGTGGAATTACACCGGAATTTTGACGTTTACCTCGAACCTTTGACAGGGAGAGACCGCATGGAAGCGAGCGGATTATTGAGCGTGGGCGAATGCGAGCGGATACGGCATGGCATTCGCGAGGTCCAGGCCGTGGACAAGATCAGCGACGCGAAAATGTCGCGGGCGCTGGGCGTGTCGCAGGCGACGTTCAGCCAGGTGATGAACGGCAAGTACGTCGGCGACACGCAAAAATATCTAAAGGAGATGAGGGAGTGGCTCCAGAACCGTCGCGACACGATCCGGCTGCCGGACAAACCGTTCGTCTCGACCAGCGTGGCCAGGCGGATCATCGCGACCTGCGAGATGGCGGCGGACCTGCCGTGCATCGGCATGATCCAGACGCCCAGCGGGTGGGGCAAGTCGGCGGCGCTGGTCAAGGTGCAGCGGAGCATGGGCCGGTCAGGGGCCGTGTACATATCCGCCGGCGAGACGTGCCGGCTGAAAAAAGACCTGCTGTTGGAGTTGGCGCGATGCCTTGGCGTGACGGTCGAAAACGCGAAATTGACGCAGGAAATCTACAACGGGATTCGCCGCCACCTCGCCGGGCGAGCCGACGCCAACCGCGGGCGTTCGTACCTCATCATCATCGACGAGGCGACGACGCTCAAGCCCGACACGATCAACATGCTGCGGAACCTTCACGACGACGAGACGTGCCACCCGGCGATCATTCTCGCCGACACCGTGGCGCGGATGGACTCGGCGTTCCGTGGCCGTCACGCGATCCTCGGCGGCAACGAGCAGATTTTGTCGCGGGCCAAGGCCAAGTACCTCATTACCGGCGCGGATGAGATGCCGCGCGAGGACGTGGAGGCCGTCGCGAAAAGCCGACTGGCCAGCCTGGGCGTCAAGGTTCAGTTGACGAAAAACGCGGTGGCCTATCTGCACGGGCTGGCGGCCAGGCCCGGAGCGCTGCGCAACGTGACGAGCCGGCTGGAGACGGTCTACTACTACGCCGCGCGGCGGAACGTCCAGCCTGACTACACCGTGGCCCAGATGGACTACATCGGCGGGATCGCCGGCGAGGAGTTCCAGATGGAACACACGATGAACCCGTTCGACAAGGCGGCGTCCGCCGTGCCGACGGCGAATCCACAGGAAAAATAACAGGAGTAGAGCAATGCCGGAAGGAATCTCGTTTGAGTTGTGCAGCGACGGCGAGTTGTGCTGGTACACGATTCGGGAGTTGACGGATGGGCTGTTCACGCACAACACGCCCAAGCGCCGGCTCCGAATCGACGCGCGAAACGACCTGGTGGCGTGGCTGAAGGAACATTTGACATCGCCCGAACACGCGGAGGTCTGACATGCTGATATGCCTGGTGATTACACTTGGAATCCCGCTGGCGTTCGCACTTGGGCGACAATTTGAAAGGAGCAATCGAGATGACTGATCTGTGTTGGACGTGCCCGATATGCGGCATTTCGTATCGCGTGTCCCGCGACGCGACGCTGATCGGCTGCGGCGCGTGCGGCAGGGAGTCGCCGGGGCCTGGGCATATTTCCGGCTCGCGCGTACACGACGATTTAACCGTGTTTAACGGCGGCGAAAATGGCGCTCACTGACGGCCAGAAAAAGGCGCTTCACAGCGCGGCGAGGCAGGCGGGGTTCTCCGATCCCGACCGCCGACTGGTGCAGCAGAACATCGGCGGGTTTTATTCCGCCGCCGACAGGACGGCATCGCGAGAAGGATTTATCGCGGTGATGGCGTTTTACGAGGGCCACTGCGGAGGCCGGCTTGCCGGCTGCACGCCGGGCTACTGGGCGAGCGAGGACGCGAAGGCGAATCCTACGGATTCGATGGTGCATCGGATCAACTGCGAGGCCAAGGCGCTCGGCATGTCGCCGAGGCAGTTGGATGCGTTCGTGGCCGGCAGCCACATGACAAACGGAAAATTCGACACGCTCGCCGCGTGCCCGGCCTACTGGCTGCGCCGCGTGCTGCAGGCGCTATTGGAGATTCGCAAACGCAAGAGGACATGACATGAGATGCGAGATGGAATTCGCCTATCGCGAAACCACGATCACCTGGACGCCGGAAGGCCACCTGCTCATCACTGACAGGGCTGGCCGAATCGTCCATCGAAGTCCGTCGTGGCAGTTCACCGCGGAAAAACTCGCGACAATGTACGAAAACGGAACCGACGTTCGCTACGCGACCGGCCTCGAAAATATCGTTCGACAGGCGGTGCAAAATCCAAAAACGACGCAGCAGGCAAACCTGATCATCAATGAGTTCGTCGCGAGGCTTGGCCGCTTGATCGACCAGGCCGGTCCAGGAATCTCCACGCGCCCGCCAGGGAGGTCATAATGAGCTATCTGACGATCCGCAATCCGTCTCGCCTGTCCGCCACTGCCTCCGCTTACGACAAGGGCACGATGCGACGGCCCCAGGCCGATCCGCTCGGCTATCGCAAACTGCCCGCCGACCGTGACCGCCTGAACAACATGGCCGAGGAACTTTGCGACCGCCTCGCGACGGCATTGGGCGACGGGCTTACCTCGCGACGGCTCGTCGTCGAGTTGGGCCTGGAGTCCGCGCGGGCGTTGCGGCTGCTGGTGGCCTATTGTCGCGTGTGGGGCGGCGTGCATCAGATCGTCGGGATTCCCGGCGACCGCTATTATTGGGGCGATGCCAAGCCCGGCGCGTACCAGCAGATGATCTCCGACTGCACGCGGCGGGGTCGCTGCTACCTGTTCATCGCGGCCCTGCATCGACGCCAGGGCGTCGCGATGGCGACGGCGCAAATGGTGTTTGACTGGTTCGCCGAAACGAAAGTCTCGCGCGAACTCAACGACGATCTGGCGGCGCTCACCGCCGCCGAAGGCGTCAAAATCGGCGACGTGTTCTCCGCGTTCTGCGAGATCATGTCCCGCTCGGACGAAGGCCGCACCGCCCTCGCCGACGCCGGAAAACGCCACGCCAGCCTCTTCATGCCCGCGACGCTCCAGCAGCAGCTGCTCGCCAACCTGGACGCCGTGCGGGCGAGCATCGCGAACTTGCAGAACGGCTCGCACGGGGTGGCACAATGACGTTGCGCTACGGCTCATTATGCAGCGGGATCGAAGCCGCCACCGTCGCGTGGCAGCCGCTCGGATTCCACGCGGAATGGTTCAGCGAGATCGACCCGTTCGCCTGCGCCGTGCTGCGCCATCACTACCCTACGGTGCCCAACCTGGGCGACATGACAAAAATCACGGAGGATCAAATCCATGAACACGGCCCCATTGACCTCATCGTCGCCGGCACGCCATGCCAGTCATTCAGTACGGCAGGATTTCGTAGAGGATTGGATGATCCTCGTGGCAACCTGGCCCTCTACTTTTTACGACTTGTCGAGTTGGCTCGACCGCGTTGGCTGGTTTGGGAAAATGTTCCCGGTGTGCTATCGTCGAAGAGAGGGAGGGATTTCGCATCCTTCGTCTGGGGCATGGAACGTCTCGGGTATGGCGTGGCGTGGAGAGTGTTGGACGCTCAGTTTTTCGGAGTCCCGCAGCGACGCCGTCGTGTCTTCGTCGTCGGGTATTTTGGAGACTGGCGTCCCGCGGTCTCCGCGCTTTTTGACCTCGCAAACATGCGCGTCGATCCTGACAGCTGTTCAGAAAAAGAGAGCGAACATACCCGACAAGATTCGAGCCGCGCTGGTCCGAGGCGCAAAGAGGTATCGCCGATACTCGGAACGCTCCTCTCTGGGCACTTCACCGCGGCGCAAATCCTGATCTCGAATCTCAATGTGCTCTGTGGTCGCAGGATTCGATTACTCACGGCGCTCGAATGTGAGCGCCTGATGGGGTACCCTGACGGCTATACACGGATCATATATCGAGGTGCTGAGGCTGGATATTCTCGGCGGCGATCCGCCCTCGGCAACAGCATGGCCGTCCCCGTAATGGCCTGGATCGGCCAACGAATACAATTCGTAGACGGCTTCCTTCGATCTCAGTCGCGTCTCAACTTGTCAAATCCTGAAATTTCGGCAAAACAAGAAAACCAAATCCACGCGCAAAAACAGCGAAAAACCACGCGAAAAACCCGCGCAATCACCGAGTAGCCGCGCGAAAAAACCCCAATAAATCCGCACATTTCGTCCCGCCCGCGCAGGTTTGCTCCACCCACACCCATCACACGCCGTAAGTCCCGCTCCCACCAAGACATCCCGCCAAATCCCGCCACATCCCCCCAAGTCCCGCTTTCCTCTGCGCTATGTAACACGCAGTCTTT
>Ga0209737_10003576_pt1 | contig 10836 bp, 4 predicted proteins | sample TergutCu122P3_FD_187284 | JGI IMG/M metagenome (GOLD analysis project Ga0209737, IMG submission 187284) | Cubitermes ugandensis P3 segment gut microbial communities from Kakamega Forest, Kenya - Cu122 P3 (SPAdes) (version 2) | ecosystem: Host-associated > Arthropoda: Insects > Digestive system >...
TGCAGTCTGTTCATCGCTAGCACTTTATCAATTTTGTTATCTCTTACCAACGTATTTATTGAATCAAATTGGAAGGCAAGCGTTTTTATGGCAATGCTATCCGAGTTGATAATATTTTCCTGAAACGTTTGCGCCGCAACGATTGCCGCTTGTTGTTGGCTGTTTCCGCAAGAGAAAAGCGTAAAAAGACATAATACAACTATTCTATTCATATCGCTGAATCAATTGAATATTTCTTGTTTCAATATTTGTAAGCATGTTATTTACATCATTGTGTTTTGGAGTGTACCAATTTTGATTTTGAAAATACGTTCTCATCTCACTTGTCTGAAAAATTAATCCGTGGCGGGCAAAAATTTCATTCCGCATGATTCTCAATTCATCTTTACTTAAATTCTGTACGTCAGAAACCGCTAAAAGGCGTTGTGAGGCTTGCGGAAATCTACCGGGAATAGAGGAAGTACTACTCGCTGTAGCGTTAGTTCTTCTATTTTCGCTCGTTGCAGAAGTAGCACTACTTGTAAAGTATGGCGTTGTTTGTATGCCTGGATTGGTGTCGATAATTGTGTTATTGCTCCCCGCGCTGCCAATTGCCCTGACAATATAGCCTCCTGAGTTAGCAGATACCCTGCGGTAAACTTCTATCGATTCGGCAGGTACATACATTGTTATTGCAGGAATATTAACCCCCGAATATACTGTTGTGCTGATATTCAGAGGCGTGATGGCATAGTTAATAATTTCAGTCAACCCTATGCAGTTGTTAAACGAATATAAACCAACAGATGTAATGCCTTCGGGTAGTGTTATTGATCTTAGTTCTGCGCAATCGGAAAAAGCAAAATTTCCAATAGAAGTAACTCCGTAATAGATCAATACTTTTTTGATAGAGGAGCGAACGTTATGCCAAGGAGCGCCGGTTGAACTAAAGTCTGCCATAGCCCCTGTTCCGCTTATAATAAGTGTACCGTTATTCAACTCTGCTTTTACAGAAGCTACTCCACCCGGATTGTTTCTTGTTGAAACGCCGCAATTCCATGTATTACTTGTACTTTCACTATTTGTGTCCACTATAAGAGAACTGTTTGCAACCGTGTCTACTGCTGTATTCAACCTTTCAAAAAGTGACGAAGTTGCCGACGTAGTAGATTCTGCGTGTGTGGACGATTCGCTTTGAGTATTTGTTCTTTGATTTTGCCTGCCTTGATTTACTCTGTTGCCTGAATGGTCAAAGAATTGACTGCTCACATTGCTTCCCGTACCGGTTCTCGCTTCAATTTCATTTTCGCGAATGAAAATGTTATCAAAATTTGGTTCAATAATTTCTTGACCTCTTCTATTGACAACACCACGTTTTGTTCGAGCTATATAACCACTTTGATTACGTTCTCTTTGGTAAACTCGTAAACTCACAACCGCCAAATCTCCATTAAAATCACCAATGTTACTGTATTTTAATGGCACTATCTGGTTTCCATATTTGTCAATAAGCCCCATTTCATATTCTTGACCAATCACTCCAGCACCATTCCTTCCTTCTTCAACCAAAGTAACTTTTCTACTGACCCGTGCTAAACCATCGCTGGAAAATGATTGAGCACGATGGTAGTTATAAAAGATGACTACATTTCCCAATTTGTTGATATACCCCCATCTACCATTTTCATCATCACCTATTCTTACTGCGGCTAATCCTTCAGAGAATTCAAGTGCATAATCATAATAATTACATGGTACTACTTCTTTGCAATTTTTATCAATGAACCCCCATTTGCCATTGCTGCTAATCAAAGCCAATCCCTCTTTGAATACGTTGATTGTATCATATTTGCATGTTACGACTTCTGTGCCATTCTTATCAATGAAGCCCCACTTGTTGTTTTTCTTAACCCTTGCCAAACCATCAGAAAACGAAAACACTGCATTATATTTAAATGGCACAATTTTGTGCGGTACCACCTCAAAACCTTCCTTATTAAGAAACCCCCATTTGCCAAAATCCTTATTGCCAATTCTCACCGCAGCCATACCATCTGAAAAGGAAACAACTTCGTCATATATGAAAGGCGCTACAACGTTACCCTTCGAATCAATGAATCCCCATTTTCCTTTTTTCTTGACGGCAGCCAAACTCTCAGAAAAACATAAAGCATTTGAATAAATATATGGTATAACTATATTGCCGGATACATCTACAAATCCCCATTTTCCAAATAAATTGCCTGATTTAATGGCTTTTAAATCTCCATCACAGTGTCGTTCTTTATCAAATGTGAAATCGCAGCCAAACGTAAATAGTATGACAATCACAATTAAAACGCCATGTTTTGATGAGTCTTTTGAGGATTTTTCCTTTAAAGTGGGTATAATTCTTTCTTTTCGCATTTTCTAAACGATTATCAATGATTCATATTTTTACTCCGCGCTGTTTTAAAATGTAGGTAAATAAATTATTCAGATTATCGGTATTTTGGTCAATGGCGCTGGCAGCGTGGTAAGATATACTTCTAAACTCTTCGGCAGATTTTACAAGATTTGCCAATCCCATGGTTTTACTTACAAATTTCTTAATATCAGGCTTTCCTGTTTTTGGGTTGATAACAAAATTGTCATAATAATTGCCAAACCCTTCGTCAATATCTGTTTTTACGCATACAAAATTCATGTCAATGTTTGTTGGCGAATTTCCCAAATTGGACAACATGTTAGGTAACGATGACAAGATGGAAATCAGAGGATATTTTGCATTTTGGTATTTCGGGATTTTTCTGATTTCATCTACCCATTTCAAGAAATCGGAATCGGCGTCAACTCCCGTATAATCAACCATTATCGGATCAATAAGAAACACAAAGGATTTCACATTTTTGTAGAATGTTACTGCTTCGTGAGCATCAACTTTTGCTGAATTGAACTGCTCTCCTGCAACGTCGTAAAAGAACAAGTGATAAGGAATTTTCCTTATCTTTCGCTTATAAATGAATTGAATAGCTCTGTAATTCGTTTTATTAGTCGGCATTATATTACCTTTCCTTAATATATCAATATCGTTGTTGCTAATATCTGTTTGTACGAATTTTGACTTATTCTGTTCTTTTAACAAATACAAACCATAGACCAACAGATGTGTTTTGCCGGAGGCTTGATTTCCAACTATTCCTATGTGAACTGGCGTACCATATCCAACAATGCCTAATTTATAGTCTAATGGATTGATTTCTACGCGGCAATTAGGATTTGTACATCTACGTTTAAGTTTCCACCTACCGTTGATTAACATGGTAGGCAATTTTTCATACTCTGTTTTGTGATATAACATGCCATATACACCCGGACGAAGGGTTCTGGAATATTCACGTCCATTCTTCATGATGTATTTTGGTTGCTTCCAGTTACCACATGATGGGCAAGGATGGCTTATGTTGTATAGTAAGGTGACAAACATTTCAAAGCCAATCAACAACCAGCAAAGAAAAATGGTGATGACTGCTAAAGTCAGAAAAAGAATCGTTGGAATTAGTAACGCTACAAGCAACACATCCCAATAATTAGCAAATAAATTAACAGCCCATTCAAACAAATTGACAATGTTGAGGTTATTAAACACACCTATGCCTGTTTCAATTATTTTGGTATTAGTAGCAGGCTGTACGTTTGCCAATGCACTGCCAATAAAGAAAGCCACAATTCCGACTATCCAAAGACCACATCCGCGCCCTCGTAAAGCATTAAATGCCGCAATAATGGCGCCTCCAAAACAAATAATCAATCCTAACCCCCACAATGCTACAAAAATATTTCCTGCTATCCAGAATAATAGAATGACGAGAAACCCGCCTAACAATATCAATAAAACCGATCCAAATAAACTGACTACCACAAATCCTATAATACGTGCAACATTCATATATGGATGTTTGTTGTATATCCATATTTTTTCACTTTCTTTCCTGCCGCTAAAATTTCCGAAAATAGTTTTTCGTTTGCGGTATAGCAAAAAGATATACACGAAGAATGAAAGCGACAACATAACATAAAGCATATTTCCTTGCGGTGTTCTGGCAATTTGCTTGTTGCTAAACAAACGCTGGAATGATACGGAAACAAATTCCTTTACGGAAAGCTTTTGAATATGCGACGCTGAAATGGGTAAGTATTCGACGGGATAATACTCCATGGTTCTTTCAGCAAAACCGACAATTCTGTTCCCCTCAATGGTAATTTGGGTTTTCCAGTTGCCACTGTTATCGAATGTATATTCGTATCTACTGCTGCCTGTAAATCTATTAGTTACAGGATTGTGATTTTCAAAAAGAACGAGGTTTCCTTCATTATCATATTTGCTGACTTGGCGCAGCCTTGTTCCTTCAATTCGCTCTATTTCTTCCAGCGTTCCGTCTTTTCTGTATTTGTATTTATGGTCAAATTGCATTACAAAGCGCTCTTTGTCCAATCCGCTGCATTTGCGAAAATGTCGGACAACCTGCCCGGTTTCGTTATATGCGTACGTGTCATAGCAAAATTGACGGCTACTGGTTTCCGTAAACTCAAGGTAAAGTAAATTTCCGGTATCATTGAAATGTGGAACGTAATTGTCGTATTGTGATGATTTTATACTTAAAATCTTGCCGAATGGTTCATATTGGTATTCTTTGCGAATATCAGGAGCGTTAACCGATTTTTTTTGGTAAACCGTCATCTTGCCAAATTCGTTGAACTCGTAATGAACAGTTCCCAACTCCCTTCCTTTGGTTGCTCTTCCCGAAACAATTCTTACTTCATACGCAGTTTCCGTAACAGATATTACATTTCCCTTGAGAAAATAATCAGAAGCCCCGAAGGGGTCGTGACCAACATATACTTTTACACATGAAGTCAGCGACAGAACAAAAAGTAGAAATAATAGAATAAATCTCATGCGGCTATTTTTTACCAAATATTGATTGAATCATTTTATTAAAAAAACCTGATGATTTTGTGATGAATTGCACTAATTCCGGATGTTCGCCCGATTTGATAAATTTGTTGTACGCTTCCTTTTTCCATATTGCATGATGCAAAACGGTTTCTACAAGTTCGTTTTTCGTCTTGATATTCGATTTCCAAATAGCAACCACCATGTATTCAACTAATTGAGGTGAATTATTTAATTTTTCGGTATTTGCGATAAACTCAATTAGGTCGTCCCTGCCAAGTCCAGATTCCAACCATTTGTCAAAAATACTCTGCAAAAGATTCTCTTTCGACAATCGGTAAGCAAATATCATATCCGATGCGCTTACAGTCTTTGGCGTTTCACTGCAAAACACCGACTGCATTTTTTGGTACAGGTTGAGCGTTTCAGGGTTCATTTTTACACTCAAATTCAACAAAGAATCTATTGCATCTTTGCTTCTGACCATCGGATTCTCACGAATGGACAGCGCAAAGTCATGCAGCAAACCTTGTAAATTCAGCAAGTCAAATTTTATGTTCGTGATGTTGGTAATGAATTGAACAAGTTCCTCAAGGCAGGCATTGGACTTTTCGAGTTTTTTGCGATAATATTTCTCAATCATCGGCGAAATAACCGGAAGCGTACCATCGTTGTTGATAATACTTATCAATTCGGAAAAACATTCTTTATGGCTGCTCATGCAGATACTTTCCAAAATTTCGGATAATTTTTTCAAGTCGTCGGGATGAGCGGTAACATACTTGAAAAATAGTTCCTTACTATTTGAAAGAGGGTAGATGTATTTCAGCAAAGTTTTTTTAGTGTTTTCAGGCAGGCTCGATTTTAATAATCCTGAAATGATGGTATCGGAATGTTCATTTTTTTCATCGGGCTTTATACATTTATCAATAAAAATTTTCCATATATCCAAAGAATGAGACGTTTGCAAGGAATTGATAAAAGCATCGAACGAGTCAATGGTTTCGGGGTCTATTATTTGGGATATGATTTTTACATTCCCTTCGTTTACGATTTTGCTGAATTGATGTTTTTCTCCGAATAAGAATTTTGTCAAATCTTTTTTGCTTGTTTCCGAAATATGAATTTTTCCAGTCGGAGTGCGTTGAATAACTTCAATTGCCTGAATAATATCATGAGTTTGCTCGGACTGTAAACTGCCATTGACTGCTTCGCCAATATTATTCCAGATTTGTTTGCTTTGTGCAGCCAAGTCAGGTTTTGACAACCGTTGAATGAATTCTGCCGAAATATCATTAAGCGCAATTTTTTTATCGGATATTGTAACGGCAAACAACTGATAGACGAAACCCCAATCTGACGGTGATTTTATTTCTATTTCGTCGAGGAAGAATAGCAACCTGCGCAACAAATCTATTTCTCCCGATTTTATCAGTTTCCGTATTTTATCGAAAAATTTGTTGTCTTCGATATTTCTTTTAGCGCCTTCAGCATTCAAAAAGATGTGATGATTATCATCGTATATTGTAGCCTTATAAAATTCATTGACAAAAACCAAATGAATATTGCTCTTGTAGGGCGGAAGAGTACCTTCTGAAAAATTCGTGGTAAAATACAGATGTTTTGCGAATTTTGGCGGTAAAAATCGTTTAACAGCCCAAATCAATTTGTTGGTTGCGGCATGAGGCGCTTTTACAAGAATATGTCTGAATTCATTGGCGGGTTTTTGCTTTGCGTCGTAATAATATTGCAACGCGGCTATCATCATTTCACCGCATAGTTCGTCCACCACAGGGTAATACTGCGAAATATCCTTTGCTTTTGTAAGGTCAAAGAAATTTTCGGGCATCATTTCGGGGGCGCCCGTCAAAAGTTTTTTCAATTCAGGGTTGTCGGGTCTGCATTCGTAGTCCGAAGGTTGAAAAACCTGATTGTCGAAAGCGTTATTATCTAACAGGAGGTCAAAAATTGCCGGCGGAGGCAGCGTATCGAAAAATATGGAATGAGCGATAAAGTTTGAACCTACACGCTGCCCGCCCACTCTTTCGTTGAAATAGCCATATTCGACGCCGATGAATACCGTTCGTCGAAAAACAAATTTTTCAACGCCAGCATCCGTAGTCACAGGTTCAAATACAAAAGAAATCGGAAATTTGACATTGTCCTTCAAATTGTCATAGCCAAAAATTATATCCGACACGCGGTTATATCCTGTGTCTTTCAGCAATGCTCTGTCAACAGACGGGCTATGGGTTCTGTACCCAAACCCCGGATAGGAATTGAGATTTTTTTCGGAAGAAGCATAAATTGCCTCCTTTATGTATATCTTATCTTGGTTTTGCATTGCGTTTATTATTAAACTTTTATATCTTTTTTCATGGTTTTTTCTTTTTTCAACGGTATTGGGTATCCAAGTTCATGAAGTATCCACACCAGTGGGTCAAGTACTCTGTATGGTTTGACATTTTTAATACTGCCGTCTATATTTGGCATTTCGCCTAATGCTGAAAAGCCGAAAAAGCAGACCTTTTCTCCAAGATTGGTTTTAATATTTTTTAGAAACATTTTTTCATCCCATTTTCCGCGCAAAGTATCGTTCAGCCCTATGTGCATAGCGTACAAGTCATTTAATGAGATTTTTTCATCTGAAAGAAATGAACTGTTCGTTTGCATATTAATTCCAGGTATATCGTAGTTTTTATCGTTAAGAATTGTATCAATTTTACTGAAAGCCAAAGCCAATGGTTTCTTTTTAAATTCATTCTGTTCAGCAGAAGACATATTATTTTGCATATAGTTTACCACAGGGTCGAATATGTATCTGTAAGATTTATTTGAGATATTACCCAATTTTTTATTAACGTCATCAATTCCGAAAGTGTCCAATAAAAAAATGATACCTGCCGAATTTTTTAAAAACTCTGCATTTTTTCTTATTTCGTCGGCGGTGTGAAAATTTTCACCTGCGGTATCATAAAATACAAGAAAAACAGATTTTTTATGTTTGCCGATTACAAGCCGGTATATCAGTGGTATTCTATTGGAAAAAGCATCTCTACGTGTTGCGGCATGGCAAACTTTTTGATTATAAAGTTGATTGTAAAAATCCTCCCTGTACCGATGAGCGGTATTATACGCTTTCCCGGTATTGGCATCATAAACGTCTCCACAGGCAGTAATCTCTGTGATGGCTGCGTCAAACGTGTAGCAGCGATTGAGCAATTCCTGTATCAAAACTGTGATATAATTGGTTTTTCCGCTACTTTGTCCACCAATGATAGAAATGATGGTACTGTCCTCGTCAATCATATCTTTGAAAAGAGAATTATGACATTCTGGACAAATTACTTTTAGAGTACTCGTTTTACATTTAGGGCATTTTGCACTTTCTGAACCAAAAAGAGAAAATCCCTCTGGCTTAAAAGCCAAATTTTTTCTTTGTTGATTTTGACCCCAAAAGTCATTAAGCGCCTTATCTTCTGATTTATGACTGCAACTATTGTTGTCGCAACGAAACCATACATCCGCCTTGCGGAATTTATGAAAACAAAATGGGCAAATTATTTTCTTCATATATCTATTTTAAATTGTTCTAAATTCGGGTATAATAATGGCAACCGGTTCTTCATGCTCCTCTACGACTGGTTTCAGTCTGAAATATAGCGTTTCGTCCCTGTCTTTCCGTGCATATTCCACCTCAACCGTTATTGTTTTTCCGCGTTGAAAAACAGAATTTGGAATTGTTTGATAGGGGGTTGTTTGTAGTGGTTCGGGCATAATTTTTTCCGAAATATACAGATGAAAATCGCATTGCACAGGGTCATCTGGCACAGTGAATTTCAAAGTGTATTTGTTTTTTGAAAACCAACCGCCTCCGCTCACTTCGTCAAAACTTATCTTAATTGGATGAACAACAAAGATTTTGGAAATATCTTCTGACACAACTTCCGTCCCATCGGACATTTTCAGATAATTTCTAATTTTCACGACCGCAATTTTCGTTTCGTCAGTAACAGAAAAAATATGCTTTGCTTCTTTGCCGGTTTCTATTATTGACCACACACCGTTGTCATTGTCGGATTGCGTAAAGACTTCAACCGCCTGAACATTTTTGTTCCATTTCCACGTAATTTCGATTTGTCGTCCTGTTTTTTTGAACGCACCATCAACTTGCTGTGTAGAACGAACAGCCAATGGAGCGCCAATGATGTAGACATTGTTGTGGATTGTAGCAGGATAGAGATATTTAATTCCGTGAAAATCCAATGGAATCCGTGCCATGTTGCCGGTTATTTTGATGTTGGCAAAAGCGCCTTTCAACTCGGAAACATCAATACTTTGCCCGACAAACCATCCTTGCTTCTTATCGAATAGATACAACTCTACGACGCCTTTTGTAGGAGGCAGCCATGTTACAATCATGGCATCTTTGTTGGTATTTTCTTTCAATACTACCGGTTTTGGCAGCGAAGTGGGCGTTACCGGCTTCGACACGCCGGCTGAACGGTGTTTTTTACGCAAACAGTCCTCAAATACGGCTACAAACTTGTAAACGTACTTTTTATCGGGCGTTAGCCCCCTATCGGTAAAATTTTCAGAGGTAATCGTATTTATAAGGCTGCCATCTCGGTACACATCTACTCCTTTGGCGTTTTTTGGCAGTGCAAAAGTGAATTTGATTTCATTTTCGACAGGAACTGCAACTAAATTATCTATTTCCTGAACCACAACGGCAGGCTCGACATTCACTGCGCATGTTTTTGAATACTCGCCGGCGCATATGCAATAAACCGCATAATAGTAACTGACGCCTGTTTCAGCGGTAGTATCGTCAAAAGTGCAATTCGTAATATCGGAAGCAATTATTTTTCCATCGGAAATACCCACAGGTCGCCCGTTTGCTTTTCTTACAATACTGTAATGTATGTAGTTGGACGGTATTTTATCCCAAGTTAGCCTAACAGTTTTACCTATAACTTCTGCATTGAAATTTGTGGGTGCGAGTTCGTAAATCGCTTCTTTCGTATCAGCGCAAAAATTCAACGCCTGTACATACATGTTGATTTTTACCGTATGATTGGTTGCTGCTCGTGCTTTTGTAATTTCCGCGTTTGCTTTGCTGATGGCGATATCGGCTTCGGCGGCGTAGGGAGTTGCTACAGAATTGTCTATTTTTCGCGCATTATTCTGGATGTATTCCTTCAAAGCAACATACTTCTTTTCCCTTTTCAGTTCGTTCATTTTTGTAGTTGACGCATTAATTTCAGCCAGCCTTGCGTTCAGTTTCTTTTTGAAATCGGGGATTTTAGGGTATATATTCCAGTAGGATTCTGCTTTTGAGAGGTATTTTTGGGCGGTGGGGAGGTCGTCTGTATAATAAGCATTTTCAGCCTGTTTTATTGCGTTGATTGCATTGGGCATATCGCCAAAGGAAAATCCACAACCGGGACACATCATTTCTTTGGGGTCTGCTTTTTTAGGGTCAGGGTCGGGGCTTTGGCGGTTACACTTGGGACAGTTAAAAACAAAAGGTAAGCCGCATGTTTTACAAGCAGAAGATTGAGGGCTATTGGATTCTTCACAAAAGCGGCAGGTTATTCGCTTGGAACCTCTATCGCTTGGTTTTAAAACATCAACACCTTTTGTTTTACAATACATATCAATATGGTGTGCGGCTTTATCTTCACTAATATTTTTTTTTGCACAATCAGCTATTAATGATTTGTATTCATCGGGAGTTATTGATTTTTTGGACGTGGTTGCGAAATCAATTTGACTATAAATATCAGTGAAAACAAGATTTTCTATTGATTTATGATAACTTTCCCTTTTTTTTGCATCACATAATACAGATATTATATGTGAACACAAAATACCTGTGGCTGTAACTTCCGGAGTCTTATTAGTTTCTAAATTGTATG
>Ga0209737_10003577_pt1 | contig 10834 bp, 12 predicted proteins | sample TergutCu122P3_FD_187284 | JGI IMG/M metagenome (GOLD analysis project Ga0209737, IMG submission 187284) | Cubitermes ugandensis P3 segment gut microbial communities from Kakamega Forest, Kenya - Cu122 P3 (SPAdes) (version 2) | ecosystem: Host-associated > Arthropoda: Insects > Digestive system...
ACGCCAGTGAACGCCCGCCAGGACCGATAACCATGCTCAACGGACTGAAAGCGTTTAATAACATCCTGTACGGCTGGATGATCGCTCGTTCCTCAGAGGGAGGTAGAGATGTGTGCATACACTAGCCCGCAAGCGGGAGAGGGGATCGTTCCTTCGCGTCCCCGCGTGAGGTTTTTCTGATACCTGATCTCTGACCTCTGATTCCTGATAACCCCATCCCCATCCTAACCTTCCCCTTGAAGGGGAAGGAACGTGCGTTCCTTCGCGGCTTCGCGCCTTCGCGTGAGAACAAACAGGGCGCGATAAATCGCGCCCCTACACACGGAGAATGACGGTTTTTTTCTTTGCGCTCTATGCGCTCTATGCGCTCTATGCGCTCTTTGCGCTCTTTGCGGTTAATTCTTTTCCGAAAGATCCCCGTGCGCTTTAACGATAGCGTCGCTGCTGGTCAACGCCAGGCCGGTGATGCCGTCGGTTGCGCGTTTGGTCAGCGCCGCGAGCACTTTGCCAGGCCCGCATTCGATGATGTGGGTCACGCCGCGCGCCTGCATTTCCTGCAAGGTTTGTGTCCAGCGCACAGGCTTGGCCGCCTGCATCGCCAGCGCCTGCCGGATGGCTTCCGGCGTGTCGTGTTCACGAACGTCAACGTTATGGATGAGGGCGATTTCGGGAGCGCGAAACGGCGTTTCGCTCAAGCGTTTCGCCAACCGCTCCGCCGCCGTCACCAGGAGCGAGCTGTGGAACGGCGCTGACACCGGCAATAGCACCGCCCGTTTGGCGCCGGCTTCTTTGGCGGTTTCCATGAATTGTTCGACGGCGCTTTTGTGTCCGGCCACCACCACTTGTCCGGGTGAATTGAAGTTGACGGCTTCGACCACTGCGTCCGCCGCGCTTTGCGCTGCGCACAATGCGGTGACTTGTACGTCGTCGAGTCCGAGGATCGCCGCCATCGCGCCGACGCCTTCCGGCACGGCTTCCTGCATCGCCTGCGCGCGAAAGCGCACCAGCGGCACGGCGTCTTCCAGCGTCAATGCGCCCGCCGCAACCAGCGCCGCGTATTCGCCGAGGCTGTGTCCGGCGACGATGGCCGGTCGCAGGTCGCTCGTCTCACACCAGGCGCGCCAGACGGCCACGTCAGCCGCCAGCATCAACGGTTGTGTGTTCGTCGTCAACGCCAGCGCTTCTTCCGGCCCGCGCTCGGCCAGCGCCCACAAGTCCTCGCCCAATACGGCGGAGGCTTCTTCAAATGTCTTGCGAACAACGGGATGCGCGTCAAAACCGGCCATCATCCCGATGGATTGCGACCCCTGCCCCGGAAAAACAAACGCCATTTTCATCTCTGATCTCCTGTTTTCTATCCCCAGCGCACCAGACTTGCGCCCCATGAAAAGCCGGCGCCGACCGCCGCCAGTGCAAGCAGTTGCCCGGGTTTGAAGCAGCCGTGCCGTGCGCCATGATCCATCGCCAGCGGTATCGACGCTGCCGAGGTGTTGGCCTGTCCCGCCACGGTATGAATGACTTTTTCCGGCGGCACGCCCAGCTTTTTCGCGGTCGCGTCCATGATCCGCGCGTTGGCCTGATGCGGCACCAGCCAATCGATGTCGGCAAGCTGCAAGCCGTTGTGCGTCAGCGCTTCTTGCGTGCTTTCCGCCAGTACCCGCACCGCAAACCGAAACACGGCGCTGCCGTCCATGTGGATGTACGGGGAGCCGTGAATCCGCCCGTCCCGAATTTGTCCCGTGGCATTCAGGATATGGCGGTGCTGCCCTTCCGAATGCAGATGCGACGATAAAATTCCCGGCGTGTCCGACGCCTGCAATACCAACGCGCCGGCGCCGTCGCCGAACAAGACGCAGGTATTGCGGTGGCTCCAGTCGAGAATCCGGCTCATGACTTCCGCGCCGACGACCAGCGCATTTTTCGCCATGCCGGACGCGATCATCCGATCCGCCGTCGCCAGCGCAAAGATGAAGCCACTGCACACCGCCTGCACATCGAACGCGGGGCTGCCGTTGTGAATCCCCAGCTTGTCCTGCAAGATGCAGGCCGTCGAGGGAAACATCATGTCGGGTGTGGTCGTCGCCAGCACGATCAGGTCGATATCGCTCGCCGCCAATCCGGCGCTCGTCAGCGCCCGCTGCGAAGCGATCAGCGCCAAATCCGACGTTTCCTGTTCAGGCGCCGCAATGTGACGCTGCCGGATGCCGGTGCGCGTTTGAATCCACTCATCGTTGGTATCAAGCGTTTTGGAAAGATCGTCGTTGGTTACGATCTTTTCGGGCAAGTAGCCGCCTGTTCCGATAATTCGGCTGTATTTCATCATCACGTCAAAAAAGGAGGGGGTTGACAACGCATCGGCACAACGCGCCAAACCAACGCCGCCGATTCAATCCACGCGATCCGCTTCCGGCAAGGCAACCGACGGCAACTGCGCCGATACCGCCTCGATACGCTGCGCGATACGGTCTAGCATACCATGCGCCACCTCTTGGTATGCCTTGCGCAACGCACATTCGAACGCCAATTCGTCGGCTGAACCGTGACTTTTGATAACAACGCCGCGCAAACCCACCAGCGTCGCCCCGTTGAAACGCCGCGGATCGAGCCGCGACTTGAAGGATTTCAGCACCCGGTACGAAATCAGCGCCGCCAACCGGGTTCGCCAGTTGCGCGTGTATTCGTCTTTCAGGAACTGGTAGAGCATCTGTACGAGACCCTCAGAGGTTTTGAGCGCCACGTTGCCGACAAAACCGTCGCACACCACCACATCGGTCGTGCCCTTGTAAATGTCGTTGCCTTCGACATTGCCGTAAAAATTCAGCCCCGAACGCCTCAACAACTCGGCGGCTTCCTTGACCATCTCGTTGCCTTTGGTTTCTTCTTCGCCGATATTGAGCAGTCCCACCGTCGGGTTGTCGTTACCCTCGATCGCCGCCGACAGCGCGCTGCCCATGATCGCAAATTGCAGCATTTGTTCGGGCGTGCAATTCACGTTCGCGCCAAGATCGAGCATCGTCGAAACGCCGCGCGTGTTCGGCAACTGCGTCGCGATGGCAGGGCGGTCGATCCCGCGCAAGGTTTTCAGCACGAACTTACCGATCGCCATCAAAGCACCGGTGTTTCCTGCCGACACGCACGCCTGCGCTTCGCCGCTCTTGATCAGATCGATCGCCACCCGCATCGACGAATCTTTTTTACGGCGCAACGCATCCGCCGGCGGCTCGTCCATCTCGACGATTTCGCTGGCGGCGCGCACCGTGATACGCGAGCGCAGTGTTTTGTCCACCGACGCCAACGCCGCTTCCAGCGGCTCGGCAAGTCCCACCATCACCACCTGTGCGTCAGGCGTCGTCGCCAAAAAACTCGATACAGCAGGCACCGTCACCGACAAACCGTGGTCCCCCCCCATGGCATCCACCGCAATGGTCACACGCATATTGATCGCTCAAATGATAAAAAAGGAAAAGGCGCGGCAGCTTTCCCGCCGCGCGCCTTGTGCGTCCGTTTTCTTCCCGGACCTGATATTCTCATGACCGTTACGCTCGTTCGTTCGCTCGAGTGCAAACCCGAGCGCAAACGAATCCCGCGCATCTTTTGGTTTTACGATTTTACTCGTCAGCCTTGGTCTTAACCACTTTCTTGCCACGGTAAAAACCGGCGGGCGTGATGTGATGACGGCGATGCGTTTCGCCGGTCACCGGATCCGTCGATAACGGCGGATTGGTCAGAAAATCGTGCGCCCGATGCATACCGCGCTTGGACGGTGATTTCTTGTTTTGTTGAACTGCCATAACTTTCTCCTAACGAAAAACCAAAATAAGCAAAAATAAACCCAAATAAGCAAAAATAAACCCATACCCTTTTCCCCTCTCCCCTCGCGGGAGAGGGTGCCCCGAAGGGGCGGGAGCGGGGGAACGACAATCGTTTCACCCCTCTCCCCCTGCCCCTCTCCCACAAGGGGAGAGGGGAGCAAAGCGCCTTAATCCATCCATCCACCGAAGCTAAACCCCGGCTTCACAATCCGTTTCGTGCATCGGCGCAAACGGCAGCGACAGCAGCAATTCATCCTCGACCAGCGCCAACACCTCCTGCGCCTTCGAGCCTAAAATCACTTCCTGCTCTACCTCATCGTCCAACGCCACCAGCGCTTCCGGCGTCCGCGCCACCAACACCACCGTGCGCTGCGCGACCGGCCAGTCCAGGCGTTGCAAACAACGCTGACAAACCAGCGGGAACGTCCCCTCAACCAGGATCTCCAAAGCCGGCCTGCCCGTCACATCGCGCAAACCCCGCACCTGCCAGGCCAACGTCCCGGCCTCGGCGGGATTCACCGTCTCCGGCAAACGGTCAAGAAGCCGCTCCAACCGCGCAATCGGCGCCTCCCCCGAACATACATCGCCCGCTTCGATGAAGCGAAACACGTCGATCCTGGGCGCAACCTCGCCGACGGGCATCCTGTTTGTCATGGTTTCCGGCACTTTTCGCCTTGCAATGATTGAGCCGCGCAGAATTCTACGCTAAACCGATTGATTATAAACGAAAACACCATTTATTTTAACCAGGAAAAACACGAAAAGCACGAAAGCATATAGATGAGAGGCGCTTGGCCGGTAATGCCTCATCTTTGCTTGTGAGAAAGCACAAACCCCTTCCCCCGCTTGCGGGGGAAGGCTGGGCGCAACGCATTACGCCGTCTATCAATCAATACAAACCCCTTCCCCCGCTTGCGGGGGAAGGCTGGGATGGGGGAGGGGCCGCCTATCATGGAGCGCGGACGTCCCGCCCGCATTTTTATGGATTCTGCGACTCCGCTTCGCTCCGCGCAGAATGACGAGTTTTTTTCGCGACCCCGCACCTTCACGTGAAATATTCCCGGATGGCGCTTCGCTTATCCGGGCTTATTGAACTAATTATCGCCTCCCGCTATGCGGTCATAGCCTTCACATGCATCACTATAGAGCGGTCTTTTGACTCCTAGGCCAGAACGGTGCTTCGCGCTGATGACAACATCGTTGGCGAATTCATAATGCTGCTCCCTCATATAGCATTCGGAGTAACCACCGGAACAGCCCGAACGATCACATTTGACAGGTTCATCATCGCTTCGCCAGTAAAAATACACATAAACCGTATTCCCCGCCTTGTTGATATAGCTTCGCATGGGTTGCCCACTTTTAATGTAATAGAAAGGTCTCTCAAGTAAGTAGTGGAGCCTATTGACTTCAAAAGATTCAGCCGTACTCTGCCATTCCACAAGCTCTTGAAAGCTCTTTCCTCTCGACGCTTCTGTAAGCGAAGAGTTGGTAAGCATTATCCCGCAGCCAGACAAAAGCATGAGCGTACAGATCAAAACTAGCAGTTTATTCAACATGATGTCTCCAAAAATCAGTACAGCAGGTTGCTGCCCATCGATGTTTCAAAAGCGGGCGCCGTTGAACATATTTTCAGGATACCTGCCCATCCGAAACCTGCCCCAAAACGCTTTCCCGCATCGAACGCTTGTCCAGTTTGCCCACGCTGGTCTTCATCAGCTCCGGGACGAAACGCACTTGCAGCAGAATGCCGTGGCGCGACACATGGGTGACTTCGATCAGATGCGCCGCGTAAGCGCGGATCTTGTGTTCTGTCACTTTGCCCACGTAATCCGGTTTGAGCACGACCAGCGCCAGGGGTCGCTCGCCCCACTTCTCGTCGGGCACGGCGATGACCGCCGATTCCTGCACGGCTTCGTGGCTGTTCAGGATTTCCTCCAGCTCCAGCGAGGAAGCCCATTCGCCAGCGATCTTGATGACATCTTTCAGGCGGTCGGTAATCTTGACGAAGCCTTGCGCGTCGATATGGGCAATGTCCTGGGTATGCAGGTAGCCGCCCGCCCAGAGCTTTTCCGACGCCTGCGGCGCGTGCAGGTATTCCTGGGTCAGCCAGGGTGTGCGCAGCACGATTTCGCCGGTCGCCGCGCCATCGCGCGGAACGTCCGTCATTTCCGGCGTGACGATGCGCAGATCAACGAGCGGCAACGGCAGGCCAGTCTTGCAGCGCAGGCGCACCTGTTCTTTCTCCGGTTTCTGGAGGTCTTCTGTTTTGAGATGGGCGATGGTCACCACGGGACAGGTCTCCGACATGCCATAGCCCGCCGTTAAATCGATGCCGCGTTTCAGCGCGGCTTGCGCCAGCGTTTCGGTCATGGCCGATCCGCCGATCAGCACTTTCCAGCCGGAAAGATCGAAGGACGCCGAATCAGGATGGTTGAGCAGCATCTGCATGATCGACGGGACGCAGTGCGAATAGGTGACTTTTTCGTCAACGATGAGCTTCAGCAGACTGCCCGGCACGTAACGTCCCGGATAGACCTGCTTCAATCCAAGCAGGGTGGCAACGTAGGGAAAGCCCCAAGCGTGCACGTGAAACATCGGCGTGAGCGGCATATACACGTCGGACATGCGAAGCGACGCCCCAACTTCCGTCGCGCCGATCAGGGTGGCGAGCCCCAGCGTGTGCAGGACGAGTTGGCGGTGGCTGAAATTGACGCCCTTCGGCAACCCGGTGGTGCCGGTGGTGTAGAACACCGTGGCCTGCGCGTTTTCATCGAAATCCTCGAAAACGTAGTTCGGATCAGAACCGGCCAGCAACGCCTCGTATTCGGAGGCAAAGTCCACCGGCCCTTCGAGCGTGCCCTGTTCGTCGTCGATCAACACAAAGCGACGGACACTTTCCAGCCGGTCGGCGATCGGCGCCAGCAGGGAGAAAAATTCGCGGTTGACCAGCAGCACGTCAGCGCCGGCGTGGTTAAGCGTATAGAGAATCTGTTGAGCGTTCAGGCGAACATTCACCGTCAGCAAAACCGCGCCCATCATCGGCACGGCAAAAAAGGCTTCCAGATAACGATGGCTGTCCCAATCCATGACGGCGACCGTCTGCCCCGGCTCGATACCGAGGCCAGCCAAGCCGCTGGCCAGCCGCCCGACACGCTCCCTGAAGGTGCGATAGGTATGGCGAACGGTTCCCCTGTAGGTGATTTCCTGATCGGGCGCCGTCGCCATCGGCGTGTGCAAAAGCTGCTTGATCAGCAATGGGTAGGCATACGCCGACGGCGTTCCCTTGATTATCTTGACTGGCATGTCGTTTCCTCCGCGCGGAATGACGAATTCGGGGTATCTGATTCCTGATCCCCAATCCCTGATTAAAACGGTAATTTGAAACCCGGCGGCAGTCCGGCGGCCATCGGGGTCATCTTTTCTTTCGACACGTCCTCCACCTTGCGAATCGCGTCGTTGAACGCCGCGGCGATCAGGTCTTCGAGCATGTCGCGGTCATCCGCCAGTAACGACGGATCGATGGCGACCCGCCGCACTTCGTGCCGACCGGTCATCACGATTTTGACCAGCCCGGCGCCGGATTGTCCTTCGACTTCCGTCTGCGCCAATTCTTCCTGCGCGCGCATCATGTCTTCCTGCATTTTCTGCGCTTGCTTCATCAAATTGCCAAGTTGCCCCTTCATCATAGTCATTTTCTTTCAATAGGTTATAACGGATTTCTAATGTTGTTTCTCAAATAATTTCTGTTTGGCATATCGTGCTACGATGCCTCAGAAGACTGCTCCGACGCCGGTTTTACCGTGGGTTTTACAGTCTCCCAGCGCACTTCCCCGCCCTCTTTCTCCAACGCCTGCACGAAGGCGTCGCTGCGGAACGCTTCTTCAGTATCGCGCTGCGCCTGTTCGCGCGCCTGCCGTTGCCGTGCCGCCAACGAGGTATCGGCGGCCACGTCGGCCATTTCAAATGCCAGACGCAGGCGCTGGCCGCTCGCTTCTTCCAGCGCCTTTTTCAGTTTGTCGGTATTCGCCTTGTTCGCCAAATGGCGCTGCGCTTCCGGCAGCGCCAGCGTCAATGTTCCCTCGGCTAAGCCGCGCCACTCGGTATGCGAGGCCAGTTGCGCCGCCATCCCTTTCAACGCCAGACCGGCGATCCAGTCCGACCATTCGTCGCCGGAGGCAGGGAGTTTGGAAATTGTGGTAGAAACTGCGGCAGGCTCTGCCCCCTTTTCAAAGGGGGTGCCGCCGAAGGCGGCGGGGGTTTGTTGGGTGCCCGTCGGAGACGGGCGGGGGGTTGCTTCGACACCCCTCTCCCCCTGCGGGAGATTGGTCGGGGAAGAACGGGAGATTGAAACCCCATCCCCACCCAGACCCTCCCCCCCGATCAAAACCGCTTCGGAGGCTGGCTCTTGAAGCGGAGGACTTTTGTTTGCCCCCTTTTCAAAGGGGGTGCCGCCGAAGGCGGCGGGGGTTTGTTGGGTGCCCGTCGGAGACGGGCGGGGGTTTGCTTCGGCACCCCTCTCCCCCTGCGGGGGGATCGGGGAAGAACGGGAGACTGAAACCCCATCCCCACCCAGACCCTCCCCCCCGATCAAAACCGCTTCGGGGGCAGGCTCTTGAAGGGGAGGACTTTTGGCTTCCGGCGTAAACGCCAGCAGACGCAACAGGGTCATGCTCATCCCCATCGTCTCATCAGGCGCCAGCGCCAGATCGGCGCGTCCCTGCAGCGCAATCTGGTAAAAGAGTTGAACGTCCTCCGCCGAAAAACGCGCCGCCAGCGCCACCACTTGGGCGCTGTCCTCAAAACTGTTCGCCGCTTCCGGCACGACTTGCGCAACGGCGATCCGGTGAAACAATGCGATCAATTCATCGAGCACCGCACCGGCATCCAGCCCACGCACGGCCAGACCATCGGCTTCCGCCAACAGCGTCGCGCCGTCATGCGCCGCCAGCGCCTCAACCAGGCGGTAAACATAATCGCGGTCAACCGCGCCCAGCATCGCGCGGACTTGCGTTTCCTGAACGCTGCCGGCGCCGTAGGCAATCGCCTGGTCGAGCAGCGACAAGGCATCGCGCAACGAGCCACGCGCCGCGCGGGCGATCTGCGCCAGCCCGCCGTCGTCGAAAGCGATTTTTTCCGCTTCCAGAATGTACGCCAGCCGCGCTTTCACCTGCTCGGCAGGCAGCGGCTTCAACGAAAACTGCAAGCAGCGCGACAACACCGTCACCGGGATTTTCTGCGGATCGGTCGTCGCCAGAACGAATTTGACATGCTCCGGCGGTTCTTCGAGCGTTTTCAGCATCGAATTGAACGCCGCTTTCGACAGCATGTGCACTTCGTCGATCAGGTAAACCTTGTAGCGTCCGGCGGTCGGCGCGTAGCGGGCGTTGTCGAGAATTTCGCGCATGTTGTCGATGCCGGTGTTCGACGCCGCGTCGAGTTCGAGCAGATCGACAAAACGTCCCTCGTCAATCGCCGTACAAGCGGCGCACTGTCCGCACGGCGTCGCCGTCACACCCTGCTCACAGTTGAGGCTCTTCGCCAGAATCCGCGCCAGCGTGGTCTTGCCGACGCCGCGCGTGCCGGTCAGCAGATAAGCGTGATGGACGCGCCCTCGCGTCAGCGCATTCTGCAATGCCGTCACCACATGGGACTGCCCCACCAACTCCGCGAAAGTCCGGGGACGCCACTGGCGGGCAAGTGCTTGATAACTCATGTCGGGTATTCTGGAGAAAAGAGGACGTGAAGAAAACGAATCGGGCAATGGGCTATTCTACATCAAGCCCTTCTCCCGTTGCGGACTGCAAACCCCCGTCGCCTTCGGCGACGGGGGTGCATCAGTGGGTGGCGAGCCGAACCCCCGGCACTTGCACTAACTCGTTAGGGCTGCTTCCTTCCGAACCTGACCCGGTTGGCGAGCGTACAATGCGGGGCGACCCGCCGAAAACGGTTTCTTCCGACATGGGAAGGCCGGATTATAGCGGGTTATCGGATTCCCGTGTCGCACCCGTTTCAAAACGGGATATAATGGGAACCCATATTCTCTATTATGGGCGCCCATATGAAAACCACCATCGAACTGCCCGATACCTTGTTTGCAGAAGCGCGGCACTACGCCGACGCCAACAACATGACGATGAAAGCCCTGATCGAGCAGAGCTTGCGCAAAGTCATGGCGGAGAAGAAAAATGCGCCAAAGTTCAAATTGCGCGATGGCAGCGTCAAGGGGAACGGTCTGACGCCTGAGTTTCAGAACGCCACTTGGGAGCAAATTCGGGACGTGATCTACGAAGGACGCGGCTGATGATTGCGCTGGATACCAACTTGTTGGTGTACTCGCATCGCCAGGACAGCCCTTTTCATGCCGCCGCCGCCAAACTTGTGCGCGAGCTGGCCGAAAGCAAGATGCCGTGGGCTATTCCTTGGCCCTGCCTGCATGAGTTCTACTCAGTAGCCACGAACCCACGTGCCTACACGCCACCAAGCACAACAGAAGAAGCCGTCAACCAAATCGAAATCTGGCTGGAATCTCCCTCGCTATACCTGCTTTCGGAAACCGCCGAGCACTGGCCGCGCCTGCGCGAACTGATCGCCAAAGCCAAACTGCAAGGAGCAATGGTGCACGACGCGCGTATTGCGGCGCTGTGCCTGGCTCACGGTGTGCGCGAACTGTGGAGCGCCGACCGCGATTTCAGCCGTTTCCCCAGCCTGCGCGTGCGCAACCCTTTGGTGTAAGAACAGGGCTGGCGTAGAATTCGTGTTTATGGCGGATACCCGAGTTCGACAACTGGATGGAAGGAAACAGCCGTGAGCCGAAAAACGTCTAAACGGGAACTCTCCATCATCCGCTCATCGGCGGCGGAGTATCTGAGATTCCAAGCAGCGCCGCAGGCGCGCAACATGAGTAACCGTCGGTGGAGCGTGAGCGTAGCGAACGCGGAACCGGCGGAGACAGACAGCACCATTGTCCAGCCCTGCAAGGGCTGAACAGACATTATTCAGCCCTTGCAGGGCTGGGGGGG
>Ga0209737_10003578_pt1 | contig 10834 bp, 2 predicted proteins | sample TergutCu122P3_FD_187284 | JGI IMG/M metagenome (GOLD analysis project Ga0209737, IMG submission 187284) | Cubitermes ugandensis P3 segment gut microbial communities from Kakamega Forest, Kenya - Cu122 P3 (SPAdes) (version 2) | ecosystem: Host-associated > Arthropoda: Insects > Digestive system >...
TCCGCCGGTGAAGGTCATGCCCGCCGCAACAATGTCCAGGGACGTGTTGCTGTAATTGGGAACACTGCTGTCGCCCCAGAAGATTATCGAGCAGTCGATGCCGTTCGCATTGTCCTTGATGGCTTCGACGGCGCCCTGAGCGGTGACATTGATCCCGTTCGTGGGTGAAACGATACTCACCCACAGGCCAGCTCCGGCACTGCGCTGTGCAGTGAATGTCTGGGTCCCTCCGATCGTTGCGCCGTAGATGATCCTGTATTCATCCTCCAGCTGTGCCAGGATAAGGTCGTTGCCGCTTACCGCCAATACGAACAGCGACTCGTTGTAATACTGGAAGTTGGCATAATACGGAGCGCCGTCGACGACGGCTGTATAGCCTATCTGGGCGTTCACTAATTCAATATAGTACTTGTTCGAGGTTGAGGGGACAACAGTGTTCACTGCGATCTTTCCGTCGTGTCCGTACAGTCTGCCCGTAATGTCGGCGTTGCCGCCGATCGTGAGCGAGCCGGTGGCCGAGTTCATGCGCACCGAGATCGTTCCGCCGGTCGATACTTCGCCACCGGTTATGTTGATCGTTCCGGTTGATGCGTTGTGGACAGCTACGCAAGTGTTGAATGTGCCTGTGTTCTCCACTTTGCCGCCGGAGATGTTCACCGTGCCGCCGGCAGAGTTATCGATCGTGCCGATTCCGGCTCCGGCGACCCTGCTGGTGATTAGGCCGCCGGAGATGTCGATCGTTCCCGCAGCGTTATTCTGAATGGCAGAGGATCCGATGGTATTTGAGTTCGTAACCACCGTGCCGCCCGTGATGTTCACAGCGGCGGGAGAAGTGGAGACGGAATTGTTGAGGATGGCAATAGCTGTTGCATTGGTCACAGTATTCTCTACTGTGCCGCCGGAGATATTCAGTATACCGCCGGTGCCGTTGACTATCGTGGCGCCGCCTGTCTGCCCGGCACTGCTTACCAGGCCGCCGGCTATTGTTAGAATACCTGAGTTCGAAATAGCATTTCCAGTAGAGGTGGTGTTCGCAATGCTTGCGTAACTGTCCGCGGTGACGCCGCTTCCCAAAGTAATGGTCGAGGTCGTTATCGTTGAGGTCACGCTGCCGCGAAGAATGATCTTGCCCCATGTGCCGCCCGTGTTGTTGAACGACATACCCGCAGTGCCGATGTCCAGCGTGCCTGCGGCAACACCGGTGCCGGTGTCAAAGGTCAATGCGAAGGTTATCGAGCAGTCGTTGCCGTCTGCGTCGGTCCTTATCTGATCGACGGCGTTTTGGATCGCCGTCGTCGGGGGACTCGCTACTGCCTGTACGTCGGTCTTCCAAAGATAACCTCCTTTGTAGATGTTGTATGTCCCGCTTACTGAGCCGGGGGTGATGACATATTCATAAGCTTTCGGGATCAGGATAAGGTTGTACCCGTCGTCATACAATACGAAATCCGGATTCACCAGCACGAAATTGCTGATGAAGCCCGTCCCTCCCCAGACCGCCTTCCCTCCCGCATACGGATCGACGAAGTTCAGGTAATAGGTCCCTGTTCCGCCGAACGGGACCACTGCCTCAGTTCCGAACCTGTCCGTGTAGGAATGGATCCGTCCGGTAACGGTGGGTGTCCCTCCGAGATCGATGTATCCGGTCTGTTCGATGTAGAACGCATCGTATTGTTGACCGGGCGTGGCGATCGTGCCTCCCTCCACCATTGTGAATACGGTGAAAGTATGGATCGCCGGATGGGTGGTGCCTGTGGTGCTCACGGTGCCGCCCGTTATATGCAGCCTTCCCGTGGATTCTTTGTATATCGCCGTTTGAACGGAGGTCACGGTGCCGCTTTTAACAATTGTGCTGCCTGCGAAGTCATATATCGCATTGCCGCCGGTGGATGACACTGTGCCGCCGTCGACCGTTAAGGTGCCGTTCTGATTGAATATCGTACGGCCGCTGCTGCTCAGGGTGCCGCCCGCAACGGTGAACAATCCGAAGTTGTTGTTGAGTGCGATCCCTCCGCCGGTGTTGCCGATATCGGCATGGCTTATTATCGTGACATAGCTCGGTACTGCGATCGTGCCGGTCGAAGCACCGTACGGGATGCTCGATGTGACCTTACCGTACAGCGTGACCTGTCCCCAGCCGACGTTCGGCGTAATGCTGCTGAAGATCAGACCTGCGGACCCGATATCCAGAACGTATACGCCGTCGCCGAGGGTGATCGAACATTCCTTGCCGTTCGCATGAGCGTTGATCGCATCGAGTGCCGCCTGTGCGGAGACATTGACCCCGTTCGACGGAGCGAGGATATTGACCCACGCGCCGTTGGTGTATGCCTGAGCGGTGAACGTGTTCGTCGTGCCGTATATGATGCGGTATACGCATCCCGTAAGGATCAGGTCCGTACCGTCGTCCGATAGGGTGTAGTCGTGGTTCGTGAGGTAGAAGTTCTTGATGAACGTCGTCCCGTTCCAGACCGCTACGGCGCCTTCGTACGGATTCATTATCTCAATGCGATAGACCTTTGTGCTGCTGAAGGAATAGACCTCCACTTTACCCGGATGGGCCTTGATCACGCCGTAGATCGTCGGGTTTCCTTCCAATTGCACTGTTTGTGCCTGCGTATCGAGGTATATCGCAACATCGACATTGGTGGGGACCGTGACAGTACCGCCGGAGATGATTATTCCGCCGAAGTAGACGTTTATCGCCGGGTGGGTGGTGCCTGTGCTCTCAACTGTACCGCCGGACATTATCAGTCTTCCGAGACCGCCTCCGCTGACGTATATCGCCGTCTGATCCGAGGTCACGTTGCCGTCCACGATCTTTATGGAGAAGGTTCCCAAAAAGCCCGGAGATTGATCGTTATATATCGCGGTGCCGCCGGTGGATACCACGTCGCCGCCGTCGATCGTTACCGTGCCGATCGAGTTCCATATTCCGTAACCGTTGCTGCTTACGGTGCCGGAGGCTATGGTCAATGTTCCGTACATATTACAGAAGGCAGTGCCTCCGCCCGTATTGCCGACGTTCGCATTGCTTGTGACAACAGTGTCACTTATTATGGCTATCGTGCCCGCGTTAGCTGCGTATGTAATGCTTGACGATATCTGACCGTACAGCGTGATCTCGCCCCAAGAGGTGGGGGACACGGAGGAACTTATTGTCAGTCCGACGGCGCCGATGTTCAAGACATAACCGTCGCCGAATGTGATCGAACAATCGGTGCCCCCGGCGTGTGCGTTGATCGCATCGAGAGCGGCCTGCGGAGTGACGTTGACCCCGTTGAGCGGGGAGGTGATGTCGGCCCATCCGAGGCTTGTGGTGCTCATCTGTGCGGTGTATGTCTGGTTGCCGCCTACGTTCGTTCCGTAGATGATCCTGTAACCGCACTTCTCCAGGATCAGATGCGTACCGTTGTCATACAGAGCATAGCCCGGATTCACAAGCTTGAATTTTGCGATGTGAGTCGTACCGTTCCTTACCGCCACATAGCCGGTCTGGGCGACCACCAGCTCGATCTCGTATATGTTCGAGCCGTTCAGCGGCACCGAGAGGCTTGCGAATGTCCTTTCGGTGTAAGAGAGGATACCGCCTGTGATCACCGGGTTCCCGCCAAGCGTGATCCCTACGTTGGGGCTGTGCGACCGTATGGCGTAACCGCCGTTGGCCGTGATCGTACCGCCGGTCACGGTCACTGTGCGCAAGTGGGTGAAGATCGCATCCGCACCGGTACCGCCTATGACGGAACCGCCGGAAATGTTCAGATCGCCTCCGCTGTAGAACGCTACGCCGGTGCCCGTACACTCCACCAGACCGCCGGTCATGTTCACGACGGGGTTGTATGAGGGCGTCCCGCCGGCGTCGAGGAAGATGGTCGGGCCTGTGCCTGCGCTCCGCACTGTGCCTCCGGATATCGACAGCGACCCGCCGGTCGTGAAATAATTCATATGGATGGCCCGTGCGGCCCCTGTGTTCGTATTGAGGATCTCTCCCTTTATCAGTTCGAACACTACGCCGGGATTGCCGTAAATGGTAACGGTTGTGTCCCAGTCGGATGTGATGACCACATTTGCGCCGGCGGCCTCGTCCACCACGGTCCGGTTTCCGCCGTTATGGAATAACGCCTCGCTGTTGGACGAGCTGATGGTGCCTCCCCTGATGGTCACTATGCTTCCGGAGAAGTTCTGCAGGGCCGTGCCGGTTGTGTTGCTGATGTTCGCATAGCTCAGGACCTGGGTGGGCGACATATTGGAGAATGTTACTACCGCATCCAGTCCTGCATTGCGGGGGACGGTCCCTGCGACGCTTCCGCAGATCGTGATCTGGGCTCCCCACTTCTTGGTATCATTGTTGCTGAAGAAAAGTCCGTATTCGTTATTGAAGCTCAGATGAGCGCCGATGTTCAGTGTGGCCGGTGCCGTATCGGCCGCCGGGGCCCTGCCGAATACGATCGTGACGTTCCCGCCGTCGGCGTTATATTTGATCGCGACCAACGCATCCACCAGGTCCGTGTTGACGCCTGCCTCGAGGACGAGGTCGTACCACATGGTGTTGCTTACCGCACCCGTAAGAACATTGACCGTTCCGTTGAAGTTCACCTGTGCGGTGAATGTGTTGGGCGAGGTGCCCGGGACGATCCTGAAGACGGTGCCTTTGTTGAGTGCGAGGATGATGTGGCTGCCTTGGGCCTTCAGTGAAAAGGCATTGGTCGTGTCGACAAGGTTGAACCTGTTAAGATAGGACGCGCCGTTGACAACGGCCATATCGCCCTCTATACCGCCCCTTACTTCTATTCTGTATGTCTTGGAAGTGCCCGGAGCAAATGCACCGGGCCCGCTTGCGATAACGCTCAGCTTGCCGGGGTCGAATACCATCTTGCCGACGACGGTCGGGTCCCCTCCCAGGATTATTTCAGCGGGCGTGACGGATGTGTCACAGAATATCGCTGTGCCATTGGAGACGGTAGCTCTTATCGTGCCGTAGTTCGTGATCGTGCCGGATTTCAGTTCTACGCCGAATTGACCGGCTTCAATGGTCCCGTGGTTCACGATCGAGATACCTGTTGCGGCATAAGGCAAATCAATTCCGGAGAAAGCACCGCTGATAGTTCCGTGATTGACGATGGATGTGACAGCTATGGTGCTGTTGGAAAGGATGCCGCTGAAGGCACTGCTCCCGCCGATGGTGCCGCCGCTCAGATTGTTGATATATATCTCTGCTGTGCTGCTGAGGCCGGTCGTTATACCGATGCCATTGCCGTAGTAGCTTCCGCCGCCCGAAGCGCTCGTAGCTTCGATCACTCCGCTGTTGTTGATCGTAAGCATCGCGGTACCGTTTACACCGATACCATACGCATCGCCCGATATCTTGCCGCCGGCGTTGTTGGTGATCGTTGTTGTGCCGCCTCCGCTGACTATCACAGTGTTCTCGATGACCGCATTGTTGATCAGGGTGATGCCGTTCTGGAGAGTCATGGATATATCGGTCTGTCCGTGGAATGTGAGCTCTCCCCACGAACCGGGCGCTGCGGCGTTGAACAACATGAATTCTTCCACTGTCTTAGTCAGTTTACCGACCGGAGTGCCGCCGCTCATATAATTCGCAAAGGTAATTGAACACGGTTTGCCTGCCGCATCAGTCCTTATCTGATTGACGGCATTTTGGATAGCGGTCGTCCCTCCTATTGCGGGCACGTCGGTGAGCCAAAGGGTCGTGTTCTTGTATACGGAATAAGTTCCCGGCGTGGTGCCGTGGACGATAGTATATTCTTTTGTTTCTTCATATATGAAGTATATCACTCTGTGCTGGTTGCCCAATAACGTGGTCGACGGGTTGGGAGGGATCGGAGTATAGTCCGTTGCTGTCGTGGGACGGTTGTCCCACTTGAAGCCGACCGCCACGTATCCCGGAATATTCGGGATGGTACCGTTATACACATTTTGACCGGGAACTGCCGTGTCCGTTATGAACAGGCTGTCCAGTTGGATGTACTCCGGAGGCGAAACAGCTCTCTTATCTATATCCAAATAGAACTCATTGACTGTTGAGATCGTAATTGGAGCCTGTATATACCTGATACGCAAAAGCGGTACGTTAAGGGGATCGGTACCATACCTGTATATATCGTACCCTGCTTTCGAGTTTGTCGTCGGGATCTGCGGGCTTCTGTCATAGGTACTGTTGCTGCTGACGATCTGTGCGGTGTAAATTAACGTCCCCGCTGTCAATCCTTCCGCATAGATAGTATATGTTGTACTTGAAGTGGCATTTGGAAATTGGAAGGCGAAGGCTCTGTTGTTCTCTCCAAGTTCGGGGAACGTCATCATCGATGAGCCGACGCCTGTGTTCGAATATACGCGAAGGCTGTACGGTTTGGTGTAAAATTCCTGGGGAATCTGATATCCGCCTGCTCCGGTGGGATCGTTGGCCCATACATTTACAAAATAACCGCCGCCAGCTGTGATGGTAGCTGCTTGGATGGCTTTTGCATTATTGGCATACAAACTCCAACACCATGCCTTTAAGGTCACTCCGGGGTCAATAGTGAAATTTGTACCTGCACCGAGTCCGCCACCAGCAGCGCTGCCTGGTCCTATGGCTGCACCGCCCTGTGAGGAAGAAGACACATTGGCACTTTCTAGAAGATTGATCGTGCCTCCGCCTCCGCCTGTTGAGGTTCCGCCTCCGCCACCGATGCCTGCTGCAAAGGCGGTGGTTCTGCTGTCTGCTGTCACCACTGCGTTGCCACCGATCGTGATCGTACCGGCGGCACCACCAGTGGGGCCTCCGCCGCCTCCGATACACGCGGCGTAATTTGTCGATTTAGTTGTTACAACTGCGTTGCCATTGATCGTGATCGTGCCGCCTCCGGCACCGCTTGACGTTCCGTTTCCGCCACCTCCGATACATGCGCCCGCACTTGAAGCTGTAACAGTCACTTTTGCATTGCCAGTTATTGTAATATTACCGCCAGTATTGGCTGAGCCACCGGTACCAGCAGAGTTTCCGCCGCCTCCTATTCCTGCACCTGTTGAAGCGGTAGCTTTCACTATTGCACTGTTGGTGATAATGATTGTACCTCCATTACCGGCAGTGCTGGTATTGGTGGAGTTCCCGCCGCCTCCTATTCCTGCACCTGTTGAAGCGGAAACTGTAATGGTACCGCCGTTGATGTTAATGGTTCCGGCTGACTGATTGGCTGTCCCTCCGATGCCTGCATTAACACCGTTGCCGGTCACTGTGAGAGATCCGTCGCTGCTTCCAGAGGCTGCTGCGCTGTCGATGGTGATCGTCCTTCCGGCCGACACCTGAATGCTTCCTGCGACCCTGTTGTTGCCTTCAAGCATGAAGGTGACATTGGCATTGGTTGCGCCGTTTGCATTTAATGCAATATAACCGGTTTGATTAATGTCCTTCAGTACAACACAATTGCCTCCAGTGAATACTGTGCCGGTGAAAGTAATATTGACTGACGCTGCCGTGCCCGGAGTTGATTGCATAATGAGGTATGATTTGTCACCTGCAATCGCCGTAAAGTTCAGTGTGGTCCCCGACCATGCGACTCTTGTGGTATCCGTCGGAGTCACGGTGCGATTGGTCAGATCGATCGTGAAATCCGTCGGCGGAGCGGCCGACGATTCATGGTCGACATCAGCGGGGTAGAACTGGACCGCCGTTACCGCCAATACTGCTAACAATAGTACTATCGCACCGTACGCGTAGAACGGGCGCTTTCTCATATTCATATTCTTTTTCTTATTTTGTATCTTCATTGATACGCACCTCTTTTTATTTTTTCCGAAAAGATAATTCCGGGATACCGCACCCGGCTGCGTGTTACTGTAAAAATCAAAATCGTTTCGTCATGGGATCTATTTCGATCGGGATCATTCTTTAAAGGAGAGGCGCTGCTGATATCATATTGTGAGAATACGCGCGGAACAGAGTCAGCATTTTGCGGAATGGCGCGTCCGCGTGACGCACCGAATAAAATTACCGCAGAGAGGGCAATGGCAACTAAGACGGCACTAAACACTACCGTGATTATCCCTGTTACTCTGCCAGTATGACCTGGCCTGCCCTCCCTGCTTACTCCCCCTATCATGTTCGCCCTCCCCTATGGGCTGATTACACGTCATCCAATGTTGTCATCGGATTATAAGGTTTATCGTAGTGCCACTATATTAACTCCATAGAGAAATGTGTATGTCCGACTGAAAAAACAGCCGAAATACCATTAAAAAAGTAACTGCGGCCGGAACGGCCGTTTTCGACATATTTTTCCATATAAATCGTATTTCGGATGCTGGCTATATAGGGAAAAATCGAATTTACGAAGAATCCGTATTTTCTGGCGTGCAAAATTTCTGTCTGGCACATAAAAACGAGTTAAGAAAAAATAAGGGCCTCTTCCGAAAAAGAGGCAGAAAAAGGATAAAAAAGTTTAACCACCGCCGCTGGGGGTGAAACGCCTGATGTCGATCTCTTCCTCCGTCCTGCGGAGCTGTTCGAGAGCGGCCTCTGCGCCTTCCCTGCCGGCGATTCCCTTCTCACGCTCTTTGTAGGACACCTCTTTGTACTCCGAAACATCCGCGGCGGTAAGATGATCGGCGTCGTAGTAAAGGCCGGTGAAGTCCAGTTTTATCCAGGTCCTTCCGTCCCTCTCTCTGACATCCGTTACCTTTCCCACCGTCGATGTGGGCGTGTACTTGAGTATGTCCCCGATCATCATCTGGCTCATCCTTTGATGACAGCGGTTCTCTCACCCGCAGGCTGGAACTCTCTGAGACCGCCTCTTCCGATCTCTTTCGTGACGTTGGCGAAGTCGAAGACCAGGCTGGGGTCGGCGAAAGCGACGCGGATGAAGGGGTTCGCAGTGAATGCGTCCCCGCGTGCGACGTGGGATGCCTTTGCGACACCGGAGTATCCGCAGAGGTGACCGACGTTCATTGCGTAGTTGGGGTAGTTGGGGCCTCTCAGCTCAGCGGGCAGACCCTCGTCGGATCTGTATGCGAAGGAGTTGGCGGAGCCGCACTGGTCCTGCAGATCGTATCCGTAGAATCCGAGCCTTCCGGTCCTCTCCTTGTGCTGCAGCATCGACAGGTACCACAGGTTAAGTCCGCAGTCCGCGACACCGGTCGCCATGGATCCGGCGATACCTGTGGTGGCTGCTGCTACCGTTGCCCTCTGGGATCCGCCGAAGTGCGTCTCCATGATGGACGGGTACCTCTCGTACATCTCCAAAGCGTATGAGTTGATCTCGTCGCCGAGTTTCATGAGCTTGTCGAAGTCGTTGGGGTCGAGTTTGCAGAATCCGCCGTACTTGTCCTTGATCACATCGATCGCGTGGTATACGTAGTCCTCAAGGATGTTGTCGGTGTATGCCGCTGTGGCGTACTGTGTGAATCCGACACCTCCGGACATGTATCCGCCGAGGTAGATCTGGTCGAAGATAGCTGCGCCGAGACCGACTGTCTCAAGGACAGCTCTTCCGGGGTCGTCGGGGTAGACACGGTCAGACTGTATCATGTCTGCGAAGAATCCGAAGGGTATTCCGCCGGGTTCGTTGGGTCCCCTTGCGCGCCTTGCGGGCATCATGGTTCCCATGTTGATGGACTGGTGCTTTGCCGCGTATGCGAAGTCCGCAATGGCTGCCTCTCCCGCCGCGAGTTTGTACGAGGAGATGAAAGCCATCGAGATCTGCATCGCTGCGTGCCTGGATGCGGTTGCGCCGTCCATGAGCCTTCCGACTATGGTGGGTGTGCGGACCGCCTGCATCAGGGTCTTTCCGATCGCTTTCTTCAGCTGCTCAGCCTGTGCTTTCGGGAAGAGTTTGTTGATGTCGATGACGAATCTCTTGTCGATCTCGTCGATGAGTTCGTCGTCTCCGGAGTACACTTTGACGTACGAGTCGTACACCAGTGCGGGGTTGACCTCCGCCATGTGCTCCTGAACGATCGCTCCGCCGGGCATTGTGTGGTTGACCGCCTCGAGGTATGCGTTGATCGTCTCGGGGGTAACTTCCTTTCCGAGCCTCTTCTCAATGGTGCTGTGCGGGGAGTCCAATCCTACCAGCACAGTTCTCCTGATGTCGTCCCATGCCTGCTGGATAGCGGCGTTGTTGACGCAGTGGAGATCGTCGGCCTCTACGTAGATGTCGGTGTGCGACAGCTGGTAAGGCATCCATGCTCTCTGTCCGAGCGGAACTCCGATGTCCTCGTTCATCATGGGGAAGCCGCGCTTCTTTGCGATGGCCGATGCGGATTTCTGGAACTCCACTTTGCTCTTGGACTGTTTCCATCCACCGTAGATGTAATATTTTGTTTCCATGTCGGTCGGGTCTTCTTTGAATTTCTTCTTGACCGCGTCCATGAAAAGTTTCTCTTTCTGTTTAGCTGCCATGTTTACACATCCTTTACATTGAAGGGCTGGTAACCGCCGAGCGTCCTGAGTTTGTGGATCCTGAGCCCGTACTGTGTGACCTCTTTGTCATCCCTCATGTCTACGCCGTCGGCTCTGAAGATGGTGGTCCTCTTCTTGAGTTCCGCCATCGTTGCCGGCTTTCCGACGCTGATCTTCCTGTCAAGCGGTACTGCTACCTGGTCTTTGACGTAGACGACCTCTTTCTTGTTCTTGTCCCAAACATATCTCTGCCAGGCGTCGAACATCAGGCCGTTCTCGTCCAGACGGCAAGCGTGGCCGTGAACGGTTGCTCCTCTGATACCCGTAAGTGCGGGGTCGAAGGTCTCGTTGTCGATCATCTCTTTGGAGAGTTTCTCAAGGTCCCTCTCCCTCATCTCGATGATCTGCCTTCCCGACAGGGTTCCTGTGTCAAGG
>Ga0209737_10003579_pt1 | contig 10830 bp, 6 predicted proteins | sample TergutCu122P3_FD_187284 | JGI IMG/M metagenome (GOLD analysis project Ga0209737, IMG submission 187284) | Cubitermes ugandensis P3 segment gut microbial communities from Kakamega Forest, Kenya - Cu122 P3 (SPAdes) (version 2) | ecosystem: Host-associated > Arthropoda: Insects > Digestive system >...
CGGATTTATTATAAATTACAGATCCGCCACGGCTAAAAATGTTATGAGTCTAATTGACACTATAAAATTTAAAGTTTATAATGAATACAATATAAATTTACAAGAAGAAATCAAAATTATCGGAGACTGATGTTTAATATTACCGGAGACTATCATACCCATACAAAGTACAGCGACGGCAAAGGCGTTATAGAAGAAAATGTACAAAAAGCCGCAAAAATCGGGCTTAAAGCCGTTGCCATAACCGACCACGGCCTAAATCGCATTGCGCGCGGCTTAAAACGAAAGCATTTTGAAAAAATAAAACGTCAAATTGCCGATTTGTCGGACAAGTATAAAATTAAGGTTTTGTTTGGGGTGGAAGCAAATATTATAAGCTCTAAGGGTTTTTTAGATTTAAAAGAGGACGATTTTAAATTTTTCGACCTTGTGCTGGCGGGCTACCATGTCGGCGTTTATCCTAAGGGAGTAAAAGACGCGTTTTGGATGACTAAGAATTTTTTATACAGAAATTCAAGAGAGGCTAACACCAAGGCATATATAAACGTAATTAAAAAAAACAAGATAGATATCATTACGCACTTGAATTCAAAAATCCGCGTAAACTGCAAGGAAGTAGCTAAAGCGGCATATGAACACAATATATTAATTGAATTAAACGGTAAGCGCATAGACTTTACGCGTGACGAATTTATGGAGATGTACCAAACGGGCGTAAACTTTATAATTAATTCGGATGCGCATTCGCCCTCGCGCGTGGGCGATATAAGTGTGGCGGAAAATTTTTTAAAAGGCCTTGATATTTTTAAAGAGAGAATAGTTAATCTGCATTCAATACCTGTTTTTTTAAAGGGTAAATAATATGAATAAAAAAGATTTAATTGCGCCTTGCGGCTTAGAGTGCTTTAATTGTAATTTGCACAAAGACAATCTTACAGACGAATACAAAAAGAAAGTAGCCGAATACCAAAGGATTGCGCCCGGTGAAGTAGAGTGTAAAGGCTGCCGCGCCGAGAACGGAAAATGCAGATACGCCGAATTTGATTGCGCTACATATAAGTGCGTACAAAAAAAGGGAGTTACATATTGTTTTGAATGTAAAGAATTCCCATGCGGCTTGTTGACGCCATCAAGTTTGGGCGCAAATTATCCTCACAACATGAAAGTATATAATCTTTGCAGGATGAAACTTAACGGAATTGACGCATGGATAGAAGAATCGGCATACATACGAAAGAGATATTATAACGGTAAATTTGTTGTAGGCAAAGGTCCCGTATTAGAAGACTAAGGTAGAAAGTTTTTAAAGGTTAATATATGTCATTTTCAGAAAGAGTCAAAGACGAGTTTTTAAATGAGTCATTTAATTTGGATTGCTGCGTTTTAAGTTTTATATCTTCGCTTATTCATACCGGCGGCAGTATTAAAATAGCAAATAAAAGCATCGGCGCGGAAATTGTTTTAAGAAACGATAAAGTTTTACAAAGGCTTAAAAAACTGATTTTGCGCCGTTTTAACGTTGATTGCCAATTAGAAGGACAAGCTCAAAATTTCTATGTTCTAAAAATTGACGCGTGCGCCTTAGAAATTTTACTGCAATGCCAGATTTTAGAATACGAAGATAATTGCCTGCAAATAGTCGAGGGAGCAGCCGGGTATTTAACGGAAAACGAATGCTGCAAAAAGGCGTATTTAAAAGGCGCGTTTTTAGGTGGCGGCGCGCTGGCGCTTCCAAACAAATCGGGGTATAGCTTGGAATTTAAAACATCAAATGAAGTCCTTGCAAAAGATTTAACAAATCTTTTAAATTATTTCGGTTTTTCCGCAAATACGGCATTTAGAGCCAACAGCTATTTTGTGTACGTTAAAAATTCCGAGCATATAAGCGACTTTTTAGCGCTGATGCAAGCCCCTTGTGCAGTTTTAGAGTTGCAGAATTTAATTTTATCGCGCGAGATGAGCAATAACACAAACCGTCAAAATAATTGCATAATAGCCAATGCCATTAAAAACTTCGACACGGCTATAAACCAGGTTAATAATATTAAATTGATAGATCAAAAAATGGGTTTAAAAAATTTAGCTCCGGCGCTTTTTGAGGCGGCAAATTTGCGCCTAAATAATCCCGATTTAAGTTTAGAAGAGCTGTCAAAACTTGCCGATATTTCAAAAAGCGGGATGAATCATAGGTTTAGAAAGCTAAAACAAATCGCCGAAAGCTTGATATGAAGGATTAGGCACGTCATATACGGGTTACGTGCGTCATGGTTGACTTGGTCATGTATTAGAAATACATTCCCGTCGTCAACTTGCCGCCTGTTACCCGTCTATGACGCGCCTAATCCTTCATAATTTATAGAAAGGAGGGCTGCCTATGACAGGAATCGCAGTATGGTTTTAGTATGGCGATATAGACAAACGGCCATATTTTTGATAAAATCGATTTAAATATAAAGGTTTAATGTTTGACAGTTAGCATATTGTTAACTGTCATGTTTCTTGTTGTGGAATTTAAGGAAAAATAGTATAATTTTACTAGAAAACTATGAAAGATTTTGTTCATTTACATTTACATACCGAATATAGTTTGCTTGACGGCGCGGCAAAAATTGACGGGCTGTTTGACGCATGCAAAAAACTCGGCCAAAAAAGCGTTGCCATTACCGACCACGGCGCAATGTACGGCGTTGTTAAGTTTTTTGAAAACGCCAAAAAGCGCGGCATTAAGCCCATTATCGGCTGCGAGTTTTATGTTACCAATAATCATTTGGAAAAGGACGCAAAGCCGGGGGATTTGGCGCATTTGGTGCTCCTTGCCAAAAATGAGCAAGGGTACAAAAATTTAGTTAAATTAGATTCCATAGCTTTTGTTGACGGCTTTTACTATAAACCGCGGATAGATTTAGAATTAATTAAAAAGTACAGCGGCGGTTTAATTTGCCTCTCGGCCTGTCTTGCGGGAACAATTTCAAGGAATATTTTAGAAAACAATTACAGCGGGGCAAGAGAATACGCAAAAACTTTGCAATTGATTTTTAAGGACGATTTTTATATTGAAATAATGGATCACGGCATTTCTGAACAAAAAAAGGTCAACCCGCAATTAATAAAACTCGCTAAGGAAATAGGCGCGAAGTTAGTCGCCACAAACGACGTTCACTACATAGAAAAGTCCGACGCCTCGATGCAGGATGTTTTAATGTGCGTTCAAATGCAAAAAACCATCGACGACCCAAACCGCCTGCGTTTTGAGACCGACCAGTTTTATTTAAAATCCTACGAAGAGATGGCAAATTTATTTCCCGATAATTTAGAAGCTTTAGACAACAGCGCAGAAATTGCCGACAAGTGCAATTTTGAATTAAAGTTTGACCAGCACCTGATGCCTAATTATACGCCGAGCGACGGAACATCGCCCAAGGATTATTTATATAAATTAGCGCACGATGGTATTAAAAAACGTTACAAAAAAATTACTCCCGAAATACGGGAGAGGCTGGATTTTGAGCTTTCAATTATTGATAAAATGGGGTTTAACGAATATTATCTTATAGTTTGGGATTTTATAGCTTTTGCTAAGTCGCAAAATATTCCGGTGGGAGCGGGAAGAGGTTCCGGCGTCGGGAGCATAGTCGCGTACGCCGTTTCCATTACTGATGTTGACCCGATAAAATATAACTTACTGTTTGAACGTTTTTTGAATCCCGAAAGAAAGAGCATGCCGGACTTTGACATAGACTTTTGTTTTAACAGAAGGGGCGAAGTAATCGAATATGTTAAAAACAAATATTCCGAAGCCAAAGTAGCCCAAATAGTAACCTTCGGTACAATGGCCGCAAAGGCGGCAATAAAGGACGTCGGCAGAGTATACAAAGTGCCTTACGGCGAAGTTGACGCTATAACAAAAGCAATGGGGTACGCAAAAGGCACAATAAAGCAGCTTTTTGACTTAGAAAAATCTAAAGGCGCAGGCGTAATACCCGAACTAAAAAGCATGTACGAAAACGACGCGACTATAAAAAGCGTTGTCGACATGGCGGCAAAGTTAGAAGGCATGCCGCGAAATACCTCTACGCATGCAGCGGGCGTTGTTATTTGTAAAGAAGACATATCAGACTTTGTCCCGTTGCAGCGAAACGGCGAGGACATTACCACGCAGTACGATATGAAAGAGGTTGAAAAATTAGGCCTTCTAAAAATGGACTTTTTAGGGCTCAGAACTTTAACCGACATTAAAGTTGCGATTGACAATATTTGTGAGAGCCGCGGCGTCAAAATTAAATTTGACAGTAATTACGATGACAAAGGCGTGTACGAATTAATCGGCGAGGGCGATACCGACGCGGTGTTCCAGCTTGAAAGCGCGGGAATGAAACGCTTTATGAAAGAATTAAAGCCCGACAACTTTGAGGATATAATAGCCGGCATTTCGCTGTACCGCCCCGGCCCCATGGATTCTATTCCCGATTACATCAGGGGCAAAAACAATACCGGTAACATAAAATACCAACATCCGCTGTTAGAGCCGATATTAAATGTCACATACGGCTGCATGGTTTACCAAGAACAAGTTATGGCAATTTGCAGAAGCCTTGCGGGCTTTTCCTACGGGCAGGCGGATGTTGTCAGACGGGCAATGGGTAAAAAAGATAAAAAAGAAATGGCCGCGCAGCGCGATATTTTCCTAAACGGCAAAACCGAAAACGGAATTGTGGTAATAGACGGCGCTATTGCCCGCGGAATAGAACCCGATACGGCAGTTTTACTTTTTGATGAAATGGAAAAATTCGCCGAATACGCGTTTAACAAATCGCACGCCGCGGCATACGCCGTTTTGGCGTACCAAACCGCGTATTTAAAAAAGTACTACTTAGTGGAATTTATCGCGGCGGTTTTAAATAACCGCATCTCAAACATTGATGAAATTACAAAGTATATAACTTACTGCGAGCAAAAAAAGATAAAAATTCTGCCGCCGGATATCAATTACAGCAAAGCCTATTTTTCCGTAGAGAATAAGGATTTGCGATTTTCCTTAGTTGCAATTAAAAATGTCGGCGAAAACGCTATTCTAAATATTATTTCCGAGCGCGAAAAAAACGGCAAATTTAAAAGCCTGACTGATTTTTTTGAGCGCATAGACCAAACCGATATAAATAAGCGCATGATGGAGAGTTTAATAAAGGCAGGCGTGTTTGACTGCTTTAACAAATGCCGTTCACAATTAATTGCAGGATACGAACAGATTTTTGACAGAGTGGCTTTTGATAAAAAGCAAAAGCTTTCGGGGCAGTTTTCTTTCTTTGATAATATAAAAAAGGAAGAAGAGGATGTTTATCCAAAAATTTTAGAATATAAACAAAAAGACAAATTGCAAATGGAAAAAGAGGTTTGCGGCGTTTATATTTCGGGACACCCCTTAGACGAATACCGAGGCAAATTTTCAGAGTTTAGTTTTAACACCTCAATGCTATTTGATTACGACGCGACCGATGATCTGGAAGTCCAAAATAACCTTATGGATAAATACGTTACTGCAGGCGGCATCATTAGCGAAACCCGAAAAATTTTTACCAAAAAAGGCGACGAAATGGCCGTGTTTAAACTCGAAGATTTATACGGCGGAATTGAGGTAATAATATTTAGCAAGGCGTATGAGCGGTTAAAAGGCGTTTTGGCGGATGATAGCTTGGTGACGGTAGAAGGAAGGCTTTCAATCAGGCAGGATGACAACCCTAAGATACTTGCGGAAAAAATCATTCCGTGGAAGATTGAAGCCAATGATACAGGTATAAAATCAGAAAAACTTTACTTGCGGTTTGACGAAAAAAAGTACGATGAAGTTTGCGAAATTTTGAGCGGCTACGAGGGAAGTACGGAAGTTGTCGCAAAAATTTCAGGTCAAACAAAAGTGTTGCAGCAAAAGATTAGAAAGTGCAAAGGAATTGAACATGAACTGTTAACGGTGTTAGAACCCGAGGATATTGTTTTTAAAGAAGTAATTAAAAAGTAGCCAAATTTAGAAACCGTCTTAAATTGTTTGTCAAAAGCAGAAAAAATTGATATAATAAAAACAAGATGGAAAAGATATTTTCTGAATCGGACGGAGATTATATAGCAGTCAAAGCTTTAGAACAGGGTATTACTGTTATGGGTTTTACACGCGGCGATGAAACCCGTTCGCATCATGTTGAAAAAATCGATAAAGGCGATGTTTTACTTTTACAGTTTACTCAAAAAACATCCGCAATAAAAATTAAGGGCAATGCCGAGGTTTATACAAAGTTCGGTAAGATTTTGTCGGGGAATTTAATATAAATCATTTTAAACCGCATATTTTTTTGCGGTTTTTTTTACCAAAAAAATAAATAACAAAAGAAAAACCAAAAGGGCAAACGAGGAAGGAATTTATGGAAGGAACCAGAGAGAATCAAGCGGCTAATCAAATTACTTTGAATGTTGCGGATATCGGCGCAAGCGGTGAAGGAATAGCTAAGTTCAAAAACAACACCATTTTTATACCTTTTGCGCTGCCGGACGAAAAAGTTGAAATTAAGATTATGCACAAGAAGCAAAACTTAATGTTTGGAAAACTTATGGAAATTTTAACCCCGTCCGAGGAGAGAATCCGTCCAAAGTGCAAACTCTTTACTAAGTGCGGCGGCTGTCAACTGCAGCATATGAAAAACTACAATCAGTTAAAACTAAAAACAAAAATGGTCTCAAGCTGTTTTAGAAAGATAGCAAAAATAGACGCAGAAATTTCGCCTGCTGTAAAGTCCGAAAATGTTTTTAATTACAGAAATAAATTACAGCTTCCGGTTGGCTTTGAAAACAATAAAACCGTCGTGGGTTTTTTTGAGCATAACAGCCATAAAATTGTACCTTTAGAAATATGCCATTTACATCCCGAGTGGCAAATAAATTTAACTAAAGCTTTAAAGACTTTCATTAACAAAAATCATTTAAGGGGCTATGACTACAAGCACGGCACTGCAAACGGTGAAGTCAGGCACTTAGTTGTAAGAGAAATAAACCGTAGGTTAATTATAACGCTGGTTTTAAATTGCGAAATTGACAAAAATATTGTATCCGATTTTGTAAAATCCTGCGCTAATATTTACCCAAACTGTTCAATTTATTTAAACATAAATAAAGAAAATTCCAATATTATTTTAGGCGACACTTTTATATATGTATACGGAGAAAAGGTTTTAGGCGGAGAAGCTTTAGGAATAAAATTCAAATGCCACCCGAATGTTTTTTTTCAGGTAAACGACTATATCCGCGACAAAATTTATACAAAAGTTCTGTCCTTAATTTTACAAGAGGAAAATACTGAGAATGTTGTGATTGACGCATACAGCGGCATTGGAATTTTGTCGGCTTTTATAGCTAAAAATGTTAAAAAGGTTTACGCCATTGAAATAGTAAAAGACGCTTACGAAATGGCTAATACGGTTAAAGAGTTGAACGGTTTATCCGCTAAACTTGAAAACATCCTCGGAGATTGTAAAGTTGAATTGGAAAATGTTTTGCAAAGACTTAAAAAGGAAAGGACATCGGCAAAAATCACGGTAATTTTAGACCCGCCGAGAAAAGGCTGCGAAAAAGAGGCGCTGCAGGCTGTTTTAAAATATAAACCGGACAGAATTGTTTACATATCCTGCAATCCGTCAACGCTCGCAAGAGATATAGGTATTTTGTGCAATACATTAAATTCCGACGGCTCTCCAAAGGAAGCCGATTCAAAAAACAAAAACAAAGAAAAGGTAAAAGATTCTAAACTTGTAAATTACCTAAATAAATCCGATTACGAGATGACGTTTGTTCAGCCATACGATATGTTCCCTCAAACCAAGCACGTCGAAACAGTTGTGTGTCTTCAAAAAGTATAATAATTATATGCAGTTAACCCGCTAAATTTAACGGGTTTTTTGCATTTTAAGAACGTTTGGGGTTAAAAAACGCTTGTTTTCCTGATAATCTCGCACAAAATTAGGCAATAAACAATGCTATGTTATTTTTTAATTTCAAGCAGACAAAATGAGGCGTTTTAAAGAATTAATATATGGGATTCAAATAAAAATTTGAAAAAGGAGTGCTTAAAGACTAAAAACTTTTACATAAAAATCCCAACAAAGTCGGCAGGGCAAACCGTTATATTATTTTAGACGCAGATTTTGTGGATTAAAACAGTAAACCAAATAAAGTCTTATTAAGTAAGGGGTACATACAATGAAAAAACTTTTTACTTTATTTTCGATCATTTTTCTAGTTGCAATATTTTTGGTTGGGTCTTTATTTATTTCTTCAAGTTTTGGATCAACTCATAAAAGTGAAGCTGATGAAATTTATGCTTATTCATCGACCTATGTACGCGAAGTTGCAAGTTTAATGAAAGACAACTGGTCGGATGATTATTATTCAAAAATTACTATGCGCATTGGTGCTAAGTTAATGAACATCGACAATATAGAAGTTGAAACCGATTCGGCTTTTGTTGAAGACGGTGAATTGTTTTTGCCGCTGGTTGATATTGCTCAGAATATCGGTGCGCAAGTTATTGTTAACGAGCAAACCGGTGACACAGAAATAGTTTACGACAAGAAAGTATCACGCTTACAAAGCGAACGATTTCGTACCAGTTTAAAGGAAGGCCGTCATTTTTCAAAGTTACAAGCACAGGAAACTCTAAATCTTGAAGTTAAAAAGGACGGCGACAATATCACAATTACAAATGATTTTCAAACGCGACAGCTTATTGTGCGAATGAAAGACAATGGAAGGCTCGGTGAGAATTTCGGTGCATTGCAATCCGTTTCCGATGGAAATGGAGCATATCTTTTACAATATGATACGGAATACTTGGCAAAACAGGCTTATAATAAATTGTCTCAAAATATTAATATTAAATGGGTTGAACCAAACAGAATAGTCTGCCTTCCTAATGCTGAAAAAGCGAGTGAAGTCAGTACAACGGCATTAACAGACAGATGGGGTTCGGTACGAATAAATGCCGATTTAATGAAAGATTATTTAATAGCAAAAGGAAAAACATCGACTAATATTTTTGTAGCAGTAGTTGATACAGGGATTGATCAAAATCACACGTTTTTAACAGGGAGAGTAAATACAAGTTTGGGATATAATTTTATTGGCGACAACACCAACGCTTATGATGACCATAACCACGGAACACACGTTGCCGGCACTATTGTTGACTGCACAACCAACAATGTTAAACTTATCCCTGTAAAAGTTCTCAACTCAGGAGGAAGCGGTAGTTATTTGCAAGTTTCACTTGGCGTTAGGCACGCAGCGGACAAAGGTGCAAAGATTATGAATATGAGTCTAGGTGGAGTAGGGCCTTCGCAGGAAGTGAAAAGTGCTGTTGATTATGCTTTTAATAAAAATGTAACGGTTGTGGTGGCGGCCGGCAATGATGCAAAAGATACCGTGCATTATGTACCGGCCGGTTATGATAATGTTATTACTGTATCAGCGATTGACGAGTCTGATTCTCTTGCATGGTTTTCCAATTTCGGTGATTCAGTTGATATAGCCGCGCCGGGTGTAAGAATACAAAGCAGTATACCCGGCAATGCATATGCAACATATAACGGAACTTCTATGGCGACTCCTCATATTGCGGCCGGTGTAGCATGTTTAGCGCTTAACAACCCTAGCTTAAATCCTGCCGGGTTAAAAACTGCGATACGGAATACTGCTATTGACCTTGGATCATCAAGGGCTTTTGGCGCGGGGGTATTAGATTTACGAATTTTTCTGGGAATCTCCGAAATTCCGGCAACCGGCTTGCAGATTTACAAGGTTACCGGTACAACTCGTGAAATTGTAAGCTCAATTGAATTGCAATTACTTGGCGATACGATACTTGGACCTTCGCTTGCAGTTCAAGCCACACCTGCAAATGCAACCAACAAAACAATTACTGCCTCGTCCAGTAATCCAAGTATTGCAGAATTCGTAGATGGCCGCATTGTGGCTTATATGTCAGGAACGATAACGCTTACTTTTAAGACACACAATAATATATCTGCAGACTGTTTGGTAAAAATATCATTTGAGGATACTTGGCTTGCGTACAGAGCTGCCGGTTATGCGGGCGGTTCAGGAACAACCGGTGATCCATACAAAATAGCAACTGCAGAACAACTGGCAAAAGTTGCTTATGATTTGAATAATGAGGGCCTTAATTATAAAGCCAATAGTTACAAACTTATTGCCGATATTGATTTGGCCGGGAAAAATTGGTATCCAATTACTGTTCCTTTTATGCTCTACGATAGAGTTGTGTTTGACGGTGATTACCATGTCATCAAAAACTTAACAATGAGCACAACTTTTACAGAGACTTTAATTGGAAGGGGTATGCGTGACTTTGGACTATTTGGTCTTGCAGAAAATGCCACAATAAAAAATCTTGGCATGGAAAACGCAAATCTCAACGCTCCTCCTACTGCACCAGTATGGAATCCGGTGACAATGGGCATTGTTGCGGGGAGCATTGAAAGAAACACAATTATTGAAAACTGTTACGTCACAGGAAGTGTCTATTCAAATATACGAGGTTTTTTTGGCGGGCTGGTCGGATATAGTAATTATGGCACACCGGTAATTGCAAATTGCTATGCGCGCGTGGGTGGTAACGTTCAAGGCGGAATAGTTGGCTATGTGAAGGGTGACGACATTAAGATTACAAACAGCTATGCGACAGGTGTTTTTTCAGGCTCGTTATCATTTTATACAGGCACATCTACAAACGGTGCCGGCGGTCTTATTGGCGAGGGATTTGGTGGTGACTAT
>Ga0209737_10003580_pt1 | contig 10829 bp, 6 predicted proteins | sample TergutCu122P3_FD_187284 | JGI IMG/M metagenome (GOLD analysis project Ga0209737, IMG submission 187284) | Cubitermes ugandensis P3 segment gut microbial communities from Kakamega Forest, Kenya - Cu122 P3 (SPAdes) (version 2) | ecosystem: Host-associated > Arthropoda: Insects > Digestive system >...
TGATAAGCGTATTTTGCTCGTGGGTAACAAACAATTTTTTTTAATTTACATTCTATTATTTGTTTTCTAGGTTGTTTTAACTTGGACCCTAATCGAGTTCTAGATATTATATTGGAATCGTTTGAATGCCATCCCGATAATCACCAATTTTTTATTCCACTGCTGCGTTCTTATATGTGTGATCCAAAGATATTATGTGAAGTGCTGGGTTTCAAATTCTGTTTCTACCAGAACAATGCAGAGGAAACAACACCCAAATCCCTGTACCTCGTTACAGCTCTTATGCTGCAGCATAATATTATTGCTCTTGATGATATCTATTCTTGGGTGAGTATTATGAAGATATTTTGGACAAGGTTAGGCAAGCTATTAGTATGAAGTTTGCATGAAGAATTTCATATTCAGAAAGATTCTTGTTAGGTTACAACTGTAAAGAACAAAATGTAACATTGTTCCTTTTAGTTATGTTAATGAGCTGCTAATAAAATGGACAGTCTTATATTTTGCACTTTATTTAAAATGAGACTTGGTGGCAAGTAGTAAAAAAAATTTGTCCTCTTTATCGTAGTTGAAGTTTCTGACAGCCAGATTTCGCTGATCGTTTTACTCTTGGAAAGCTTTCCTGTAACTATTGTGGAATTGTTCTGAACAATTTCCATCCACTTATTTCTTGTTGTGATGTCATCCTTTAAGTCCAGCTTTTGGTCAGGCAATAGGACAAAATGAAAGGGGCCAAAATCATTTTGGTAGGGGTTAGTAGGAAGGTGTAACAGCATAGGTTTGTTATGTGTCTTCTACAGACGGGGTAATATGGGCATGAACATTGTCATTATGGACCGAAATTCCACTTTGTGTTAGCATTTTTTTGTCAGTGAATCAGCTGGTTTACATCTGCTTTATGGAAAATTGGTTGACAAATTGACCTTTGGGAAGGCACTCATGGAAGGCTAGGTCTTCATAATTGGACATTGCTAACAGTATGGTTGATGTAGTTATGGTTGATTACTGATGTTGCCAGTAGATGATATTGAAGTTGTAGGATGTTTTTGAATAAGGAGCTCTAAAGAATCTGAAAGGAATTGGTTGTGGTTGAATTTGAGGTTCTTCCCGGAATTTGCCTGGAGGGACTGGAAGTCACATATACCTCAGGATAGGTGTACCAACAGAGATTTTAACCTGGTTTATCCCAGATTCCTGAACCATTTGTTATTATTGGGAGGACTTCCATCCCCACACCATTATGCATCAGTATAAACTTCATTGGTATTCATAGTGTTGGGAGGGAAGTTAGAGTTTCTTTGACTGAGAACAGTGATGAGATGCAGTAACATGGTGCTGCTCTTTGTCATCAACTGTAATTATGGAATGAACCTTGTTGACACTTCTACACATACCCAAATAATCAATGGGGATGGATTATCATGAACTGTATTATGTACTCTCTGTGTCAGGGTGCTCATAAATTGTCAAAGCATGAATGATATGCTTTATACAAGTGATTATTGGTATGTTGTTCGGTGTTCATGGGCAGCTGCCTTGTGCATTGTCATCAGCTGAAGTTTGTTAATTTTTTGCAAAGTTGGCACAGATTTAGCACGTACATGACCTCATTTATTGCAGACTATAACAAAAAGCATAAATATATCCCTGTAGTAACATGTGCAGCAACTCACAGTGCGTAGCGGATCTTCAATAAATGTTCTGTATTAGTTGCAGGACTTTTTGATAGTCCTTTGTACATTTCTTTCAGTAGAGAAGATTATGCTGTTGGGCATGGCCAGTTGGTTGTGTTTGATGTTGGTACAGAATAAAGATTCAAAATAGACAGTGTAAGAATGCATTGATTATTGTATGGAAACTTTTTAAAATTGTTTATTATTCTTTACTTTAATGAAGTTGACTCCTGATGACAAAATCATTCATAAAGAGTGGGAGAAAGACATGAAAGAAGCCAAGGAATATGTGAGGAAACTGAGCATTATATCTACAAAGGATAAAGATAAAGAGGAGCCAGTGGAAGAGAAGGAGAATGTTCAGGAAAAGGTACATAAATCATTCTGCAGTACTTGAGAGTCATATACAAGGTGTCCCAGGGGGAATGTGCCAGACTTTGGGAGATTGTTCCTTAAGTTAAAATACGCCAATTTAACCAAAAACACCTATATCCGAAGTTGAACAGTTATGGAGATAATGGCAAGAGAAGTTTGAAAGTATGACAGCTGTTACACACTTATTGATTACCAAATACATATTAAAACTGGCAGGAATATGTGGCTTCTGTAATGTTAATATCTGTACTTAACATCAAATTAACATCTGAGTGACATAAAGCCATTCAGTTAAAATACATAAACACTCGCATTAATGTCGTAGTTGTCCTTAGGGTTCCAAGTACTTTACATGTGCAGTCGCAACGCGAACGCGCTTGAGCCGGTTGTAGACAAGGATGGACATGCGCAGTGTACGGGTAATACGTCACGCGAACCAGGTACAGTACGTGGAACCGCAAGAAGACCACACTTTTCTCTTGCCTTTATCTCCATAACCGTTCAACTTCGGATATAGGTGTTTTTGGTTATATTGGTGTATTTTAACTTAAGGAACATTCTCCTGAAGTCTGGCACATTCCCCCCGGGACACCCTGTATTTACAATATGTCTTCGTATCACTTTCACATGCTAGTGGGTGCCGGTCTTAGGGTCCTTGCTCACTGAGAAGAGTGGCATGTAGTGGCTGTCATATGACTGTCAGTGAAATAAAGTCACCAGCCACTGTGTTGTGCTGGCTTGCTGTCCACACCAGGTAAAGCTGCTTTAAATACTGTCTGGCTCTGCAGCAGCTCTTTGGTGTTCCAGTACAGAGACAATCGTATGAGTACTGGTACACACTGATTGCTGCTGGCATGGCATTGACAAAGTGCCAGTGGGATCTCTTGCAAGTTACTGACAGCAGCTGGGAACAGCTGTCCCAACCAATATGATATACAGAAATTCGAAATTCACTGGCATGTCATCCACTCTGCCCAGTGGCAGTGCCAGCTGAGATAACACTAATGTCCCATGCACTCAATGTGGCTGGTGCCTTAGGATGAGCAGGATCTGTAATCATAAGTAGGATTCATGCACATGGCATGGGTGTTTACTTTTTTTACTGTTGTTGTCACTGTCAGTCTTTCCATGTTTTTAGTAATGTAGCTGTTCCATCAGTTTGCGGTTATGTCAAGGCTTAGTTGTCTGTCCATATAAACACTGTAATAATTCAGGTGTATGATTCCTAGGAGTGAAGGTTCTTGAATTTTTGTTGGGTGGAGCAACTCTGAGAATGAAAAGAGTCATTGTTACCTTGTTTTGAACATTTTTTATTTCTACTTCAGAACAAATGTTGACAACCTGGTGGTATTTAATGGTATGTTACTTCCTTATAATACAGTATGCAGCAAATCAGAAGTTTGGTCTGTGTGAAGCATTGCTGAAGGTTGGAGACTGGAATCATGCCAGACAGCTGACGAAGCGGCTGCCAGAACATTGTGTATTTGAACAGCCACCGGTGGCACGTGCTCTGTGTCAGTTACTCCATGCAGTTATGGAACCTGTGTACAGAAAGTAGGTGGTCCATGTTTCCGTCATACAAATTAATAAATTGAATCCTGAAGTGATAGTCCCTTTCTTCTGCCATCTTGTATTGCATGTTGGTGAGTGGGATGGACTGTATTACATTTCCAAATCTGAAACATCACTTTGAAATGATTCCCAGTCTCTCATTTGAACCATCAAATAATAACCTGGCCATCCATTGGTCATCCTCCCGCTGTTTTCATTTTTAGTTATTATTATTATTATTATTTTTTTTTTTTTTTTTTTTTTTTTTTTTTTTTTTTTAAATTAATTCTGTGACACACAACTTTCTGAAATTTCAGCAGACAGTATACTTGTATCTAATTATCGTTAAATGTTTTTGGTTTTGTGCCTCACCTCATCAGAATATGCATTTATTGCACAGAGTGTATAAAATTATCACATAATGGTGTACCATTTGTCCATTTGGATATTTTGTTGGCAAACCTTTTGCTTGGATTTGGATATCTTCATGAAATTGGTAAAGAAGATTTAATTTTGGTTAGCATACTTAAAACATAACTACTTCAGCAAGTGAACTTCACTTTTTTGGTTTGACTAGTGGCTGTGGCCAGTGCCGGTTAGTTCGGACTTTCATGTTCACTTATAAGAGTGTTGGTTACAATGCTGCTGTATGGGGAGATGGGAAAGACTATCTTGTTTAAGTTGAACATGAAGGTAGACTTAACACCAAATTTTTTTGTGCTTTGCCTGATATCAAGACATTCAATACCGTGATATTGCTTTTAATGGGTTTTGGCCATCTGTTGGCCATTCGGACTGCTCCTATACACCAGAAAGGTAATTTGGACCAGCAGCATTTAACAAATGGAGTAGATTCATGGAACAGTTTTGTTCATCTTTTCCATCGGGGGGCTGGCCAGTGAAGCAGTTAATTAATAGTGAGTATAATAGTAATAATAGTATTATTATTATTATTAAGAGACATTTCAAGACTCTTTTTGCAGTATATTTGTTCAGACAGATTTAATACAAGGAGAATAAATGAACATTTGCGAATACAGCAAAGTTTCAATTTTATATTCCCACATTTTGTGTTTTCCCAGATTTTTCATGCTTTTTGTACAGTGCTAATCAGATGCTCGTAAGAACAATGTTGTATGTTCCCAGATTTTATGTTCCCCAACTCTACATTTCCCCAGAATTTATACTTCATTTTCCTAGTACCAGCTGTAGAATTAACACAATTTTTATGAGGGCTGCCCAAAAAATTATGCCCCACGTTTTTTCCTTGCCAAATATGTATTCATGAATCTTGGAAATAATACATAATGTTGATTGAACATTAATTTATATATCCTAATTTTCTACAAAGTCTCCATGCAGTTCTATAGCTTTGCACCAGCATGGAATGAGAGAATGTATGCCTGACCGTTACCTTTCCCTGTCCTGGAGGCAACCAAGTTCTGACAACACTAACCACATCATCATTCGACTCAACTTCCTTCCGCGGACAGCATCTCTCAGGTGTCTGAAGAGGTGAAAGTCTGAAGGTGATAAGCCAAGGCTGTGAGTTGGATGCGGTAACATTGTCCATCCAAGTTGTGTTACGGCTTCCTGAGTTGTGGTGCTGGGGTGAGACCTTGCGTTATGCTGAAGTAACATTTCACACAGGTTCTTGTCAGGCCGAACACATTGGAAATATTTCTACATTTTTTTCAGCATGCTGATATGTGTGTCTGAGTCTGAATTGTTATTCCTCTCTGCATCACATCAAAGAGAATCACTCCTTCACATTCCCAGTACACTGTCACCATCATGTTTCTGGCTGATGGAGGACATTAAGGAGCTGCGCTTTTCCTACATCTCCATCCCTCGCTCTTTTTTGTCCAGTGACGTACACTGCTCCTATCGACTGCAACATTGCCATAAACATTGCTGAGCCATTTATGAATGTTTCCCACCATTTCTTTCACTGTAACAAGGAAGTCTTATTACAGCATGCTGTTTGTAGCAGCTTCCTCTGGTAGACTCCATTTTGAAGAGCCACAGCAGTGTCATGCATCGGGAACCTTCGCAAATCCTTGACCCCTGAAGATGGGACTAATTTGTTGTCCCAAAATGTCGGTAATAAATTACCACTTCTCACTGCGTAATAACCCAGACAAGCACAGTTGTCACCTGCTTAGCAGCAGAAGCCTGAAATCATGCTTTGCAAATTCATACATAGAATGCAGGAAGTTAATTTGTGTACTACCTTAAATAACAGCTTACTATCTCTGGTACTTGCTGAGAAAAAAATTTGTGGGGTTTCTTTTTGGGCAACCTTTGTAAATTTCACAGTTTTCTTCTCATAACTTTTATTTGCATCTGACAAGGTATAGCTACAGACATCTCAGTGAAATCTCCCTGAATTAAATGTTGAAGTACTTACGACAGTCTTGTATAGATGACAGTAGGTTTGATGGAAACAGACTTCATATCTCAGTTCATTGGCCATAGTCAGTAGCGATTGTATGAAGAAGTACTGCTGTGCATCTGTAGTCTTGAATTTTATATCATTTTTGTGTGGACCAATTTATATTGTGGACTGAGCATAATGTCACCAAAGAGGGTGAAATATGTATAAGAGAAAATGCAAGTAATTTTGGATCATAATAAAATAGATATTTTAGTGAAAGTTGACAAACACAGTTGATTGTGTGTTGACTTGGAATAAGAGATGGGGACTGCTGTTGTCCATATTAAACACAAGTTGAAAAACCATGAAGCAACTGAAAGAAGTTACGTACCATGTGGTACTGTCTCCAAGCAGTGGAAATCATTGAAATACTGCTGGAGGAACTGGAATCTGCCCGTGCATCTCTAGGTTATTATCTGTACTTTGTGGCTAAGACCCCCCTCTCCCCATTTTTGCTGTTTTCAGTCTAGAGTGTATGAGTATGTGTGATGTGGGTGTCCAGCTATTATGGTGGTGTGTGTGAGATCATGTTATGATAATGCTGTGAGTAAATTGTTACCAGTTTACATAGACATGCCATGTTGTATTTACATTGTAAAAATGTTCAAAAGTCCGTATTTTAAATAGCGTGCCAAAATATTTGAGATTTAATGCTTTATCAGATTTTACACCATGCTTAGGTAGTCACCACAAAAATGTAAAATTGGGGTTTAATTGTATTATTTGCTACCTGTGGCTACCAAGTTGAGTTTATATTGTCGCAGACCGCAGCACTTAGTAGCATGGTAGCCCACAAAGCCTCTGATGTCAGACCACCAGACTTCCCTCTATGCCCGCCCCTCCCTGAAAGAGAAGCAGACAGACAGATGCTTCCATAATGTTATGGAATGGGAATGACTGGAAGAGAGTAGAGTATTTGAGATGTGCATTTAATGGCATATAAGGCAAGCGGACAGCTGGAGAGAGACAGCGTGTTTTGGTGAGCCATTGTGCATGTAGCATATTGAGTGTGGATGGCTTCTGTAAAGAGGATTGCGACTGTGGAACTGCATAGTGCAGAGTAAGTGTTGTAGAAGTGAATCTGTGAAGTTCTGTGATCTTTGTCAGTGACCAGTGCGGTGTACATCAGGAGGCAACGGAACTGAAGCAAAACTTTAGATAAGGCTATGGGCCTGGAGTACTGAATGCACAAGTGCAGGGTAAACTCATATGAATAGTTCTTGTAACTCTTGTCATTGTTCTGTTTCAGGCACTGGCACTTTTAATTATTTAAACTATAGTGATAATAAAAGCTGTTACATGTTAAACCATTGGCCCTCTCTGTTACAGTGTTATTATTATTATTTGGCAGATTTGAGTCTTTTACTTGTTGCTTCATTTGTGATGAACCTATTTTTCTCCAGACACTGTGGCCTGGCAGCAAAGATTGTTGGCCGTCCTGTGGCAATACTAGACAATCCTTTGGCACCACAGCCAGCACGGAGTTTCGTGGAGCTAAGGGAGTCTGTGATCCCAATGTTGCTAGCCCTGGGACCCTCTGTGCATTATGACCCAGTGCTCATGTACAAGGTTCTTCGGCTAGCCAAGGCTGCACTTACCCAGGTACTGTATGTATAGTGTTGTCAAGCACTAATGCTTAAAAATGGTTTGTTTTTTTTGGAATGATACTGCAGTAAAGGAACATCATTCTATTTTTGGTATATCATGTATTCACTGATCCCTGTTCTGTACATATGCTAATCAAATTTAAGTGGTAGTTGTGGGTACACTGTCAGACTTAAAGTTAATGGATGTCACACATGAACTTTCACTGCTTATTCATATACTAGCAGAGCATTTTGTCTTTATTAGGATCTGTACTTCCTGACCATGAATTACTGTCTGATTACTCCTGCTTTTGCAGCACCATTTCCATAATTTTTATCTCTGTCTAGACTACAGATTTTAGGAAAGTTTTTTTTTACCATCAATATGATTTCAGTTTCTTTTGCCTCTTAAATTATACCCAGTTTTTCAGTAACTGTGAAGGATCATAAGTGTGTGTCTTAATAGTCATATTTACCAGAACATGTGCACAGCACTTCACAAAATAAGTCCACTTAAATGCTGCAGGTACGTGTGGATTGGTGGCTTGATGTGCAAAAGGGGGAGAAAGTTGTGAAAGATACGCTGGCACTCGGAAAGATTAGTGTTGATAACCTCATCATAATAAGCAGTATGTCCCAGTTTGTAAACTATTGCAGGCAGTGCTGATACATTTTATGTGAAACTTCCATTTTTTAATGTGCCATTGTTTAATTTTATTTATTAATAGGGCTGTGGTGAAAACCAGCAGGCCACCCCTGAGGGAGAAAATAGTATGTATTATGATGTTATTACCTTACTGGATGAAGTTATTCTCCCTTCCCTCTCATACATGGACTGCAACTGTTGTGTGGCTGAAGAGGTGTGGAACATCGTCAAGCTGTATCCTTACCAGTGCAGGTTAGTGTCTCATAGTGTGCTGACAGATTGACAGTAAGTGGTTCATTTCAAGGAATCTGCTAAATTGTTAGTCAGCTGTGGTGAATGAAGAATGAAAAACTATGCCAGCATGGGCAGTAAATGTGTGTGTGATTCCTGAACAACTCTGGATTTGAATAGAAAAACGTTTCAGGTTAAAGTTTAAAGCCAAGCATGTGGACGTCTTAAGTTTTTGAGAAGGAGATTGAGACAAAAATTCTTTAGTGATTGATTGGTTTTATCAGTCTCAGGCTTCGAAAATATTCGAATAGCTGGTGGGTTCACACAATATTGACCATGAATATTAATTTATTCTGGGATGTGATGCCATGTAGTCTACTTACCATGATTGCACAGGAACCTGATGCCTGTATCTTCAGGACAAAAATCTCTTCCATCTGTACCTGCAGATGTAGGAGCATCATCATTGAATTGCTTCAGGATAAGTGAACAGAGGGTGGCATTTGGACTAGAACACATATTAAAATCTACTGAAGAGACAACAAGGGAATCATGATGTATCTTCTCAGCTAAAATAGATCTCTCTCTGAAACTTAATTTGTGTTCAAGAAATACTGCAGTTACTCAGAGGACAACAGTGGATCCACCCGTCCATTTCCGCCTTCTCTCCCCACACCTCCGCATTCTCTGTAGAAAACTAGAGATGGTTATTTTTGTTGGTATTAGTATGTAAGGAAGATATAGCTGCCAGAATTATTTCAAATCTCCGATTTAAATCAGTATGCAGAGCGAAATGTTACATTACAAGTGGCTGCAAATGAAAGTTTGAACCTAATGCAAAAACAGAGTAATTGGTATCCTTGATAATGGTCAAGTCTCATATAACTTAAATGCAAAGCAAGTCAGTAGAAAAAGAAATTGCCGAATGAAGAATGTGAAAGATATTTGAAAATGCTGCTATTTCTAACAGAAACCCTTTCTTATGGTAGCAGAAGAATAGAGACATTTTTCTCAGTTGTTTGCGCTTGTCCATTATGTAGGAATAATAGCATTCCAGGTGACACGCGAGACTTTTGTAGTAGTACTGGCAGTGCACTGTCAGTTAGATGTAAAATCCTGCTACAGAATGTGTTGAAAAGTTAGTATTTATGCATGGAAGGCTTTCAAGATTTACTGGGTATGTACATGATACTTGAGCTTCTCTTTTCTGGCTGTGATGTTTGAGAATATCTTGTATATAAAAATGAGTTTGGTTCAGTGTTTGGTGGCTTGGATTTCCCGCAAAAGTGCAAGAGTTGGTATAGCTTCTGTAAATGAACCGCCAGCATTAAGGGTTCTGTCACGGCTACATTGGTTTGTAGTGCATATGTGGGTTTCTTCCATTTCGTCCATCATCCTGCTGTTTTATCCTGCATAGTCTGAGGTGACATTATCATAAAATGAACAGCAAGAAGAAGAAGGATGAGTTTTTCATATGGAACAAAGGATATTAATGTGTAAATTATTTATATCTTAAGACTGAGGGCATTTTTATGTCTCATTTTGAATGCCTGCTTAAAACATACAATTAGGTGTCCTTATGTAATGTTTGTACTTTGATGGCAGATACTGTTTATATAGTCGTTGGAAGAATGATACGTATCAGCAGCATGCCAAATTGTTGCGGAAGCGAGGTGAGGCGCAGAAGAAGATTAAGTCCATCATGAAGAGAGTTAGCAAAGAAAATATTAAACCTGTTGGAAGACTCATAGGAAAACTCACACATTGCTCACCAGGATTCCTCTTTGATTATGTACGTATGCTGAAATGTAGGAGCTTACGTGTTCTGTATATTGTGAGGTGAGATGAATGGCACTATATGCTTTTAGGCTTTAGTTTCATAAAATAATAGTGTATTGTTTTTAACTTACTTTTCCTCTGTATACAGAAAAAAGGAGTAGGTTTGTTTTACTTTTTCTGCAGTCATGAATAACAACAACACACAAATTTGGGAGATGCAATTACCACTTCCTGTGAGATCCTTAAATGACATGTGGTAGTAGACCTTGTAAAAATATGCAGCTTCTTGTAAGGTAATGTTTTTCTAGAGTGTGATGTAACAAGATGAGAACTGACAACTGTACAGAAATTTTCTGTAGTCCACACGTTGTTCTTGCTGGTAGGTACTAAGGTTCTGTTCACAGAGGGTGAAGCGGGCAGGTCATGAAGCTGACCGCTCACCTGCTTCTAGTCCCGGAGTTAACGTGTGAAACCTTATCTTCACTTCCTTCTGCATACTATATTTACCCAAATGCAAGACATCTGTAATCTGAGATGACCCCCCCCCCCCC
>Ga0209737_10003581_pt1 | contig 10829 bp, 7 predicted proteins | sample TergutCu122P3_FD_187284 | JGI IMG/M metagenome (GOLD analysis project Ga0209737, IMG submission 187284) | Cubitermes ugandensis P3 segment gut microbial communities from Kakamega Forest, Kenya - Cu122 P3 (SPAdes) (version 2) | ecosystem: Host-associated > Arthropoda: Insects > Digestive system >...
CCATTAACGCTCCGCTCCCGCCCAACAGCCGCAGCGGCCCCCCATTAACGCTCCGCTCCCGCCCAACAGCCGCACCGCTCCCGCCCAACAGCCGCACCGCTCCCGCCAACAGCCGCACCGGCCCCCCAATAACGCATCGCTCCCGCCAACAGCCGCAGCGGCCCCCCATAAACGCACCGATTCCATCTCTTTGACACGATTCGACTCAAGAAAAGGCGAAAAGTAGACTAATCCACGCTTTAGTCTAGGAAAAGCACCATTTTGGGGCAAAAAACTAGACAAAAGCGTGGATTAGCACAAAAAATCAATAGGAAACGAGAAAAGGCTCAATTTCGCCTGGATTTTGGAACTTTAGCCGCTGCCAGGATCACACGCAAACTATCGGGCTGCATGAGGTCATCCCAGGCGATGCGAATAAACCTGAACCCCAGGTTACCGATGGCGTTTTGCCTCAGCCGCTCCTTCTCCAGAGCTTCTGAATAGTTTTGCTCGTATTTCATCTTGCCATCAAACTCAACAATTATAGAGTTGCTGTCTCCATACTGTTTGCTATATATGAATCGCCCATGCTTGCCATCGCTTTGGCGTAGCCCCTTCAGAACTTTGCCAGAAGGCCAAAGCCCGTCTACGCGCCCCAAGTGCTTTCCGTCAACAGGGTCAAAGATATTGACTTGCAACAGTGGAGTCTGGAAGCCGAGCTCCACACATCGGGCAATCAGCATGGATTCTGCTGGAGAGTCTGCCTTATCAGTAAAATACAGACCGGCAAGCAAGGCCTTACGGATAGCTCGTCTATTACTGTGTGCCATGCATAGCTGTGTGTAATCAAGCCATAGGAGCTCAGCATCTGGCGTTGAGAACTCCATTCTTCGCGCAGAGTTGTAAGTATCGAGAAAACCCGGTTTACCTGAGTCAAGCTTACGTACATCAAACGCTCCTTGGATACTGACTCGTGCTGTTTGAGAGTTTAGCGGTAAAAATATGATCGACTCGGTTGTTTTCTCATCAACTTCTCTGCTTGCCGTAAGAGATCCATCTGTCTTATCCGACAGACTGCGAAAAAGGAAGTTGACTGCCAATAACGCTTCTGCCAAAGGTGAGGTTGTCGCACACTCAAAAAGAACTTCTGCAGTACGGTTGTTCACAGTGGGAACAAAAGGAAGTGCCTCATGGAAGGTGCAGCCCTCTTGCTTGCTTTTGGCATTGCCCGAAGTACCAGCAAAATGAAGCTGGGCTCCATAGAGAACCGGAGCTCCTTCAAGTGCTGCAGCAGTAATGCCCCAAGGCCTCAGTTTTGGGTGTGTCAAGAGGAATGCTTCGGCGCGGGCGCGGTATTTGCCTGCAATGTCCAGCTCCGCGTATTCGCGTGCGTCGATGTAGGCGCCTCGAAACAGGCGTATGATCTGCTTCCTGTCTGCTTGCTGCTTGAGAGTTTGCCTGCAAAACTTTGCGTTTGTAATGGTAATGATGTTTGCCATGTTGCCTCTTTCTCTAGGCCACTAATCAAAATTAGAGCTAATCCACGCTTTAGTCTAGCATAATCGGGAAAAACTGGCAAATAAATAGACTAAGGCGTGGATTAGTCGAAAATTGAGAAGTCACTGTTCAGACCTACCCCCGTCATTGCGAGGAGCGCGTAGCGCGACGCGGCAATCCAGTCAACATCTTACATCTCATCGACTGGATTGCCGCGTCGCGCTACGCGCTCCTCGCAATGACGAGAGTAGGTCTGAGCAGTAACATTGAGAATTTTGAGACAAACTGCTCAGGGAAAGTGCCATCGTCAACATTCACTGTTTCCATATTGCCGAGTTGTTGCTATCATAAGCCTCTGTCCTGTTACACAATTTTAAGAGTCTATTGACACGAAAGGCAGTATGGCCATGGAGACAAACAAGACGATATTGCTGCGTGAAGTAATCTCGTTAGGAAGCAAAAAGTCATTGGGGGCGGTATGGGGAGTGTTGGTTGATGGCTCAACCAAAAGAGTAGGTTACTTTCTCATCAGCGACGACATGCTCAGCTCAGTAAGCATTCTGTCGTGGAAAAACATCTTTGGCATTGGGGACAGCTTCATCACTGTCTATGACGAGCATCTCATCAACGCGCGAAGCGAAGAAGGCAAGAACATCATTTTCAATTCATGTCGCCTGGTAGGTCTCGATGTGTTTTCGAGCAATGGAGACAGGATTGGAGCTGTCGACGGCTTTGCATTCAACACCAAGACAGGGCTGATCGAGATGATCGGCCTTACCAATGGTAACCTGTTTGATTCAGACAGCATTATCTTTGTCTCCTCATCGTATGTGTTTGTAAATGAGGATGCCCGGATAAAAGAACTGAAAGAACGAGCGTCTGCTAAAACCCTCAAAAGTGTTATGGCTGCATATGGCTCTCATCTTGAAGTGATGACCAGCTCTGATGCCTTTGTGCCAACAGTGTTGGAGCAAGTTGAAGCAGGCGCAGAAGCCATCGAAGCAGAAGAAGGTGCAGGAGCAGAGGCAGAGGCTATCAGGACGGGAGAAGATACAGGAGCAGAGGCAGAGGCCATCGAGGCGAGAGAAGATGCAGGAGCAGAGGCAGAGGCTATCAGGACGGGAGAAGATACAGGAAGCTTCCTGACGAGGCAGGACGATGTAGTTAATGAGCGTGAAGGGAGCTCTGTTGCGCTCGAGGAGTCAGAAGTTACCGAAATGCCGGAAGCTATTGAGGTGTCAGACGACATAGAAGGCTTTGACGATCTCTATGAAGAAGTGCATGTAGAGGAACCAAACGAAGCGGAGTACATCGAGCAGACTGATGAAGCGGAGTACATCGAGCAGACTGATGAAGCGGAGTACATCGAGCAGCCCACTGGAAAAATTCCGCTTGCCGACCTCAAAACAGATGAGTCAGATGAAAGCCTTGACCCCTTTGAAATCTACACTTATCCGGAACAGGAATCCAAACTTAAAGCAGTAGAAGATGAAGCACAACTGAAAGGTATTAACGAGACCTGGGAGAAAGTAAGCTTCAAGGATGAGCCAATGCCAGCAAGCAGCAAAACACAGGAAATGCAGCAGGGCTTACAGGACAGATCACTCAAGCAACCTCCAGATACAGCCTGCGAACAACCGGCGTTGGAAATTCCAACCAGGGAATCACAGGCGAGGCAATTTGCCCGTGAGTTGGAAATAGGGCTCGATGAGGTAGAAGATGAGTTTGAGGAGTTTGAGGACGAGGACGACACTGACAACGACAACAGCATCTTTGAATTCCTGCGAGGAGCAGAGCTTAACGACGATGTAATCAGTGCCGATGGCACCTTTGTGGTGAAGAGGGGTACCATCCTAACCGACGAACTGCTCGCCGAAGCGAAGAGACACGATGCCCTGGTGCTACTGACCATCAGCGTCGATATCCTATAGAAAAGGGACAAATAGTACCCAGAAATAGCTTGCGGCTGTGGTAAACTGTACTGGTAAACGTAGCCAATAGAGACGTTGCGTTTGCGGCTGTAGTTCTCCAACTACAAACCGCAGATCGATGTCTTGGTAAACGCAGCAGAGTATGAACACAATATGAACAGAACGGCAGGACATATCCCGGTTCAAAGCGCGTTTGACATGCGCTCAATTCGTTCTGTCTGCATACTGGGAAAGGCCGTAACCGGCGAGGCGGTGGAAGCCTTTTTCTATTCGCTTTCTGATCCTCCTGCTGTCAGTTATTACACGGATGACGCCGAAGTCAAAGACAACTTTGATCTGGCTGTCGTCAGTCCTGGCATCCCGCCTTCGAGCCCCATGGTGGTCAGTGCGCTCTGCCACACAAAGGAGCTTATCAGCGAGCCCGAGCTGGCCTATCGTCTTTCTCCTGAGCGCTGGATTGTAATCACCGGCACCAACGGCAAAACAACCACAACGGCGCTCACAGCCCATGTGCTCAATGCCTGCGGAATCAAAGCCCGTGTTGCAGGAAACATCGGAACCACCTGCATTGAGGCTGTATGCCAGCGCAGCGACGATGAGTACATAGTGGCAGAGCTTTCCTCGTATCAACTTGCATACTCAAGCACGATTGCGCCTGATGCAGCAGTGCTTCTCAATATAACTCCCGACCACCTGAGCTGGCACGGTTCATTCGAGGCATACCGCGACGCAAAGCTGAGCCTTTTCAGGAGGCTTGAAAAAAACAGCCCTGCCGTAATTGATGCTACGCTCGAAGAAACACGCTCATACGCGTACACGCACAGGGCGGCCAGAGGGAGAGTGATTCCTCTGGGAAACAGTCGAGGCCTCTGTGGAGACATGACGATAAGCTGCGAAACCACCGAGGCAGCTGCAACAACCAAGGCAGCCACAACCCACGAGGCAGCTGCAACAACCAAGGCAGCTGCAATCACAGTCACACCCACAATAACCGAAGCCGCCTTTGTTGACGATGAGAACAACAAGCTTACCTGTGTTGTAAACGGTAAACGACACGCGATTATCGAAACGTCAAAGCTGCAGATACTTGGCACCCACAATCACGAAAACGCGCTGGCAGCAGCAGCGGTTGCACTCGCCCTGGGAGCTGACCCCTCAAAACTGGCGGAAGGTCTGGCGAGCTTTGAGCCTCTGGAACACCGAATCGAGCCTTGCGGTGTGTTGAGGAGCGCGGCAACAAACGCGGCAACAAACGCGGCAACAAACGCGGCAACAAACGCGGCAACAAGCGCGGCAACAAACGCGGCAACAAGCGCGGCAACAAACGCGGCAACAAACGCGGCAACAAGCGCGGCACAAGGCGTGCGTTTTTACAACGACTCCAAGGCAACCAACCCGGAAGCAACTCTCAAAGCCCTTGAGGCCTTCGAGAGCAACGGCGACGCGCAAAAACTGATTGTGATGCTCGGCGGAAGAGACAAGCACACCCCGCTCTACGAGCTTGTTGCCAGCTGCGAGAAGATTTGCAGAGTTGCCATCTGTTATGGCGAGGCAGGCGCGCGTTTTTTGGAGGCCTTTGTCACGCTGGGACAAAACCCTAGCCTTAGCGTTTCAATGGTCAGCAGTTTTAAGGAGGCATTTGAGGCTGCGGTAGATGAAGCACAGCATGGCGATGTGGTACTTTTGTCTCCGGCTTGTTCATCATTTGATGAGTTTGATTCATATGAGCATCGGGGTAGGGTTTTCAAGCAGTTGGTTGGGGCTTTGATAAGCTCGCAGAACCCTGAAAATGGGGAAGGGAGCGATCCGAATGTCTATTAATTTGGGCGCGATGTCTTTTCCAAAAAAGAAAACTGGCCCCAAGCAGGGCGCTGGACAAGGTGCTGGGCAAGGCGCTGGGAAGGGTGCCAGGCGTGGTGCCAGAACAGTCTCAGCAGACATTATGATGCCCCGCCTGCTTTTGATTATAAGCGCTTTTGCGCTGCTGGTATTTGGTCTGGTCATGGTGTACTCCGCGTCGTTTGTCGAGGCGTTTACCAACGAGAATCTCAACAATGACAGCGCCTACTACTTCAAGCGCCAACTCATGTCTGTTGCGGTGGGCTTGGTTTTACTACTCCTCGCAGCTGGTATCAGCTACCGTGTCTGGAATACCGTGCTTTCGTGGTTGCCCTGGGCACTCATTTCGGTGCTGCTGATAATGACATACATCGATGGCAATTCGGAGCTTGGTGGGCAGCGTTGGTTTGACCTGTTTGGCTTCAGTTTTCAACCATCAGAGTTTGCAAAGATTACCATTATGCTGGTTTGCGCTATGCTGGTGATAAGACTGCACCGTGGCGAACCCATTAAGACGGTAGTATTGCTGGCTGCGCTTGCCATAATTCTCCCCATTATGTTTATCCTGCTGCAGCCCGACCTGGGCACGGTGCTTATCATCTGTGCGGGAATCATCGCCGTCGCCTGGTTTGGTGAACTTCCGCTGAAATCTCTGGCGATTGTAGTTTTATGCGCCGTCTTTTTGGGGGCAGCCATGATAATGATGGCTGGTTTCAGGATGAACCGCATTGATGCCTGGCTTGACCCCTGGGCTCTGGCTTCAAATGAGGGTTACCAGATCGTGAACTCGTTTTATGCATTTGCCGAAGGGGGAGTATCCGGCGTTGGGTTGGGCCTCTCTCACCAGAAGTATCTTTATCTGCCGCAGCCACAAAACGACCTCATCTTTCCAATAATCGGAGAAGAATTCGGGCTTATCGGAACCGTGTTGGTAGTCTTGCTATTCATGGTGTTTTTGTACGCGGCGTTTCGTATTGCGCGCAATGCGCCTGACTTTTATGGGCGGATAGTTGCAGGCTCAGCAGCGACCCTGTTGGGCTTCCAGGCTTTTCTCAACATGTTCTGCATGACAAACCTGCTGCCACTGACCGGTAAGCCGTTGCCGTTTTTCAGCGCCGGTGGGTCTTCTATCGTTACCACCCTGATTCTGGTAGGACTCATTCTCAGTGTTTCGCTCAGAACCACCCAGACCGATGCTGTTGCAAGGCGAAGTAACGCTGCCCAAAAACGGCGCGAGGAACTGCGCATCATTGAAGGGGGAAGGGCAACCACAGGCGCTGGGCAACTTGCATATTCTGTAGGTAACAGGTATCAACAGAGTCGTTATGACTACGACGACAGTGCACATGATAATGAGCGCATTGATGCTGAGGAGATGAAAGCCAGGGCAGTAAAGGGGAAGACCCGGTATCGAAAACCTGCGTTGAAGGAAAAAAACCAACCTGTTGAGCGAACGGTTACTGAAACGCCACAACCGCATTACACCAATCACAGCAACCCGGCGCTTAAGCTGAGCCCGGCCAGAAATGTCGGCAGCAACAGAGCGCTTGCACTGAGCCCGGCACGAAATATCAATCGCAACCTGGTGCCCAAAAGCGCCAACGGAAGCGCCACCAGAAGCGCCAACGTAAGAGCCAACACCACCACCAGCGCCAACAACGCCACTACCAGCGCGAGCAGCGCCACCAGAAGCGCCAGTGCCACCACTCGGAGCCCCTACCTATGAGATTCGTGATCACCGGTGGAGGTACAGCTGGGCATGTGAACCCTGCGCTGGCGCTTGCACAGGAACTGCTGGCTGATGGCCACGAGGTTTTCTATGCGGGCACTCCTCAGGGCTTTGAATCCAGACTCATCCCTCAGGAGGGGATAAGCTATACGGGCTTTGAGGCCTCCGGCTTCAACAGAAAAAAGCCGTTCAGCCTTGTTACGTCATCTGCAAAGATACTGCGAAGCGCCACCAGGGCATCGAAATGGCTCAAGTCACTCAAGCCTGACGCGGTGGTGGGTTTTGGCGGTTATGTCTCTATCGCTGTTGGCCTGGCTGCTTCGTGGCAAAAGATTCCCCTTGCGATACACGAGCAGAACTCCCAGGCTGGCATGGCAAATCGCTTTCTGGCCAAGCGCGCCCAACTGGTCGCCCTGACCTACTCCTCGGTAGCCCAGAGCTTTGCTGCAACAAAGGGAACAATCCACATCACCGGAAACCCGGTACGAGCAGCGCTCTTTAACGTGAATCGCGGAAAAGCAAGAGAGAGTTTTGGACTTTCGCCAGACGCAGTGGTGCTCCTGGTATTTGGCGGGAGTCTGGGTGCATTGCACCTCAATCAGGCCATTATCAGCAGAGCCGAAGAATTGATGCTGCATCCGGGGTTGGAGGTTCTCCACATCACCGGTTCACGCGATTTCAGCATGGTTAGCGAGATGCTGGAAGGTTTACCACAAACGCAGGGGAGATGGTTTGTTATCGAGTACTGTAGCCGGATGGGCGATGCGTATGCAGCTGCCGATGCCGTGCTGTCACGCGCGGGAGCAACAACGCTTGCAGAGATTGCCGCATTGGGCAAACCGGCGCTGCTGGTACCCTATCCACATGCAGCTGCTGACGAGCAAACCACCAACGCAAGAAATCTGGTAGACGCTGGGGCTGCCGACATGATAGCCGATCATATGCTTGATGCTGCGGAGTTTACGGAGAAGCTCTCACGGTTGATAACCGATGCAGGCTATCGCATGGCAATGCAGGCTTCAGCACGCGCACTGGGTAACGCGCATGCGCGCCAGGAGCTGGCTCGACTTGTCGTTGAGTTAGCCTCAGACAGCTCGAAATAGTTTGTCATTCTGAGGCGAAGCCGAAGAATCTTAACATAGGCTTCCAGTAAGATCCTTCACATTCGCTCAGGATGACAGGAAAGCATATACTTGCTTGTTGTACCATAGACAGGTCAGGTTTTTACAGGGGTTTGTTCCGGGGATACAGCCAGGGGGTTGGCGAGAAGACTCATTCAACACAAATGTAAGGAGTAGTTTTGCCACAGATTAATCGAGTGCACTTTATCGGAATCGGTGGGTCGGGGATGAGCGGCATCGCGTTGGTTGCACACGAGCGAGGCATCAAGGTTACTGGCTCTGACCTCAAGCAGTCCAGATATATGCGCTCGTTGCTGCGTTCTGGTGTGCCGGTAACGGTCGGGCACAATGTGAGTAATGTTGAAGACCCCAGCATCGATGTCGTGGTTGTCTCAACAGCAATCCCTGAAAACAACCCAGAGCTTAAGGCTGCAAAGGCACGAGGCCTTGAAATCTGGCAGCGTGCGCGCATGCTCGCCTATCTCGGTGAAGGCAAAAAGACACTTGCCGTAGCAGGTACACACGGAAAAACAACGACCTCCGCGATGCTGGCTACCACGCTTGACCGTCTGGGGGCAGACCCGAGTTTTCTCATTGGTGGAGTTGTGGACGGCTATGACTCAACCGCAAAAGCGGGCAGGGGAGAGTTTTTTGTGGTGGAGGCCGACGAATCCGACGGTTCGTTTGTCTGGCTCGACCCAACGCTTGCCATCGTGACAAATATCGAAGCTGACCATCTCGACCATTTTGCGGATTTAGACGAAATCATCGGGATTTTCGAGTCTTTCCTGAATAAGCTGGTAAACGGAGGAACACTCTTTATGTGGGATGATGCCCCGCAATTAACTGAGCTGACTAATTCCAACAGGTTCTCTGCGCGCGTCTATGGTTGCAAGCATAACTCTCCGCTTCGCTGTGAGCCAAAGAGTATACGCGATTTTGACGTTGTTTTTGAGGATGGCGCGCGAGTCTCATTGAGCCTGCCCTCCTCTCCCGGTCTTCATAACATGCTCAATGCAACAGCGGTAATGGGAGCGCTGGATACGCTTGGGTTTGACAGAGAGACAGCTGCTTTGGCATTAAGCCAGTACAGCGGCGTTCGGAGGCGTTTTGATTGCATCGGCGAGCAGATGGAAATCACCTTGGTTGACGACTATGCGCATCACCCTACCGAGATAGCAGCGACTCTCAAAGCCGCGAGCGAACTGGAGTATCGCAGGGTGCATGTACTGTTTCAACCGCATCGTTACTCGCGGACTCAGGCCTTACTCAGCGACTTTGCCCACTGCTTCGACTACGCCGACACCATCACCTTCATGGATGTATACTCAGCGGGAGAAACACCGATTCCCGGCGTTAACGGAGAGGCGATGCTGGAAGCCGTACTTGCACACAACCCCGAGGCGAATGTCCGTTTTATCAGACATCGCACTGACGTTCCCGAGGTCATGGCAGGTGTAGCCAAAGCAGGCGACCTCATCATAACGATGGGAGCCGGAGACGTAACAACACTCGGTCCGCTGATTCTTGACTCGATCAAGCAGCGGGATCAGCTCGATGAAAAACTCTGAACGCCCAGCTACCATGGTGTAGCCAAACACTAGCAGGAGTGCACGTGTCAGCTTTTGAGGCCTATTGCGATATTGAAGGTTCCATCAAGGGAACCGTGCTCATCGAAGAACCGATGGCCAGGCACACCAGTTTTCGCATAGGTGGCCCGGCATCGCTGTACATTGAGTGCGCATGTCTCTCAGATATCAACCGCAGTCTCGAGGTACTTAAAGCCCATAGCCTTCCCTGGCTTATCGTAGGAAAAGGCAGCAACCTGCTCGTAAGCGATGAGGGGTACAAAGGGGCAATTCTCACCCTGGGGCAGGAATTCAAATACTTCAGCTTTCCCGATGAATCACAAGGTGAGCGTCAGCTGATTGCCGGTGCGGGAGTGATGCTTTCGAATCTGGTTCAGGATGCTTTCAGAGACGGTTACTCGGGGCTTGAGTTCTGCGTGGGCATTCCGGGAACCTTCGGAGGCGCACTGTACATGAATGCCGGCTCTTCTACGGAGTGGATGGGCAGTATCGTTGACTCCATCACCGTGCTTCGTCCCGAACAGGGCCTGGTGTTGTATGAGGGACGTGACCTGCCCTGGCAGTACCGAAAAAGCGGCATTCCCATGGGCGAGGTAATAGTAGAAGGCAGACTCAGAGTAAAGAAAGGTCATCTCTCATCAATACGCGCTAAAATGGAAGGGTCGTTGAAAAGAAGAAGAAAGAGCCAACCGCTGAATGTTCCCAGTGCCGGAAGTGTTTTTCAAAACCCTGAGGGTATCTCAGCCGGACAGATGATAGAATCGCTGGGACTGAAGGGTTTTTCTGTGGGTGGTGCACGTGTGTCGGACGTGCATGCAAACTTCATTGTCAACAACGGACAGGCAACCGCTGCTGATGTCGTGGCTTTGGTTATATATATTCGTGAGCGGATAAAAGAGGAATATGGACAGGAGCTACAACCCGAGATCCGGTTCGTCGGATTTTCATGACTGGCATGTCAACCCGGGCAGGCCGTCTGATTCTGGCGGCTCTGGCAGAGCGAGCAGATCTGCGGGCTCGAGTGGTTCGATGGGCCCAAGTGGCTCGACGGGCTCGAGCAGGTCGAGCAGATCAGGCAGGTCGGACACAAACAGGGCGGACACAAACAGGTCAGCTGACTTTGGCAGCACGGGCAGGCAAGCCA
>Ga0209737_10003583_pt1 | contig 10828 bp, 4 predicted proteins | sample TergutCu122P3_FD_187284 | JGI IMG/M metagenome (GOLD analysis project Ga0209737, IMG submission 187284) | Cubitermes ugandensis P3 segment gut microbial communities from Kakamega Forest, Kenya - Cu122 P3 (SPAdes) (version 2) | ecosystem: Host-associated > Arthropoda: Insects > Digestive system >...
CGGCGGCGGCGTGGTTGTTGAAAACAGCGTATTTGAAATATACAACGGTGAAATCACAAATAATACAGCCGAAGAGTTTGGCGGCGGCGTATATGTAGGACATATCTGGAATTTCAGTATCGGTATCAGCGAGTTTACCATGTACGGCGGAAATATCAACAACAACAAAGCGCAGGAAGATGGCGGTGGCGTTTATGCCAACGAAACAGGCTTGGATATATATGGCGGTACTATCAGCGGAAATACGGCACGCTTGAACGGCGGCGGAATCTTTGTGTATGAAAATTGGTTGACATTGGTGGATGCTGAAGTGTCGAACAATACTTCAACTATAGGTTCCGGAGGCGGTATCTTTATGTCGAATGCCAGCCTTGAAATAGGCGATATGAGTGGCGGAAGCAGTAGTATTAAAAATAACACCTCAAGAGAAGATGGCGGCGGAATCTATATCTCAGGGTCATTGTCAAATACAGCTGTGATTGAAATGTGGGACGGCGAAATCTCCGGAAACACAACAACAAAAGGTAACGGCGGCGGCATCTTTGTAGGATTATACGCCGAATATAAGATTATGGACGGTATTATCAGTAATAATAAAGCAACCTTAGGAAACGGCGGCGGTATCTATGTAGATGACGATGGATATTTCGACATTTTAACAGAAAACAGAGTAGAAATATCCAATAACACGGCCGGTGGAAGCGGTGGCGGCTTATACGCCCCGGGACTTTGGCTTGAATTTGGCAAAGCATACGACGGCGACATCGTAATTAGCGGAAATAGCGCAAGTAACAATGGCGGCGGCCTCTACTTAGGCGTGGGGCCAAAATTTGGTGGGATAGATGTTTTAGGGGATAACCGTATTGAAATCAGTGGAAACAGCGCAGGAAAAAGCGGCGGCGGTGTATACGTGTATGAAGGATGGCTCGAATTTCTTGGAAACGGAAATATCGTGGTGAACAACAACACCGCAGCACAAGACGGCGGCGGTATTTACATTTACGACGGCTGGCTCAAATTTGAAGGAGATGGCAACATTGAAATCAATGACAACAACGCGGGAAGAAATGGCGGTGGCGTATATCTACAACACGCCGACGACGGATTACTCCTGTTTAAAGGCGACGGAAATATAGAAATAAACGGCAACACGGCAAACAACCACGGCGGCGGCGTATTTATTGACCGTGGCTACTTAGAATTTGAAGGCGATGGCGCTATTACCATCAGTGGAAATACCGCTACAACCGGAGATGGCGGCGGACTATACCTTGACAGAGCCAGCTATATAGAGAACGGTAATACTATGGTAATGAACAATAACAACGCAGGAAGAAACGGCGGCGCATTATTTGTGGACAGAGGTTGGTTTCATATTGTGGAAGGTGAATTAAAGAATAACACCGCAAACAATAACGGCGGCGCTATTTATATAAACAGAAGCACACTCAACCTTGGTTTAGATGACGGGGTTATGGAAATTAGCAACAACACTGCCGGCGGAGAGGGTGGCGCTATCTACATAGGGCAACCTCTAAACATTGAAGTAGGAGAAAATGTTACTTTTAGCGGAAATAGTGCGCCAAACGCATACCTTTTAAGCGCTTCCTATCCGGGCAGCTATCTCGGCGTATCTCACGCAAACATACTACAACACTGTTTAAACTATATTCTTCCGGTTTCCATATCGTTGGGAGCGCCCTTCCAGTATGCTTACAACAACTACGATATTAACTATATAGGTGGAACTCCGATTCCGATATGTCCCATACCCGATTGGGAAAGATTGCGTACAGCGGTAGCAAACCCCATAGTACAAACCATTACCATTTACAAAGATAATGCATTAGTAACTGAAGACCTTACAATACCCAACGCAATACTGAAACTATGTGAAAACCACGACTTTATCAACAGCAACGGATTGCCGATAAATGTGGACAGAGCCATAACCTTACAATCGGAAAGCACCAACGATACCATTTACCTATATACTCCCAACATTTTGGGCATTGCAGAAGGCAATAGCCGCCATTTTAATGTAGGCGGCACTACAAATTTCACATTTGCCTTTAACAATGTAATTATAGACGGTAAAGAACACGCCGGTGGAATAAATGTAGCCGGTAGCGGAACAAAAACGTTATCCCATGCAATCGTTCAGTACTGTAAGCGAGGAAATACGGGAAATCCTAATTCCAACAGTGGTGGCGGAATCTTTATTGATGAAGGCGTTCAAGTAGTTTCCAACCATTGTATCATTCAACACAATGAAGCGGAAGTCTATGGTGGAGGTGTGTTCATTAACGGCGGAACGCTAACGATGGGCAGTGGAAAAATCTCAGGGAACACTGCGGCAAGTAGCGGCGGGGGTGTCTTTATCAATGCATCGGCAAGTGGTAGCGGAACTTTTAATATGTCCGGCGGACTTATCTCTTCGAATACATCAAATACCGGTGGGGGCGTAAGGGTTACTTCGCATACCAATTTTATCATAAACGGCGGTGAAATCTCTGAAAATAGTGCAACAACCCACGGCGGTGGCGTGTTTGCAGAAGGAAACATTACCATTAGCGGCACTGCAACTATCTCTGATAACACAGCCGAAAACGGCGGCGGAATATTCTACAACTGTCTTAACAGAACTTTTACCATGAATGGTGGCGAAATATCTAACAATACTGCAGGAAACGTTGGGGGTGGTTTAGTTTTGTCAAGCATGGGCGGTAGTTCTTCTAATACATATATTGTAGAAGGTGGCGCTATTTCAGGAAATAAAGCCAAAAATGGTGGTGGTATCTTCTACACTCCCAACGGAGATGTTACTCCCGGCTTTGTAATGAAAGGGGTAACTGTTTCTAACAACGAAGCTACCGAAGATGGTGGCGGTCTGTTTGTCAATAGAGGTACTTTATCTATGGAGAATATCAAATTTATAGGCAATAAGGCAGATAATGGTGGCGGAATATTCACAAACAATCATACCAATCTTACTATTATTGGAGGATTAAACGATGTTATTTTCCAAGCCAATACAGCGAATACTAAAACACCGTGGCTCACCACCAACAACGAGTGGGGCGCCATAAATACCGTATATCAAATGCAGTGCGGCACTTTTGTTCCCTCACCCTCAAATATCTCGGCGCTACCCGGCGAAACCCTGCTGGGCTCAACAGCTACCTACAACAATCTGTACAACAACTACGACATTAACCTATCTACCTATACACTTACCTACCACGCGAACTTCGGCACTACGCCGGATACGGAAAGACACCACAACTTCACATATATTCCACTTAATTCAGTAACGGTATTGGCAAATATGTTTACTCGCCCCAACTACTACTTTGTAGAATGGAACACGCTGGAAGACGGCGATGGAGTGTCATATCTCCCTGCCAATACCCTTACATTAAGTAACAACACTACCTTGTATGCGCAGTGGGCAGAGATTCCAAAGGTTACCGTTACCGGAACCGTATTCCCATTTGTTAATCGAGTAGGAGCGAATGCCTTTAATGCATTATTCCCAATAACAGTAAGTTTAAAACCAGTTCCTGATGACCTCTTATCGCCAACCGTTTATGAAGATTTGCTTGCAGAAACGCCCCTATATTCAGAAACTGCTATCTATTACGACGGCACTCTGTTTGTTGAGGGTACGCCAAAATCGCCCGGCGCACTGGGAGAATTTAATAATTTCGGGCTACCCATCAATTTTATAGAGGCATTAGGAGGGAGCATTATACATGGCGCTTCAGCTTCCACAATTTTGTTAGACTTAGAAAAACCCGATGTTAATGAAGGAGCTACTGTAGGCCTCTTTGTGCTCGAAAATGTTCTTCCTGGAGAATATATATTAGAAATAAAGCGGGAAGGCTATGTGGTAAGATGGGCAAAGATTACTGTAGATGCTCAAGAGCCAACACTACATCTTGGACATCGCGAATTGATACCCGGAGATGTTAAAACAGCACTCCGCATTGACTCCGATAATGCCCAGTGGATTCTGAGTATGATTAATCAAGGACTTCACTATGGCCACGTAAATTATGAACCACACTTAGACCTGAACGCCGATGGTTACATTGATAGCTACGACTACTACCTGCTTCAAAAATATATAGGCTTTTGGTTCTATCATTACGAAGAAACTAAGGATTGGATTGATGGGAATTAGTATCATTTGAGTACCTAAATTTTTTATACTTTTGCGGTGCGTACTCGCATTGAAAGAGAGGGGGCAAAAGCTGCTTTTTCGAGAGAAATCGCAATGTTATCATAGCTATTATCTTAATCATCTGTAAACATGACACTTAAAGACAACTTTTTCCGTGTAATAGAGGTTACCAAAACCGACACTACTTTGGACTATCTCATTGCGTTTAATCCAGAGCACTTTATTTATCAAGCCCATTTTCCGGGAAATCCTACCACGCCGGGAGTATGTATTATTCAAACGGTAAAAGAGTTAGCAGAAATGGCACTGCAAAGTAAACTTTTTTTAAAGAAAATTCATAATGTAAAATTTCTAAACGTTATTAATCCGATAGAAAACAAAGTAGTTACGTTTTCAATTTCTATTGTATCGGAAGAAGGTAATACCCATAAAGTTGCAGCAACCGTAAGCCATAATAGCACCCATTTTGTTAAGCTATCTATGTCGTTTATAAGTGAATAGATATGGTAAAATTGCTACTTTCTACCTACCACTTTTTTTCAAAGAGAAAATTGTTTCTGTTTGGGCTTTTGGCTGTGTTGTTCCTATTTTTTGTTTTTGCTACTTCCCGTATCCATTTTAAAGAGGATATTTCTGCTTTTTTGCCTAAAGAGCAGAATACCGAACGTATCAATAACGCATACCAACATATAGGTTCGGCAAATACGTTGATAGTTTCTGTTAGCATGGCAGAGTTGCATGAAGAAGTGGACGAGGAGTTGATAATAGATGCGGTGAATTTCTTTGTAAATCAGCTCAATAATGCAGATAGGGGGCACCGCTATTTCAAAAAAATTGAATACCATGTTGACCAGCAACAGATTCTTTCCGTATCGCAGTTTCTGATTAAAAATATGCCATACTTTCTTACGGAGTCAGATTATTGGCGTATGGATACCCTGCTAATGGAAGAGCAGATTAGAAAGAAAATGTTGCACAACAAGCAAATACTATCTTCACCCTTAGGCGGAATGATGAAATACAATATTTTGTCTGACCCTCTTTCGCTTGCAATGCCTCTACTAACGGGTTTGCAAAATTTTCGGGCGAGCGAGCAATTTCAAATATACAATGATTACATTTTTTCTATTGATGGCAAAGAAGGGTTCGTTTTCATCGAATCTCAGTTTTCGGCAAGTGAAACCCGTAGGAATGCAGCGCTTCTGAAACTACTTGATAATGCCATTACCCAAACTCAATTAGAATATAACCATGAAATAAAGCTCAATTACTTCGGCGCAGTTGATATTGCTGTAACAAATGCAAACCGCATTAAAAAAGATACTCTAATATCTTCTACAATTGCGATTATACTAATTTTAAGCATTCTAATTTTTGTGTTCAGGAGTACAAGAAGCCTGATGGTAGTATTGGGTTCGCTCCTTTTTGGCTGGCTTTTTGCTTTGGGTCTCCTCTCATTTTTTAGCAACGAAGTTTCTCTTATTGCAGTGGGAATTAGCTCAATCATCATTGGCATTGCTGTTAATTATCCTTTGCATTTTATGATGCGTAAAAAACATGTAGGAAGCACTTCTCATGTAATCAAAGATATTGTTGTTCCATTAACCATTGGAAATATCACTACTGTGGGCGCTTTCTTAAGTCTCACGTTCATGAGTAGCGATGCCATGCGCGACCTTGGGCTTTTTGCAGCACTTTTGCTTATCGGAACAATCCTTTTTGTACTGCTCTTTCTTCCGCATTTGCTCAAAAAGAATCAAAAACTAATCGCAGAAATATCAGAAAACGAGGACATTAAGTCAAACAGTAGCCAATGGAAGTTTAAACTGAATAAATGGAATGTGTTTGTTTTCATACTCTTAACTGTTGTTTTGTGTGTCTTGAGTTTCAACACGAAGTTTGAAACCGATATGAACAAAATTAACTACATGACAGAAAAGCAGAAAGCAGATGCTCATACATTTACTTCAACTTTTGAACAAGAGCAGCGGGCTATATACTTTATTTCCGAAGGAGAGAATATTGAGGAAGCGCTTATGGCTTATGAAAATTCAAAAACGGCATTGGAGTGCCTACTGGAACAAGGTGTTTTAAGTAAAATAAGCGGGTTAAGTGTTTATTTGCCCTCTCAATCCATGCAGCGGGAGCGCTTGAATTTATGGAAACTATTTTGTGAAGAGAATAAGGAAAAGTTTGCTTTAATTGACAAAATTAGTGTTGAAAACGGATTCAAGCCCGAAGCGTTTAGCCTTTTCGATTCTATTGTTAATACAAATTTTGAAGTACAGGAAATTCACTTCTTTGAGCCTTTAACCTCAACGCTTGCCGGCAACTATATTGTAAACCGTAGGGATGGCGACATGGTAGTAACCCTGCTCCACACGAAAGAAACCGATGTAAACGCTCTTGAATCCGCATTGAACGCTATCGACAGGAACTCCTTTTCTTTCGACTCCGGAACCATAGGGCGCAGTGTTTTTAATTCTTTATCAGGAGATTTTAATAAAGTATTATTCATTTGTGGGTCTATCGTTTTTATCTTTCTAATTTTAGCGCTGGGCAGACTCGAATTAGCTTTGCTGGCATTCCTCCCGCTTACCATAGGTTGGTTTTGGATTTTGGGAATCATGGATATTTTCGACATTCGCTTCAATATCATCAACATCATTCTTGCTACTTTCATTTTCGGGCAAGGCGATGATTATACCATCTTTATGACGGAAGGACTTATGTATGAATACTCCTATAAGCGAAAAGTACTGAAATCGTATAAAAGTAGCATCTTGCTCTCTTCCATCATTATGTTCATCGGTATTGGCGCTCTTATTTTCGCAAAACACCCTGCGCTCCGCTCATTGGCAGAAGTAACCGTAATAGGTATGGCCACGGTAGTACTTATGACCTTTATACTTCCTCCCGTTTTTTTCAACTGGTTAACCATGAACAAAGGGAAGCGGAGACTGATGCCTGTTACTTTAAAAAACTTAATTTCTTCTATTTACGTTTTATTGGTTTTTATTTTTGGAAGTATAGCCATTACGATAGCAGATTTCTTTTTATTTACCTTTGGAAAACCAACAGAAAAGAAAAAATTTCTATTACACAGGCTATTATGCTGGGTAGCTCGTTTTGTTATTGTGCGTATTCCCTATGTGAAAACCACATACAATAAATTCAGCAAAACCCTTTTCGATAAACCGGCTGTAATTATTTGTAATCATCAGTCTTATATAGATTTAATGTGTGTAATGAGTCTTACTCCCAAACTTGTTATTCTAACCAATGATTGGGTATGGAATTCGCCTTTTTTTGGAAGGTTTATCAAACATGCAGATTATTATCCCGTATCGAATGGCATTGAAAATGCGATGGGACAGCTACAAGATATTGTAAAAAAAGGGTATTCAATTATGATTTTTCCGGAAGGCACGCGCTCAGAAGACTGCACTATCAATCGTTTTCATAGAGGCGCTTTTTATTTGGCAGAACAACTCAAATTAGATATTATTCCTGTACTCATTCACGGCGTGGGGCACTTTTTGCCCAAAAAAGAGTTTATGCTTCGCAAAGGCGAAATACATATCAATGTATTTCGGCGAATGGCTTATAATGAAATGGGAAAAACTGCCGGCGAAAGTGCTAAAAATATGCGTAAATTTTATGTAACGGAATATCAGAAATTAGCCGAAAAAGTGGAAACTCCACACTATTTTTCAGACGTTGTGATTCACAATTATATTTATAAAGGGCCCTCGGTTGAACGTACAGTGCGACGAAACCTCAAAAAAAATAATAACTATTGCGAACTCATCAACCATCTTTCTAACTACAGGTCAGTAGTTATCATGAACTGTGGGTATGGCGAACTGCCTCTACTTCTATCGTTAGTACATAAGAATATGCACATTGTGGCCACAGACAGCGACACCAACAAATTAGAACTGGCGGCAAATTGCACTTGGGTAAAGGAAAATTTAAAATACGTTGAAAAAGTAGATGATGTGAAAAATTTTGATGCTGTGGTTCTTAAAATATCTAATCCTATCGCTGTATCACCATTTTTTGTGTGAGTACAGTGCCATCTTTTAGCGTAACCACAACCGAATGATGCCCAGATGCCGTTGCGGGTAAGTGAATAGCATTGGAAGAAAGGGCTTGTGTTTCGTAAACCGTAATTCCCAGCAGGTTAACGATTTTAAGGTGGACAATATCTGCGAGTGGAAAGTTTGTTTTTAGCTGAAAAGCCCCGGTGTTGGGGTTGGGAATGATGGAAAAAGTATGGGTTTCGGGGGCTTCGGGGGAAATTGTTTCGTTGTAATTGGGAGTGTGATATGTAATGGGGGGCTCGTACTCTTCAGTTTCCTCAAGTGTTTCAATAAAAGTTTTAAAAGCATTGACTACAAATTTAACAGAATAATTTCTAACCGTAAAGTGACAGTAATGAATTCTAATTTCGGCAATGTACCAAGCTACTGAGGGGAAAGAACTCATATCTGTTACCAAATCCCAAATAACCACATCCCCTTCCCTTGATATATGTATAATACCGCTGGTAACTAAGTGTCCTATTATATCGTAAATCTGATATTCAATTTTTACTGCATTTACTAATTTACGAGCTATTAATTTATCCTGCATTAGAACAAGTGCGTTAGGAAAAAAAACAGTACTGCAATACTCTTTACAGATTGCAGTAATTTCTGTGCTACTACTTTTTATTTGAGTATCAAAATTTGCACCAACTTGGGCTTCAAAGCCGGGGAGTAAATTGATGGAGCCGTCTCCCGCAGTGATAAAACTAACGTTCTGACCGGGTAATACTCGTACTTCTGCATTTCCGGCAGTAATTTTTTTTGTAGCACGTACCACAGGCGGTAAGTTGCTATTAGGGGTTACATAACTTCTCTCTTCCGGAGAGTGATCACAGGACGGGCACGATGCCCCTCCACAGTCAATTTCATCTTCATCTTCATCTTTTTTACAATTGAAACAATGCGCAGGATAAGTGAGGTTGAAATAGGATGAATAAACCATTTGACTTCCATAACTACGTCTTCTTGAATAAGGAACATCTTTACTATGTGCAGCATAACGCGGCGTTTTTCCATCAATATAGGAACAAATTACGGCATGTCTTACAGATGAATTTTCATTCCGCATAATAAGAACGTCTCCCAAAGTATGATAAATGTAGAGAGTATCAGTAGGATAAAGTGAACCTACACGAGGAACTTTCTTATAGAGTAAATGGTCTTGCAAATTGAATACTCCCGGAATACAAAGACGACGGTCTACTCCATTACCCTTTCCATCTGTCCCGGCGGATAGATCCCGACCACCAGCAATTAAACATTGAGATACAAAATTAGCGCAATCGCCCCCATACCTATTGTAATTATGGTAGGGATAGCCCCATTCGTGTATGGTATCAAAATTACTCGGGTCTTTTATCCAATTGTTTGTATTTCTTCCATCCCACCAATAGAGCGCATACTCTACAGCAGCCTGAGAATTATAGGTTTGCGCATTGGAAAAAACAGGATATAATGCAAAAAAAAGAAAAATCATTTTTTTCATTCTTCCCTCCTTCCTTTATTTAATTGAACAACTATTGACTTTGCACAATTAGCGACTATCATATCTTTATCATCCGTGCAATTTTGGATTAACTCTAATGCTTCCTCTGTTGCAATTGCTGCCAGTCCATAAAGAGCAGATACTCGTTTGTATGTATTAGTAGTATCTAAAAGAGCCTCTTTTATTATAGAAAACGTAAAATCATAAATACCATATTCTGTTAATCTTAATGCAATTCCAAATTTTCTATCCTCATCGTAATCTTTCTTCCATTCAGATAGATAAAAATTCTTTACCAACACATCTCTTCCTGCAAATGCATAGGCTGAAATACAACCTGCTTTTATACTACCATCTTCGTTAAAACAAACTTTATCAAGTACGGAACCGGCAAGTTCAAACTCTTCCATTACGCATAATGTTTTGGCAATATTATTTAAGAAAGATAAATCATTTTTCCTTTTAGAAAATTCAAGTAAAAATGGGATACTTGATGTTGCCCTAATCCATCCTAAATAGAGTAAAGCATCGCTATGCATTTCTTCGCTTGTATCATTGTTTAGTATACCTACATAAAAATCAATAACCTCTTGACAGTTCGTATAAGCAAGGTATCGCATAGCATCTCGTTTTGTTTCAACAGAAGAAGTATCAGAATAGAAAATAGTTTTGCTCATATTTATATCTGATTTTACTTCTTTTTCATTGCAATCAATATTTCTAATATTAGAATCTAAAAGCTTTCTTCCTTCTGCAATAAATTCTTCTCTTGTATGCCGAAAAGGATTATAAATACCTTCTTGCTGCGAAAAACCTGTTGTTAATATAATAAACAGTATTGTAAAAATCATTATTTTTTTCATTGTTTGTCTCCTTTCTTTTTATTTTTTATAAGTGTAATGTCCTATTATTTCAAATTGAAACAGGCAATCTGCTAAAACTTGTCCACCGCCGATATTGTGAATAATTAAATTGTAACTTTTCTATCATTTACGTAATAGGTATAATTTTGAGTTTTTGCATCAATTCGCGAGTTTTTCGAGTCATTTCTGCATTTTGCCAAAC
>Ga0209737_10003584_pt1 | contig 10827 bp, 5 predicted proteins | sample TergutCu122P3_FD_187284 | JGI IMG/M metagenome (GOLD analysis project Ga0209737, IMG submission 187284) | Cubitermes ugandensis P3 segment gut microbial communities from Kakamega Forest, Kenya - Cu122 P3 (SPAdes) (version 2) | ecosystem: Host-associated > Arthropoda: Insects > Digestive system >...
TTGAGTGTAATTTGCGTGCTTCGCGCAGTTTCCCCTTTGTGTCGAAAGTGCTGAAACGCAATTTCATTGAAACCGCAACCAAAATTATGCTCGGCGCGCCATACGAAAAGCCCGACACTTCGGCGTTCGACATTGATTGGATTGGCGTAAAAGCCTCGCAGTTTTCGTTCTCGCGTTTGGCAAATGCCGACCCGGTGTTGAGTGTCGATATGTCTTCGACCGGCGAAGTGGGTTGCTTGGGCGACAGTTTCAACGAAGCCTTGTTGAGTGCGATGCTTTCGGTGGGTTACAATATTCCGAAAAAATCGGTAATGGTTTCGTCGGGCGATAGCAAGTCGAAAGTGGATATGCTCGATGCCTGTAAAATGCTTCAAGAGCAAAATTACGAAATTTATGCCACCGGCGGAACGGCAGACTTCCTCGAAGCGAATGGTGTAAAAGCAAAGGTTGTAGCTTGGCCCGACGACGAAAAAGCCGAAAACAATGTGATGAATATGCTGGCGGAGAAAAAGTTTGATTTGGTGGTAAATATCCCGAAAAACCTTTCGCGCCGCGAACTAACCAACGGCTATAAAATCCGTCGAGGAGCGATTGACTACAATATTCCGCTCATTACAAATGCCCGCTTGGCAAGCGCATTTATCGAAGCATTCTGCACAATGAAAATCAGCGATATTGAGATAAAGAGCTGGCAGGAGTATGTGTGATTTGGTTTTTACGAAACCCGTGAGATTTTAGAGTCTCGCGGTTTTTTATTTGGCAGTTCGAGAAAAAAAACCGACTTTTGTAAAAAAATCCAATAAAATCCATCGAATGAAGAAAAAGAAGCAAAAGAGAACAGAATTCAAAAACTACCAAGAGGCGATCGCTTTTTTCGAGGAAAATCACAACGAAAAAAAAGCAGAGTTCGACAAAATAGTAATTAATTCGCCGAAACTGAAATATCACGGATTAGACAGCGCAGCGATGAAGGAGGTAAAGAAACATTATTCTTTGCTCGAAGGTCCGTTAGATTATTCTTTCGAGCTCACTTCTTTGATTCTCGACTCGAATATTGCCAAAATAAACGATCATCAAGAACTGATTAACTATATGTTGGATTTTGTTTATCAGGTTGATAATTGGGCGCATGTCGATGCGATTTTTACGTTCAAAAAGGTAAAAAAACTGAAACACGAAGAGTTTTTTCCGCAGATAAAACACACGCGTGATTCGGATTTGGAATTTGTTGCCCGATTTTACTATGTGGCTTTCATTATGTACAAAGCGCGGGTTGAATTGTATGATGAATTTTTAGCCGGCATCAAAGATAGCGAAAAATATTATGTGCGAATGGCGATTGCTTGGGTTATTTCCGAAATGTTTCCACAAGACAACGATAAGATTTTGAAATATTTATACGATGCGCCGCTCTCGAAAAAAACAAAAATGAAAACGATTCAAAAAATAAAAGAAAGCCGAAGAACCACCGAAGCGCAACGCGAAAGATTGGAGTTTTTGAAGGTAAGAATAAAAATAAATTAGCTTAGTAAACACCGAAAACTGATTATGGCAAAATTATTAGTAATAGATGACGAACGCAGCATCCGCAATACGCTGAAAGATATTTTGGAGTTTGAAAAACATCGGGTTACGCTTGCAGAAAATGGCAAGCAAGGACTTGAAATGGTCGAAAACGAAACATTCGACCTCATTTTTTCGGATATTAAAATGCCGGAAATGGATGGCATCGAGCTGCTCAATGCTTTGGTAGAAAAAGGAATTGATACGCCTATTGTGCTCATTTCGGGACACGGAACTATTGAAACAGCCGTTGAAGCAATCAAAAAAGGAGCCTTTGATTTTATCGAAAAACCGATTGACCTCAATCGACTGCTCGTAACTGTGCGCAATGCACTGAATAAAAGTGAATTGGTGGGAGAAACCAAAATACTTAAAAAGAAAATAGCGCAAAAATATCAAATGATTGGCAATTCGCCGGCGATTGAAAAGGTACGATCAATGATTGAACGCGTTGCACCAACCGATGCGCGTGTGTTGATTACAGGCGAAAACGGCACGGGAAAAGAAGTTGTTGCGCGACTTTTGTACGAACAAAGCAACCGAGCGTCTGCGCCTTTTGTGGAAGTGAATTGCGCTGCTATCCCGTCCGAACTGATTGAAAGCGAATTATTCGGACACGAAAAGGGCTCGTTTACTTCGGCTGTGAAGCAACGCATCGGAAAATTTGAGCAAGCGGATAGCGGCACGATTTTTCTAGATGAAATCGGCGACATGAGCCTATCGGCACAAACAAAAGTGTTGCGTGTGTTACAAGAAAGTGAATTGAGTCGGGTAGGGAGCGACAAAAACATAAAAGTAGATGTGCGTGTTTTTGCGGCTACGAATAAGGATTTGAAAAAAGAAATCGAAAAAGGCAACTTTCGCGAAGATTTGTATCACCGCTTGAATGTAATTCCGATTCACGTGCCAACATTAGACGAACGGAAAGAAGATATTCCGCTGCTTGTTGAGTATTTCGCCAAGCAAATTTCTGCCGAACAGGGTATTATTACAAAAACCTTCGACCAAGAAGCAGTACAAACCTTACAGGCAAGAAAATGGACAGGAAATATTCGCGAACTTCGCAATATGGTTGAACGCTTGATAATTCTCGGCGGAAATGTAATTACGAAAGAAGATATTGAGAATTTTGGATAAAAAAACAGTTTCAAATTTACAGAATAAATCCTGCCGAAGTCATTTTCAGCAGGATTTTTTTGTCTAAATAAAAAAAATACCACTTATGCAGAGCTATTGTCCATTCACCGCAGAAAAAAACACCTGCGATTGCAAAAATTAACAAAATAGAACATAGAATCAATTCCGTAAAAGGGGAGTTTAAGCGTGTGTTGATATGTTTTTGCAAAAGCAAAAATGGAACTATGTTTTTTTTGACAATCGTTCGTTGAAAAAACGTTAACTTTTTAATTTTGTTTTGTTTTTTTCGACCAAAATGCTATCTTTGTTGAGATTTTTTTTTGCAAACAACAATTTAATTACTAAACAAATATAACCAAACCAAACCAAACAAAGATGAAACGCCCACGACAGCAAACTTTCACACGAAGCGATGAAAGATATGTGGGCGTTCAGCTGACAATTATGTAAAAAATAAAATTAAGACAGATGAAAACAAACGATTATTTGAAAAAAATGGCAGTGCTTGTTACATTCTTGACAATCAGTCTGTTTGCAATGAATGTTCAGGCAAATGCTCGCTTGATTGTAACCAATCCGGGCGAGAATTCGAGGAATGAAATGCGTATTAATTGGCATACCGATACAGGAGTGTCGGGTAGCTTCGTAGAATTTACAAAAAGAACAGATACCGAATGGGCAAATACTACGCGGGTTTATGGCGAATATGTAGTTTCGTCAACTTGGAATGGCGTGTTGGCAGGTACGCGACCGGTGCCGGGTGGTCCGGTGGTAAATGTGCTGCAAGACTTTGATGTAAATCGGTACAGAGTTACGCTGAGCGGTTTGACACCCGGTACGGAATATAAGTTCCGCGTAGTTGCCGATGGTAATGTGAGCGACCCAAGACGTTTCAGAACTGCCGGAACGGGCGATTTCAGTTTTGCATGGATAAGCGATATTCATGCTTATCAGCCGCTTCCACAACGATTGACTGCCGGAATGAATATGGTTTCGCGCCTTATCACTGCCGCCGGACCGGCAGGCGTGGATTTTATCCTCTCAACCGGCGACATTCTTGCCTATGGTGGATGTTATTCGGAATGGTATGCATTGTTTAACCACGAAAATCTTCGAAATCACGCATACGTTTCACTTATCGGCAATCACGATGTGTATCGTGCCGGACCCGACGGAACAGCCGTTTTTAATCACAAACACGCATTTTTTACCGATACGCACAACAAGCCACCCAATGGTTATGAAGGCGACATCGGCAATTCCTATTGGTTTATGCACAATAATGTACTTTGGATTGTGCTGAACAGCATGGATTTGGCAAATACGGCGCGAGTACCCATAGCGCAGGCTTGGGCTGAGCAGGTTATTCTCAATAATCCGGCGCAATATATTTTCTTTGCGCAGCATTTTCAATGGTTTAATGGTAGTGGAGCCCCGGCTGCAGCCGGATTTTCGCGTTGGCATGCTTTTTTCGACAGGCACGGTGTTGATCTTGCCCTTGCCGGAAACGACCACGTATATGTGCGCACACATTCTATTTACAACGGACAAGTAAATAACGACCCAAGCAGAGGTACCGTTTTTATCAACGCGCCATCGAGCGACAACGATAGAGGACGAGCAATGCCTGCTCTTACCGGTACAAATCCCGAAAGAATAGCCTATCGCTGGACGGAAGGTGGACCAACCGTAGGCGGATTATTGGTTACCGTAACCGAAACACATATCGAAGTAAACTTATACGACCGAAACGGGATTCGTCGCGACCACGCCATTATTCCGGCAAGACGAACGCTTGCTTCCTTGCAAGTGCCGAGAGTAACGCATGTATTGCCCGAAAATTTGAACAAAATCGTTCCCAGAAGACCTTTGAAAGTAAATTTTTCTTTGCCAATGGATAGATCAAGTGTAGAACAAGCTATCAACACTGTGCCCGCTGTGCCAATTTCTTTTAGTTGGGACAATGACAATACACTTTTAATCAATCTTTCACAATTAGATTACGAAACAGCTTACAAACTCACGATCGACGGCAGTATTGCCAAAAGTACGACTACCGGTCATTTTCTTGCAGGCGATGGCAGCGAAGAAGGCAGTGATTTTGTGTTGAATTTTACGACCGTTGAGCAAGATTTGCTAATTCCGGTAATTGTATCATACGATCCGCAAGGAGCGCAGGAAGAATCCATTCGTCCCATTGTGCGCATTGAGTTCAATAAACCATTAAATCAAGCTACTATCGCACCGATTATTGTAACAGACTCATACGGCAATATGATTGACGGAACTCAAACTTATCACGAAGTAAATGGACGCAGTGTTGTACATTTTATATTCGATGCTGATTTAATGGCTTTGGAAACTTATACGGTAATATTGGCTGATGGTATCGAATGTCATAACGGCAATGAAATGGTGGGCGGATTGGAATTTGATTTTACGGTGCGTCCGCGCGTTGTGAGCCATGCTACAATGGTGCAACCTTTTACATCGATAGCCGGCTGGACAAATGGCTCGCAAACCAACGGACATGTTTCGGCAATGCATCTGCTCGATGCCAATACAGTGCCAAGAGATGGTGTTACGGCAAGTTTGCGCATGAATTATCAGTGGGAAGAGCATACTACAAGCACAACAAGTCCGCCACGCCGCTGGCGATTGCACAACGGTACGGCAAATACACAATTAACAAGTTTTTCAAGAGCCGACCACAATGTGTTGCAGTTTTATTTGTTTGGCGATGGCAGTCATACGCGATTCACGGTTGTGTTGCAGCGTCAAGTAATAACTGCCAACAATACTTTTTACGGCAGATGGGTTGAAATGGATTGGGTAGGCTGGCGAAGAATCACTTGGGATTTGACTGACGATACCGGTCTAACTTATCCTTGGCTCGGCGGAAGTGGCGGTTTGCCGGAGATTGACCCAATGGTTGTGAAAGGTTTAAACACAGAAGCAAGTACAGCCGGCAATCAAACTTGGAATCCAAGCAGTTTTTGGGTTTCAAGTATTCAAGCATTGCAAGTGGGTGAAAAAGTTGATTTTATTGTTACATTCAACTCACAAGGCGGAACTGAGGTGAGTCCGGTGTTTCTTAGCGATGGCGATAAAGTGCCGCGTCCGGAAAATCCTGTGCGCAGAGGACATTATTTTGCCGGATGGTTTCGCGATGCAGCTGGAACACAGGCTTGGGATTTTGATAATGACATTGTAACCGAAAACTTGACGCTCTTTGCCAAATGGGAAGCAGGCGAAAGACCCTATAATTTTCCGCATCCCGAGCAGGACGACCACGTAGTAGCGCAAGAATTTTATACTTTTTTCCATCACCGAACTGCCGATGCGCCTTGGTTGAATGAAATCAATATCCGTCGCGTACTTCATCGCGATGGCAAATTGTATATTCTTACACAAGCACCCAATCCGGAAATATTAATCAAAGATGCCGAAACACTCGAATTGATTAGAAAAATGGATTTGACAGGCGTTTCGGGCGGCTTGAATGGTGTAACTTTGAGCGATATAGCATTTACGGCTGATGGCAAACTTTTAGCTTGTAATCTTGCGGTTGTTTCTTCTACCGTTCGTGCCGAAAACACGACCGGCGCGCCACGATTTAAGGTTTATATTTGGGACAATGACGATGCACAACCAAGAATTTTCTACGAACTGTATCGTAACACATTGGGATTGCCACTTCACGATTCGGGTCCCGACCAGCCGCACGAAGTAATGCTCGGCAATTGGGGCAATGGATTTTGGTTTGCCGGTCGTCTTGGCGAAACAATGGCGGTAAGCGGTCCTAGTTGGGATACGAAGATTTATATGCCTGCATTTTCGGCAAATGAAGCTACGGGTGTCGGCGAAACTTTCCGTATGGTGGCGCATCATGTAAAAGATGGCGTGTTGGTTGAAACACAATACCGAATGAGAATCGGAATTCCCGAAGTCGCAGCCTCGCACCAGCCTTTCGGAGCAGGTTTTAATTTCGGCGGAAGCGGAAATTTCCAGTTAATGGTATCGCCTTTGGCAGACAACCGCTTTATTTTTACGAGTAACGCAAGCAATCCGACAGAATTTGAATGGAATTGGAACGACGAGCAACGCGCTACTTTGCAGCAAACAGGCTATCTTGCTTTGTCTGCAAACAGTTTACAGATGCCATTTCGAGTATTCAATGCAAATTATTTCCGCTATGCCGGTCGTGCTTATATGGCTGCAGCAATGGCAAGTTCCGGAAGAATTTTCCCAAGCGTAGCCTTGTTGGATATTACCGATGGCTTGAACGATGCAAAAAAAATATCAGACCATTTAGTTCCGGAATTTCCGAATTATGTTTCTTCGTATATGAAAGCCTTCGGAGTGGTAAACAACGAGCATATTTATCTTTCGGTATTGGGAGCAAATTTAGGATTAGCGACCTTTGCTACTTATCAGCCTGTGTGGATTGATTCGCCAATTGTAGGCTTAGAACTGCGCGTGTATCCAAATCCGGTGCAAAACACGCTGAATATTGATGCCGATTTTGAGATTAGATCGCTCAGATTAGTGGATGTGTTGGGTCGCACCGTCAAAAACATTCCGGCAAATCAAACATCCATTGATATGTCGAATATTCAATCAGGCAACTACATTCTATTTGTGAATGAAGTTCCGGTAAGAATTATTAAAAGATAATTCCGCTGAGATTAGCTGTCGGGTTTTAACTGTGAAAGTTGAAATAAAAAAATGGGATTGTCCAACATGCAGGACATGCAGGACAGACCCATTTTTTTCGTCTATGTTTCTGAAATTTTTTCTTACCTTTGCAACGAAACAAACAATCATTAATTTTTTATCAACGTGAAATTAGCTTCATGAAAAAAATCTATTTTATTTTGTTCACATCAATTTGTTTTTTAGTTACATCTTGCGAAAATAAGCCCGAACTTGTGATAATGCAGGTGTCGCCACAAACAGTTTCTATGACCGACGCTTCTATTTCTTTGATTATTGAAAATCAGACAAGAGGAAATTTAGAATTTGGAACGTATTTTCATTTGCAGTTTTTTAATAATGAGAATTGGGAAACAATTCAATTTGACTTTTCGTTTCTTGATATAGCCTTGCTAGTGTGGGCTGGAAGAACGGAAGAGTTGCGACTCTTATCGGGGGAAAGTTTTGCCAAATACATTGTTAAGCCGGGAAAATACCGAATTATTAAAGATGATTTTAATTCAGAATCTCTCGGCAGGCTGGAATTATCAGCCGAATTTCAAATGGTGGAATAAACGAAAAGAGGCTGTCCTAAAAGTATCTTTGAACGCAAATGACGCAAAAAACGCAAATTACCACAAGTTTTAATTTATTGAAAATGAGTGATTTGAAAAAAATAACATATTGTTTTTTGCGTTAACTTGCGGCTTTTGCGTCATTTGCGTTCTTTTTAGGACAGCCTCTTTTTGTTTGCGCAATTCGTAAAAATTCGCCTAATTCGCGGCTATTAACCCATAACTTCTTTTCACAAATTTCGCCAATGCTTCGCCTTTCAGCATATTGTTGGCAAGCAGTGCAAGGTCAATCAACTGACCAATTTGCGGATTCGAGCCGGCAAATTTCTTGTAAACCTCTTTTTTGGCTGATGTCAATTCACTGATTTTCGATTCGAGCGTTTCCAATTCTGCTTTTTCTGCCGATGGAATTTCTTCCGCTTTTTTGTCTTTTTGAGCGGTTTTCAATTCGGAAACTTTCTTTTCTGTTTCGGCTAATTCGCTGATAATCGGTGCGATTTCTGATTTTGTTGCGCTCTCTTCGTCTTTTAGCAATTGCTCAATAAGCGGATGTCCGGTGTTCACAATCAAGTTGTAACTGTCGGGCATTTCGCCGTAAAAACTCATCATTCCGCCTTGCAGTGCCGACATTTCTTTCATTCGGCGCATAAATTCGTTTTGCGTAACAAAAACCGGATTCGATGCCGGCGACAACTGCTCAAAAGTAACCACAAAATTCGTTTTTTCCAATGCCGGAATCTGCGAATCGAAAATTGCAACCAAAGCATCGCGTTGCTCATTTGTAAGCGTAACTTGATTGGTTGAGTCTTTCTGAATCAGTTTTTCAACCGTGTCGCTATCTACGCGAACAAAGCGCGTTTTTTCAAACTTTTGCTCTAACTGACTGATAACGTGCGTATCCAACTGTCCGTCCATCAGCAATATATCGTAGCCTTTCGCGCGCGCCTGCTCGATGTAACTGTATTGTTCCTCTTTATTCGTGGTGTAAAGATAAACGAGTTCGCCATCCTTATTTTCCTGATTCGGCTTGATGAGATTTTTGTATTCGTCGAAAGTAAAGTATTTATCATCAACGTTTTTCAGAAGCGCAAATTTTTCGGCACGCTCGTAAAATTTCTCATCGCTCAACATTCCGTATTGGATGAAGATTTTCAGATTATCCCATTTTTCTTCAAACTGTGCGCGGTCGTTTTTGAAAATATCGTGCAGTCGGTCGGCAACTTTTCGCGTAATATAACTCGAAATTTTCTTCACATTGCCATCGCTTTGCAAATAACTACGGCTCACATTGAGCGGAATGTCGGGCGAATCAATCACGCCGTGCAAAAGCGTAAGGTATTCAGGTACAATATCTTCCACCGAGTCGGTAACAAAAACCTGATTGCTGTAGAGTTGGATTTTGTTGCGTTGCAGTTCGAAATTATTTTTGATTTTCGGGAAATAAAGCACGCCCGTGAGATTGAACGGAAAATCGACATTCAAATGAATCCAAAACAGCGGGTCTTCGCTCATCGGATACAGTTCGCGGTAGAATTTTTTGTAGTCATCGTCGGTCAAATCAGCTGGTTTGCGCGTCCAAAGCGGATGCGTATCGTTCACGATGTTCGGCTCGTTGGTTTCGGTTTGTTTGCCATCTTTCCACTCTGTTTTGTTGCCGAAAGCAATCGGCACAGGCAGAAATTTGCAGTATTTTTTCAACAAACTTTGAATGCGCGCTTCTTCGAGAAATTCCGCGTTTTCCTCGTCAATATGCAGAACAATATCCGTTCCGCGCGAGGCTTTCGGATGCTCTTCGAGCGTGTATTCGGGCGAGCCATCGCAAGTCCAATGCATCGGCACGGCATCGTCTTGAAACGAGCGCGTGAAAATTTCCACTTTTTTCGCCACCATAAACGACGAATAAAAACCCAAGCCAAAATGTCCGATAATTGCCTGCGCGTTGTCCTTGTATTTTTTTACAAATTCCTCTGCGCCCGAAAACGCGATTTGATTGATGTAGCGCTCGATTTCATCGCCGGTCATCCCGATTCCGTTGTCGGAAATGGTGATGGTCTTTGCTGTTTTGTCCAATTTCACTTTCACCATCAACTCGCCCAATTCGCCCTTAAACTCGCCGACAGACGACAGCGTTTTCAACTTCTGCGTTGCGTCAACAGCATTCGACACCAACTCACGAAGAAAAATTTCGTGGTCGCTATACAAAAATTTCTTGATAATGGGGAAAATATTATCGCTTGTAACCCCGATGTTTCCTTTTGTCATAAAATTTAATATGCTAATGTGGTTAATATGCAAATGTGCAAATTTTTTAATCTGCGTGGATGAAACACAAAAAAAATGCCACAAGAAAATTGCGACAAAATGGCAGAAACAGCTTCCGCTTTCGGGTGCAAAGTGGTTTTTCCAATTTTTTTGGGAAGATTTTTGCCGGACTTTGAATTTAATTGTGTAGTTTTGCGTTTGAAAAATGAATAACCCCAAACCCCTAAAGGGGCTTCCCTGATTCAATAAAAAATTCAACAACCCTGCAAGTCCCCTTTAGGGGATTTAGGGGTAATTTTAATAAATTATGACAGAAAAAATATTTTCCCCCGACCGCTACACCACAAACTGCGTTGGTTACCGCTATTGCGGAAAAAGCGGATTGCAGCTGCCGAGAATTTCGCTCGGATTGTGGCACAATTTCGGCGATATTGATGATAAAGTGGAGGCGCGAAAAATGCTTCATTACGCTTTCGACTGCGGAATCACGCATTTCGACCTCGCAAATAACTACGGAACGCCCAACGGAAGTGCCGAGCGAAATTTGGGCGAAGTGCTGAAACGCGATTTTGCCTCGCATCGCGACGAATTGATT
>Ga0209737_10003585_pt1 | contig 10827 bp, 11 predicted proteins | sample TergutCu122P3_FD_187284 | JGI IMG/M metagenome (GOLD analysis project Ga0209737, IMG submission 187284) | Cubitermes ugandensis P3 segment gut microbial communities from Kakamega Forest, Kenya - Cu122 P3 (SPAdes) (version 2) | ecosystem: Host-associated > Arthropoda: Insects > Digestive system...
CTTAGCAACCACAATCGGAAACGAAAACCGTGGGTTGCGGGGCAGTAGCCCCGCTTCTCGGGGACTCCGTCCCCGAACCCCTCTCCGATTTTTTGTGCAAAACAACGAAAAGCATCAAAACAACTGAACAGTTACAAATATAGACCGCAATTTGTCTATATTTTATCAGAGAATAGTATCATAGGAGGATTGATTAAAATGAGTAAAAATATAGATAAATACAACGCCAACATTATGGGCAGCTATGCAAGATTTCCTGTAGTTTTGGAACAGGGTAAAGACCGGAACTGTGCTGACGAAAACGGTAAGGAATATATAGATTTCGGAAGCGGAATAGGCACGAATTCTCTCGGCTTCTGCAATGAGAAATGGGTAGAGGCTGTCTGTACGCAAGTTCAGAAATTACAGCATACGTCCAACATCTATTATACTCCTGTTCAGGCGGATTTTGCCGAAAAACTCTGTACGGCAACAGGTTATTCGAAAGTTTTTTTCGGAAACAGCGGTGCGGAGGCGAATGAATGTGCAATTAAGCTTGCGCGAAAATATAGCTTTGATAAATACGGAAAAGAACGGCATAATATTATAACGCTTGTCAATTCCTTTCACGGACGTACGCTTTGCACGCTTTCGGCGACCGGTCAGGAAGTTTTTCACAATTATTTTTTTCCGTTCGTTGAGGGATTTATCAATGTGGAAGCCGGAGATATTGACGGTTTAAAATCGAAACTTGACGGTACGGTCTGTGCGGTTATGATTGAATATGTTCAGGGAGAGGGCGGAGTTATTCCGCTCGGCGAGGCGTTTGTTGACGCAGTTTTCGAACTGTGCGAGGCTAACGATATACTTGTTATCGCAGATGAAATTCAGACGGGTATCGGACGTACGGGAACGCTTCTTGCAGGCGAACAGTATGGCAAGAGGGCGAATATAACCACGCTTGCAAAGGGTCTTGCGGGCGGTATTCCTATCGGCGCGTGTCTTGCGGACGAAAAATGCTGCGACGTATTAACGGCAGGAACACACGGTTCGACATTTGGCGGGAATCCAATATCCTGTGCAGGCGGTCTGGCTGTACTCGATACGGTTCTTGAGGACGGATTTTTGGCTGAAGTACGTGAAAAATCCGATTACTTGCGTGAGAAACTGAACGGCATTAACGGAATAAAATCGGTTACGGGCTTAGGACTTATGATAGGCATAGAGCCTGAAATCAAAGTTGCCGCAGATGTTGTTAAATCGGCTATAGACAACGGACTGCTGGTTTTGACTGCAAAAACTAAAGTAAGATTACTTCCTCCTCTGACAGTTAGTTTTGACGAGATTGATAGGGGAATTGAGATATTGAGGGGAATTCTGGAGGTGAATTAATGGAAATTATGGTCGTACCAAAAGGCGGAGGGTACACAGTTCAGGATAAAAAAGACAGGATTATTTATAACATTAAGAAGAAGAGCTTCGGCGGTCAAAGATATACATTGCACGATGTAAGCGGATATGAACTGTACTCGCTGTTGCCTCTCGAATTGGGACGTAAACCGCGGCTTAGGATAGTGCTTAATAACCAGAGTTTTCTTGAAATGCAATGTACTTCGATGTTTCTTGACCCTTCTTTTCACTGCAAAGGCGACAGGATGACTTTTCTTTTGAAAAGTCTTGACAGACGTGAATTTACTATGATTAAGAACGATACTGCAATCGGAACGATAATGACAAGACAGCTTGTTTCGGGCGACCTGATATATGAGATGGTCATTGACGATAAGGAATTTGACGATTTTTATCCGCTGTTTGCGGTTGCTTTTGACAAGTCTTTCGGCGAAATTAATAAGGGATAACCGCAGTTATAGAAAGGATAGATTTACTATGAAGCATCTTTTGAAAATGCTCGACCTCACAGGTGAAGAAATTATTGATATTCTGAACCTTGCTGACCAACTTAAATATGAACTGAAACATAAAATTCCGCATAATCACCTCAAGGGCAAGACTCTAGGCATGATTTTCCAGAAAGCCTCGACAAGAACCCGCGTTTCTTTTGAGACAGGGATGTATCAGCTCGGAGGTTATCCGCTTTTCCTTTCCGCAAACGATTTGCAGATTGGCAGAGGAGAGCCTGTTCAGGATACGGCACGTGTGCTTTCACGCTATATTGACGGGATTATGATTAGAACTTTTGAGCAGAAAGAAGTCGAAGATTTAGCGGAATACGGCAGTATTCCCGTAATCAACGGTCTGACTGACTTTGCGCATCCGTGTCAGGTTCTTGCCGACCTTATGACTATCCGTGAGTTCAAAAGCAGTTTCAACGGGCTTAAAATGTGCTATATCGGTGCGGGAAACAATATGGCGAACTCTCTTATTGCTGGCGGTTTAAAAGTCGGAATGCAAGTTTCTGTTGCCTGTCCCAAAGGATATGAACCCGCACAGGAGGTGCTTGAATTTGCTCGGGAGTTCGATTGCTTTACACTGACAGATTCGCCTTCGGAAGCCGCTAAGGATGCTGATGTTGTTATAACCGACGTATGGGCTTCTATGGGCGAGGAAGCCGAAGCCGAAGAACGCAGAAAGGCGTTCGCCGGTTATCAGATTAATGACCAAATCATGAGTATCGCAAAATCCGATGCAATGGTTATGCACTGTCTCCCCGCTCACCGTGAAGAGGAGATTACATCTAAAATTTTTGAGGAACACGCCAATGAGATTTTTGAAGAAGCGGAAAACCGCCTCCATGCACAGAAAGCAGTCATGGTTAAACTCATGAAGTGATAATGAACTGTCTAGTAATACTTGTACATTGGTTCAGCTTATTTTTTCACAGTTCCTAAGCCAATGCCGTCAACCTAAGCATATATGAGGTTTCAAGGGGCTTCGCCCTTGACCGCCAGAGGCTCTTTTCTACGTTGCTTCTTCCGCCGCCGAAGGCGGCGGAAGAAGCAAGAAAAACTTTAAGTTGACAGCATTGGTTCCTAAGCTAGAAACAGGGATAACACGTTGTTTCTAGCTTTTTAACAGGGAATAGCATGGAAGATTTCCCATAGAATATCATTCCAATAATATACAAATCATTTTAAAAAAAATTCAATATAAACTATTGCAAAAGTTCCCATTTTATGTTATAATTAAATGTGAGTTTAATGAGGATGATAAATTAGACCGCAAAGATGCCATGATGGATTTCGGGACAGGTCTATTAGCCAGTGGGGTAATAATTGAGAATTTTAGGTATAGACCCGGGATATGCTATAATCGGATTCGGGGTTTTGGATTATGACGGAAGGCGGTTTACTCCGCTTGAATACGGAGCTGTTACGACAGAGGCAGGGCTTCCGTTCCCCGAAAGACTGAGACAGATTTTTGAGGATACAGAGTTCATCTTTGACAGGTTCAAACCCGACTGTCTTGCTATCGAAAAGCTTTTCTTCACCACCAATCAAAAAACAGGCATAGACGTTGCACAGGCGAGAGGAGTAACCGTTCTTTCGGCGGCAAAACGTGGCATTCCCGTACACGAATATACGCCGCTGCAGGTTAAGTCGGCGGTTGTCGGTTACGGTAAGGCGGAAAAGTTTCAGGTTATGGAGATGACACGCCAGTTGCTCGGACTTGCACAAATACCTAAACCCGATGATGCGGCGGATGCTTTGGCTGTTGCGATATGCCATGCACACAGCAGCCAGTTAACGGTTTCTTAAACAATGCCGTCAACTTAGAGCATATATGGGGTTTCAAGGGGCTTTGCCCCTTGACCGCCGGTGGCTCTCTTCTACGTTGTTTCTTAAGTTGACGGCATTGGTTTCTTAAAGGGGGATAGTCATGATTTACAGTTTAAACGGTAAGCTTATATTAAAGGAAGCCAATCTTGCCGTAGTCGAATGCGGGGGTGTTGGATACGCCTGCCGCACTACCTATAACACCGTTTCAGGACTTTCCACAATCGGTGAAACAGTACGTCTTTTCACATATATGCATATAAGTCAGGACAACATCGACCTGTTCGGGTTCAAAGACCTTCAGGAGCTGAACTGTTTTAAAATGCTGTTAACGGTATCGGGAGTGGGACCCAAAGCTGCTTTACAGATACTCTCTGACTTTACTCCCGAAGATTTCGCCGTGCTCGTTGTTTCAGGCGACAGCAAGATGCTTACGCAGGCAAAAGGCATAGGAAAAAAGACGGCGGAGCGGATAGTTCTTGAACTTAAAGACAAAATATCAAAGGAAACAGGCATGGCGGTTAACAGCGAACAGTTAACGGTTAACGGCGGCGGTCAGACGGCACTGGCGGAATCTCTTGAAGCACTCTTGGTTTTAGGATATTCACAGGGCGAGGTTATGCCGATACTCTCCAGGCTGTCAGCGACGGCGGCTCTCTCGACGCAGGATTTAATCAAGGATGTTCTAAAACAATTGTCAAGCAAATAATATTCCGAGAGGAGAAATATAAAAATGAACCTAGATGAACTGTTGAAACTGGCGATTACCAATCCCTCAAAGAGGGCGGCATTCCTGCAGGCACTCATCAGAACGGACGTATATGTTATATGCAAAAAGCCTGTAGTCAAGGAAAGAAGTGCGCAGGAGGGCGGCGTTAACCTGGAGCTCATCACTATTCAAAATCCGAACGGAGATATGTATATTCCGTTTTTTTCAAGTTTCAAGGCCATGCAGCAATTCGCAAAGAGATACGTTGACTATTACAAAATCAACTGTCTGCGTCTTTTCGACCTTATTCAGTCGGTTTCCGCCGTGTTGAACCCGAACTCATACGGAAAGGAATTCTCGTCGCAGGAAATCAAGAGTATCTTAATGATAGCAAGAAATCACAATATTAAGGCTATCTCCTATAAGGAAGAGGATTTGATTAGTTTCCGCAGACCTCAGCGTTCTACGGAGAACATCGTCAGAGCGGCGTCGAAATTTTTCGCAAAACAGCCTAATGTTGACAACGCTTATATCGTTGAACTTTTGAAAGGCTGCGAGAAGCCTCAGCTTCTCATGGTTATCGACATGATGGGAAGCACCCGTAAGCTTTTTGTTGCTCTGTCAAAGACGCTTTCTAAAGTTTTGGCCTATAACGACCGCTTGAGTTTTATACACTACGACCAGGATATGGGAAAAAAAGCCGCCGAAGCGACTACGCCGTTCTATGTACGCAAGAAGCGTTACTTTGAGAAATAAATTAATGAGAATAAAACAGTTTTTATCAGCCCTTACTGCTGCATTAATAATATTCAGTTTAACTTCATGCAACAATGTCAGCAGCGGGAACAGCATTCCTGTTCAATCCAATACATCCGTATCCGAAACTGCCGCAGTAACTGCGGAAAATAAATCTGGCACAAGTAACGGCAGGCTCGTTAATTACATGAGTGAAACCGAACGCAGCAGATTGTCGGTCTCCGAATTTACCCTTTTGGAAAGGGGTTCGTCGAGCGAGATTTCAGGCAGATTTCTTTGGGAGTTTAATTCGGCCGAAGTGTCGGCAATAAAGGACAGTATAACAGAGTTTTCGGTTTATGACGAAGAAATGAACTGCGTTTTTACCATCCATGCAGTGCTGCCGCCGAATTATTCGGCAGACAGGACTTACCCGATGTTCGTGTTTACCGACGGCGTATGGCGTTTCGGCAATTTCCCGTCTTTAAATAAAATGATGGCTGACGGCGAAATCGGGGACGTTATTCTTGTAAGCATAGGTTACGGTTTTGATGTTGACGGCACGGACAATGCCGTGCGTGCGTCGTTTTTTGAAAGGCGAAACACTGAATTTCTTGCGTTCATAACCGACAATCTAATGCCTTATCTGAATGAGAGTTACAACATTGACTTTGCTCATTCGGGGCTTTACGGTCATTCCTTGGGAGGCGTTTTCGCTCATTATGCGGCATTTAACTCGGATAAATTCCTGAACCAGCCGTTTAAGCGTTATATTATCGGCAGTCCCGCATTCGGGGCGGTTAAGTATTTCGAAGCAGAAAGCTGTATCGCAGGATATAGAGACGAATACGGCTATTTTGTGCGAAACGGCACTTTTGACAAAGAGATTTTCATCTGCGGCGGCAGTGACGAGGATGACGAACTCGACTTCGACGGCGATAAAATTCTTCCAGGTATTGCAAACTTCTCTGACAGAATGAAAGAACACGGCGTTACGGCCGTTACGGTAAAAATTTACGAGAACTTCGGGCATTGGCAGTATTTACCCGATATGCTTAAAGAATACTTCCGAAATACCTATAATTCATAATCGAGGAGGGGAGAAAACAATTACAACAGACATGGCTTTTAAAATGCGGCTAAGTCGCTTCTTAACTGTAAGGAACTGTTAATTGTTAATTGGACATGATTGATACTGAAAGCATGGAGTTTGCTCCCCGTATTATTTCCCCTGAAATCATCGCCGAAGAAGACGTTGCAGAGGGAAGTATCCGTCCCCAAAGTTTTTCGGAATATATAGGTCAGGATAAAGTCAAAGAGAACCTCGCCATTTATATTGAAGCTGCAAAGAGACGCAATGAACCTCTTGACCATGTTTTGCTTTACGGACCTCCGGGGCTTGGAAAGACGACTCTTTCGGCGATTATCGCAAAGGAACTCGGCGTTAATCTGCGTATTACGACAGGGCCTGCAATAGAGAAAACGGGAGACCTTGTTTCCCTCCTTACAAGTCTTTCCGAGAATGACGTACTTTTCATTGATGAAATCCACCGTCTTTCACGAAATGTAGAGGAAATTCTTTATCCAGCCCTTGAAGACAGGGTTATCGACATCATCATCGGCAAAGGTCCCTCCGCACGTTCAATCCGTATGGATTTAAAACCGTTTACGCTAATCGGGGCAACAACCCGTGCAGGACAGCTGTCCGCTCCGCTCCGAGATCGTTTCGGCGTTATACAGCGTCTGGAACTTTACAACACGGAACAGCTTACGGATATAATCCGACGCAGCGCCATGCTTTTAGGTATTCCTTGCGAGCTTGACGGTGCTGTTGAAATGGCGGGGCGTTCAAGAGGCACGCCGCGTATCGCCAACAGACTGCTTAGGCGTGTGCGTGATTTCGCCGACGTAATGGGCAACGGTAAAATCACCAAAGAAATAGCCAACATTGCCCTTTCACGTCTTGAAATCGACAGGCTTGGACTTGACAATAACGACCGCCGTCTTCTTGAAATGATAATCAGAGGTTACGGCGGCGGCCCCGTCGGGCTTGATACGCTTGCGTCGGCAATCGGCGAGGAGTCCGTCACGATTGAGGACGTCTGCGAACCTTTCCTTATGCAGCTCGGGTTTATTGGACGGACGCCGCGGGGAAGATGTGCGACGAGACTGGCTTACGAACATCTGGGCATGGCTTTTCCCGGCGAGAACAATCCTGTAGATAGTGACAGGCAATTAACACTGTAGGGAGGTTTGTTTAATGGAACCCCAAATGCTTGGATTTGTATTTTTATGGCTTTTATGCAGCGGTTTTGCTTTTCATACTTCTCTGACAAAACTGTTCAAAGTCCCTGAAGTCTATAATTATAAAATAGGATATTATATCAACATTCTATGCGTTCCACTCTGTTCTCTTATGATGTTTTATGCAAGTCATATGCGTGAATATATCCCGCAGGCCGTCAGTTACAAATTCTTTCTGCCACCGATTATAATAGCGGCTGTACTCGTTGTTGCCGTCAACGTTGGTGTGAACGTCGGTTTTAAACGTCAGGAGATTAAAGCCCCGCCAAGGATATACTGGGTATTTATTGTGCTCATATTCGCACAGAATTTCGGTATGCTGATTTATTCAAACAAAAAAGCACTGGGAACTTTCATAATGCTTGTCGGCTTCATTGTCTGTACAGTCGTTTTGCTCCGTCTCAACAGGCTTCATGCACAGTGCGGATGGCTGATTAACATTCTTTTTCTGCCGCTGCACATGACAATGATTACTGATTCCGACGGGATTTCTTTCTCACGCGGCGGTATTTTTATCGCATTGGGACTGATTTTGCTGTTTAATCTTTTGACGTGGAAATGGTTTTTGCATATAGATGCACCCATTACAATATTCTATTGGCTGCCCGTGTTTTTGGTTGTCTGTATGCCTTATCTTATGGGCATAAAGAAATTGCAACTTTTAAATTTTTAGGAGGATTATATGGGAAGATTATTTGGTACAGACGGCGTAAGAGGCGTCGCAATCACTGAACTTACCTGCGAAACCGCAATGAAAATCGGAAGGGCGGCGGCTCTTGTTCTTACGAAAGGTCTTGACCGTAAGGCGAAGATTTTTATCGGCAAGGACACAAGAATCTCGTCCGATATTCTTGAAGCGGCTCTTTGTGCGGGTATCTGTTCGGTCGGTGCCGACGCTGTAATACTCGGAGTTGTTCCGACGCCGGCAGTTGCTATGCTTGTCAGCGAAAAAGGCGCCGATGCGGGCGTTATGATTTCCGCTTCGCACAACAGCGTTGAATTTAACGGTATCAAGCTCTTCTCGTCTACAGGTTACAAACTCTCGGATGAAACAGAGGATGAAATCGAAAGACTTGTCTCAAATCCTGAGGAAATCACGCTTGCTTCGCATACTGACGTCGGCAGGATTCTGCATTACACAGAAGCCTGCGAGGACTATATCAGTCATGTTACAGGTTCAATCAAGGCTAATCTTGACGGCATGAAAATCGCTCTTGACTGTGCTAACGGAAGTTCTTCCGCAACAGCCGAAAAAATGTTTACACGTCTCGGTGCGGAGGTTCTTATGATACACGCCGAACCTGACGGAACCAATATCAATAAAAACTGCGGTTCGACCCATATGGGCGATTTGCAGAAGTTCGTTGTCGAAAACGGCTGTGACTGCGGTCTTGCCTTTGACGGCGATGCAGACAGATGTCTTGCCGTTGACGAAAACGGGAATCTCGTTGACGGAGACCAGCTTATAGCAATCTGTTCAAAGGCGTATAAGGAAGACGGAAGGCTGAAAAACAATGCCGCCGTTGTAACGGTTATGTCGAACCTCGGTTTCAGAATTTTTGCCGAAGAGAACGGCATAGACGCAGTCATGACTGCCGTCGGCGACAGGTATGTCCTCGAAGAAATGCTTAAAAGCGGCTATATTATCGGCGGAGAACAGAGCGGACACATTATCTTCATTGAAGAAGCGTCCACAGGCGACGGTCAGCTTTCCGGTGCAAAGGTTCTTGAAATTCTAAAAAATAAAGGGCAGAAACTCAGTGACGCCGCAAGTATTATGACGGTTCTTCCGCAGGTTCTTAAAAATATAACGATTACTCCCGACGTTAAAGGTCTGTGGTCAACGAAGCCCGCAATCATGTCTTTGGTGGCTAAGCACGAGGAAACGCTCGGAACTGCTGGAAGAATATTTATCCGCGAGAGCGGAACAGAGCCGCTTCTCCGCGTTATGATTGAGGGCAAGGATAAGACGCAGATAGAAGCTATGGCGAATGAAATTTGCGATATGATTAAGGCTGAGTTAGGCGTTTAGTTTAAAGAGCATCTCTGGAAAGCTCTTTCGAGAGGACAGAAGTTTCGGCTTTAGGTTTTTGGAATTGTTTTCATATCTTTTCCCCGCCTGCGGCGGGGAAAAGATAACGAGAAATAGCCATCGGCGATCGAGGGGCGAAGCCCCTCGAAACCCCGTTTTCTAAAACCGAAACCTCTTTCGAGAGGAGTTCATTGTGAAAATTTTTGCTAGGCTAGGATGACGACGATGACGGGCTGACGCCCGTTTAGGAGGAAGACAACGCATAGCGAAATTTTCACAGAAAGACGCCAAATTAGGTTCCTGGAGATGCCCTAAAGTGAACAACCCAAAGATATTGTAAACGGGGAGACGGAAAATTGAGAATAGCAAAGAACTGGAAAGATTATAGAATCCTTGACACATCGGCGGGTGAAAAGCTTGAATTTTGGGGGGATGTCAGTCTTGTACGGCCCGACCCTCAGATAATTTGGAAAACGCCTAAGAAACACGCTCTTTGGAACAAAGCTGACGGACGTTATATCCGTTCCGATAAGGGCGGCGGTCAGTGGGATTTCCGCAAAAAGCTGCCTGAATCATGGATTATTAAGTACCGTGAGCTTTCTTTTATAATACGTCCGACAGGGTTTAAGCATACAGGCTTATTCCCTGAACAGGCTGTTAACTGGGACTTCATGGCGGATAAAATTCGTGAGGCAGGACGCACCGTCGATGTCTTGAATCTTTTTGCGTATACTGGCGGAGCGACCCTTGCCTGTGCACAGGCAGGGGCGAATGTGTGTCATGTGGACGCCTCGAAAGGCATGGTGCAGTGGGCAAGAGATAACGCCGCGGCGTCAGGGCTTTCCGCTAAGCCGATACGTTGGATTATTGACGATTGCGAGAAATATATCTCCCGTGAAATTCGGAGAGGACGTAAATACGACGCAATTATAATGGACCCGCCGAGTTATGGAAGGGGCCCGAATGGCGAGGTCTGGAAGCTCGAGGACTGCATTTATGATTTAGTAAACCTCTGTTCTCAGGTTCTCTCGGATAAGCCGCTGTTTTTCTTAATAAACAGCTACACAACAGGTCTTTCGCCGTCAGTTATGGGATATATCCTTAGTTCAGTCCTGTCAGAGAAATTCGGCGGAAATGTTACATTTGACGAAATCGGTCTGCCTGTAGGCGATGCAGGCATTGCATTGCCTTGCGGTTCAACGGCTATATGGCAAAATAAATAGGAACTGTAAAATAATAAGTTGAACGTTCAAGTTATTGGTAACTATTCAGTTGATGGTTTTCGTTGTTTTGCACAAAAATCGGGAAGGGGCTTCGGGGACAGAGTCCCCGAG
>Ga0209737_10003587_pt1 | contig 10826 bp, 6 predicted proteins | sample TergutCu122P3_FD_187284 | JGI IMG/M metagenome (GOLD analysis project Ga0209737, IMG submission 187284) | Cubitermes ugandensis P3 segment gut microbial communities from Kakamega Forest, Kenya - Cu122 P3 (SPAdes) (version 2) | ecosystem: Host-associated > Arthropoda: Insects > Digestive system >...
GGATGGTTTGTGTGTTTGCTTGCATTTTAGGTGCTTTGTGATAGCCATAGTTTGGGCAATACGGGGAAGTCAGTTCCCCGTATTGGCAAAACTAGGGATAGCTTTTGTTTAGTTGTTGCGTAATTGTTTTTGTGCGACATGGTTTGGGGCAAGAAGGTATATTTTTTTGTGCCGTATTGGTCTAAACAATGTCGCAGTTGTAGTGTTCTTTTTTTAGGGTGTTATTTGTGTTGCGGGCTTGTGGTGGGGTTGTTTGTGTTTTGTTGTTGACGGAATTATTAATTGAAACGAAGGGGAAAATGGGTCTGAAATGGTTTGTATTATATGGGAAACACGGGAAACTTGTAAAATAGTTTTATTTTATGATAAAGCAGTATAAAAACCACTTTTCTGTAATAAATTTTTGTTTATAACACGTATTAACAGAAAAATTGTGTTGTGTATTTGATAAGTCTGTTTATTTGCCCCCATTATAGTGTGTAGATATTTTTGTTCTGTTTCCCCTTTTTTGTTTCCCAACATCAAGATGACTTCTTGGCAGTAGGTGTTGGTGTTAGCTGTAAGTAGAGTAATCTATAGTTAACTGTCTATTTCATAAATTTTAAAAAACAAGTTCTGTACCATTAATTTATCTCGAAAGAATGGGTGTGTCCCATTTCCTACGCTTTGCATAAATAAACTATCAAGTTTTGGGCATCATAATAGCGACACTGTAGTCATGTAGTATAGAGGTTACAAAATATTCAATGATCGTGTTTTGTATTTTCAACGTTACGACATAAGTTTTGAAACTTCACAGTACACCGCATCATCGATAGTGTGCCGATGATAAAAGAACCGCGAAAAAACCAACTGGTTTCATAAAAGAGCACACATCGACAAGTCGATGTTGGAAGAACCACGAAACCACAAAATGGGTTTATGAGAAAAGGTCATATTTATTTTTTTCGTTTGCAACCCAAACACTTTCAAAATATTCGGATAATGCATTAAATATATTTTGTTTATCTGCAATATTTTTGCTCGGATATATAACTATTTGTTTCATTTCATGTCCATCGCTATTACCGCGTCCATAAAAACTTAGGTATGCCCGATTATTATCAATCAATACTAAGCGATACACTGGCGTTTGTGTATACAAACGAACTTCGAATCTTTCCTTAATTGCATCATAATCTGATTCGTCTTTTAAAGCAGTTAATATTTTTTTAATACTCTGCAATGATGTGTCGATGGTTATTTTAACTGTGTTTTCTTTTGTTTCTTTAGTTAAACTCAACTTCTTTGCACTTTCTGAGTCTGGATCCAAAAGAAGAAAACGAATACTGCCTGAATTCATAGAACAAATTCTACGTAACATTGCTTCAAATTCTTTTGTTTCTTTAACCCATTTTGATGAAGCAATTCCCATAAAGTAGAGATTTTGACGTGCTATACTCATTTGTGATTTTGTTCCTCCCTCCCCTTTTATAGTTGATGTCAGCATACGCCTAATTCCAAGTGAGCGAAAATTCAAAATATTTAAAGATAAATACGCAACTATTGCAACTAGCATTGCAACTAAAAAAGGAAGCAAGTAGGTTATAGGGTTAGAAAACCATGTCAATGATACATTCTGTTGAATGCCTGCTACAATAAGCCCACTAATAACAGAAAATATGAAAGTGACGATTTTATCCTTAGTTGAATCTTCCAACATTATTTTCTCCTTTTTATTTTTCTTGTTTTTTGGCAATAACAGCAATCCACTCGACATTACCTGATGGTTTGATGTCCAATTCGTTTGATGTGTAAATTACAGTAAATCCATTCCTTTGAAGTAAGGTATTTATTGTTTCATGTGTGTAAAACTGGAACACACGACCGCCTAAACCATTTTTAGTATCAATGAATTGCAGTGATTCCCCTTGTTTTACAAGAACGTATAATAAACCGCCTTGTTTTAACACCCTATATGCTTCACATACTGCTTTATCAGCCATATAGCCCTTGGCGAACATAGGCAAATGTACTAATGATGCGTTATGTCTGACAACATCAAAACTACAATCAGCAAACTGTAACATGCGCATATCATTCTTAATGAAAACTCCTTCAGGAAGCAATTTTGATTCAACAAATCTTTCAAGAATTTTAATAAATCCATCAGAATTGTCAACGCCAACTATGCTGTACCCTTTACTGAGGGCATACATGATATCTTGTCCAGAACCAGTTGCAACATCAAGGATCTTAATTTTTTTTACGGACTTTTTCAAGTATTTACGGATATAGTTTTCAAGAGTATCCCATAACCGTTGATCCATATCTCTGAGTATGCCATTGTAAACGTGATATTTCGAACAATTTTTATCATAATTTGTCTTTGTTATCTCCACAAGTTTTTCAGCAAGTAAATCCATCTCTTGGTATAATGGTGTTGGATCACCAACGTAACTTAATGATAATTTGTGTAATGTCCTATACTCGGTGATAATTTCAGTTGGGTCGATTAGTTTTTTCCTTCGTTCATGATCTACTAATGTACTTACACACATAGTTATATTCCGTCCATCGTTTAATCGACCTATTTTAACATTTTTTGGAGACATCCCCCAGAAAGCATACTCATTTGGGTTAAGATGAATTAGTACTATCGGAAGCTCTTTTGAACCTAAACCAGTTGTAATCTCGCTAAATGTCCGGCTTATCATAAATGTCGAGTATGAACTAAGATTGAGACCTCCTTGTAGCATCTCATGAATACGACATCCCTTAAGTACAAGTGTATCAGCTGATTTTAGGCTTTGTATGTGTTCGTTTGAGAGTTTTCGGATATTTGCGGTGCCCATACGCGGACCAAAAGAATTAACATATAAGCGACCACTATTCAAATATGTATTCAGCTTTTCTAAAAATAAACCCCGTAATAATTTTTCAAGCTGACACACAGAAAGATCGTTACCGTATATTCCGTTTTTAGGGATAATTTCTACACACATGTTCTTGTTTTTCTCAAGAATTTGAGCTATAAGTAATAGGTCAAAATGTGCCTCGATATAATCGTCTGTCATCCAAACTAACTTATGTCCTCGTTGTATATCTGACAAGAAATCAGTCCATGCGAATACAGGCGTTTTCGAGACATCTGCCAGTTTAGATAACCTGTTGAAGTAATCTGTTGCAGCGACAAAATCATTCATGGTTAAATACTGCTTCATAGCAATGCCTGTATTTGCGTAGGGAGAAGCAGCTGCGGGAGCTCCTTTCAAATCAAGTCCCGAAACCCCACTTGCAACAGATATTAAAAATAAGGTCTTAAAATCTGTTTTTTTGTCTTCTACTTTTTGTATTATATGGGGCATTAATCTGTCAGCAAGTTGGTTAAAGACTTCGGCGGTATATAGTATCTTTTCAGTATCTCCATATATTGTGTATGCTGTTACTCTTCTTACGATATCGACAAATTCCTGATTAAATGTTGTACAAGCTATCGACAGTTCGTTTAAGTGGAAGTCCAACAATATTTCAATGTTTGATTTAACATCCCGTAGTATCTGTTCCTTTTCATGAGATGAAAAAGTTGTTTTAGCTATTTGGTCATTGACCATGGCATCAATCCATTTTGAATATGAGCCATCATCTAAAAGCAAAGCACGATTACTGCGCTTGTCCTCAACCACGAAGGATTGTGGACAAAAATCGGGTGTAGAAATAATATCGGCACAATCAGAATTACTATATGTGCATAACAAATCTATAATGTGTTCTCGTATGTAATTAGAGCTTAACAAATATGTTTTCATTATACACCCCTGTCAAAGTATACTGTTTTTTTGAGCTATTACGGAAATCCATTTCTCATTTTTTGACCGTGTACTAGGTTCAACAATGGTAAAGATAATGGTGAAATCGTGTCGTTGCAGTAATGCCTTAATCATCCTCTGAGTATAATATTGAAAAATGCGTCCACCTAATCCCTCGCCTGTGTCTGCAAATCGTAAAGAATTCCCTTTTTTAACAGAAACGTATAACAAACCACGATCAACCAAAACTCTTTTAGCTTCACTAATCGCTTGATCAACCGTATAACCATATGAAATAATCGGCAAATGTATCAATGATGCATTATGACGCACTACATCAAAACTTCCGTCTTCAAATTGCAATTTCCGCATGTCGTTTTTATAATAAGAGCCATCGGGAATTAGTTTTTCTCTATTTAGCCTTTCTAATATATTTATGACACCATCAGAATTATCGACACCCGTTATTTTGTACCCCTGTTTATGTGCGTATATAATATCTCGACCAGGTCCCGTTCCGACATCAAGCAGTTTAATTTCTTTTGGGGATTTTTTCAAATATGTATTGATGTGTTTTTCAAGATTTTCCCATGACCGCCGATCTTTATCATGTAAGTAGTTACGTAATTCTTGATATTTAATGCATGTTTTATCGTAAGTGTTTTTCGTAATCAAAATTAGGTTATTAGCAATTATGTTCATCTCTTGATGTATGGGAGCTACGTTGCCATTACACGTTTTAAGCAGTTTACTCAAAGATACAAATTCAGCTACCATTTCTTCTGGTGTAGTTAATTTTTTCTCTTGCAGATATATTCCCATCATTCTTTTCCTTTTATTTGTTTTTTGCTGTCGGAAGACTTTTTATACATCCATAGATACTCGAAATAGTCATTAATTGCCGTATAACCCGGCGACTTTCTTTCAAAAATAATTAACGGTAGTTTAACAGGTGAATCTTTACAAAGTATATTTTGAGAAATAAAACATTTCTCTGGAAAAATCATTGCAGTACAATAAGGTGCTTGAATGTATTCCTTGACAATAATAAGGCCTGCATATGTTTTATTCAATTTGTCAATAATTGATTTCGTTGTACTCAGATCCTTAAGAATTACGGCATGCTTTTTTGCTCTACCGCCGCCTTCAATTTCTTCACGATTACTGATTTCAGGTGCGCTACTTGAATTTATAAGAGCCTTTATTTCGATGCCGCCCTTTGTTTTATTTTTTTCGCCAAGGTCTTTTATATTATTATAAAATCGGCCATCTTCTTTAAAAAAAACTCGTAAAGACACCCCGATTAGTTTAACTTCGCCCTGATGATGGTTGTCAAAAGCTTTCTTAAGAGCTGCCACACCATTATCTGTATTTTCTGCATTTTCAGGGTCTTCGCGATCTTTATAAACATCGATTATTCCGCCTTCTCTAAAGTCTCGGTAGAAGCGATTTATCAAACTAAATTCGCGTTTTGCTTTTACTTCATCAATAATCTTACCTATAACTATCGGAAAAAATATGCAAGACGCTATTTGTGTAGTAGCTAGAATGCCAATTGTCCAAATTAAGGAAAGTTCCGGCAAAGCAGTAACAAGGCTTACTGCCACAACTATTGCAGCAGCCGAACTGATAATGCAAATCCATTCCATTATATTGTATCTCTTGTAGTACCGCATAATTACCGCCTATACCACATATTTAGTGGACAACAAAATATGTTTCCCTTCTTACATATTTCTTTTGATATTTTTTGCTGAATTACAATCATAAGCACAGTTACAATTCTTGAGAGTCTGTATTTTTTGTATTTTTGTGGGTATTTGACACGCAAACACGACACTTTTTCCATAATGTTTGCAAGAAATTCATTTTTTCTCTATTCACATGTGCTCTTAAAAAGAGTTGCCCGTCTTGCCACCACACAACAGCATATACAAACCACGCTTACAACTATAACACTGAGACATGTATTCGGCCCTCAGTGAAGAGTGTACTGTCATACAAAGTGGATTGCTTAGATCACCAATTTTTTTACAATTACAGACCCTCAGAAAAATCGCTGAAAACAAAAATCCCTATGAAGGGTGCATTTAATATTGTATAGCGCATGTTTACTATATTTGGGACTATCGAATTAATGTCTACAATTTTACTTGTTGTTTCGAACCTACTATAAAATTAGTTTTGCCTCATTTCTTGAAACTTAAAACGATGCCGAAAAAGAAAAAATTATGTTATAGCTTTTTGCATTACCTGATCAACATCTGGTAGTAGTTTGTCTTTGATTTTTTGAAGGTTCTCTTCGCTGTCAGCTTCGAATCTTAAGGCTACTGCGGGCTCAGTGTTTGAAGCCCTTATAAGCATCCAACCATGCTCAAATTCAACCCTAGCTCCATCTATATCGTTTATATGATATCTTTTTTCTTTGAATATTTTTTTTATCTGCTCTATTGCTTCAAACTTTGTGGCGTCTGAACACTCATATCGCTTTTCTGGACTTGAAACGTATTTTGGTAACTTCTCAACTAGTTTGGAGATTGGTTGGTTGGATGCGTCTATAATTGAAAGCATTATTAATGCTGCATACAGACCATCATCGTATCCACTGTTTTTGGTGAAGTAATAGTGACCACTATATTCAGCCGCAAATGGTACACCACCTTTACGTATTTCTTCCTGAACAAATGGATAACCGACTCGAACTATTTTCATTTTACCACCTATTTTTTTGACGTAGTCCTCAATTGCGCGTGAAGCCGTAACATCTACAGCTATTTGGGCTCCTTTTTCTTTTTCAAGAACTGATTCTGCAAATAGCATGGTTGTTTCAGCGGTTGAAATAATTTTTCCTGTGTTATCAACAAATCCTGCGCGATCGCCATCACCATCAAAAGCTATGCCTATATCCGCTTGTTGTTGTTTTACTTGATTAGCCAAATCTATGAGATTTTCTTCTAAAATGGGATTAGGTTCATGGTTGGGAAACAAACCATTTGGTTCCTGATTAAGCGCTATGACATTATGGTTAAAACTTTTAAGAACGTCAATGGCAAAACCACATGCCCCGTTACCGACATCTACTACGACATTAAGAGGTCGATTAAAAGAGAAATGGGTTTTTAGATATTTTGCATATTCTTTTATTGCGTCTGTTTGTTTTTCTTTTCCAAATGTACGAAAGTCTGCCCTTGTGTAGGTTTTCTTTTCGAATAAGGTTTTGATTTTTTCAGGTTCAACCATTTTGATAAAGTGTTGATCGCGCTTAAGACAAATCTTTAGACCATTGTATTGGGCAGGGTTGTGAGAGGCAGTTATCATAACTCCTGCGGTTACATCAGGAAAATGAGCGGTAACGTAGTATATTATTGGTGTGGAAACTATTCCTAGGGATAACACATTACATCCAGTAGACATTAAACCAGCGACTATTGATTTAGCAAAAATGTCGCCACTTGTTCGACTGTCCATTCCAACAGCGACTAACCCAGTGCCTTTAAGAAAAGTGCCGATTGCTAAACCGAATTCAACAAACATTTCTGGAGTTAATTCTTTTCCAACCTTCCCTCTAATATCATACATTCTGAATATAGACATGCCCATTTCATTCCTTGATACTTATTTTGTTACAATACTATCAGTTTTTATAAACCTATTTATATATAACAGTAAAACAAGTAAACACTTACAAAATTACGCTTTGCTCAAAGTTTATACAAAAAGAAGAAATGTCCTTTACTGTGCCATTCAAATAATTGTCAATCAATTCACGAAGTTTCTCACCAGTTACTCTTTTTTCAATCATGTCTAAATCTGCTTTGGCTGTGTTCATTAGCTGTATTGTCTTTTCTTCGCGCGGGCTATATGATAAAATGGCACCAACTATTTTTTCGCAAGCCATAGCTAATTTCCATTTTTTGTCTGCTTCTATCGCTTGTTCAAAAAAATGTCTGGCTTGATATATTTTTGATTTTTGATCATCAGGAGTACTTTCGATAGATAAAAGCAAGGCAGCTCTCCCCATAAGGAAGAAAAATCGCGATTCGTAAAAACTGATTAGCATTTTATTATCTTTGCGAGCTTTTTTAGCTTCATCAAATTTACGAGCAGCCTCCAAATAAGCAGTTGCCTTCTGAGCCCAACTATTTGAGGCTTCGCCTTTGCAAACAAGAGACCAAGCTAACCACGCTTCGGGTGGGGATGGTTCAATCTGGCGGTTAGTATTAACCCATGTTTCATAACTCTTTTTTGCTAACAGATAATATGCTCTTGACTTGTCTATTTTGCCTCCCAGCTTCAGTGTGTCGCCGATTTCTTTGTATGTATCACCTGCTTCATCAAAATCGCCTAATCGTGCAGTCTCTTCTGCAAATAACTCTTTCTCCAAAATGGACTCGAGCACTCTATCAAGCTTAATAAGACAATAAGAAATATAGCTTCTCACACTTGAAGTTAGATGAGAACCTGAAAAATTCACGGTTTCTTTTTCCAAAAGATATAGTTTATCCAATGCCTTTTCATATAATCCTGTGTTAATTAGCGCGTTTACAGAAATAAGTTCACTTTGCAGGTGTTCAAACTTGGCTGAAGTCATACTTTAAATATGAACTACCCTCGCTAATTACTGTTTCCATAGGATAAGCAATATGAACTCAAATTAACACAAACGTACAAGATCAAAAAAGCGTTTTCAGTATGGGTTTTGGTTCCAAAATGCAATGATGCACAAAGACATTGTAGCGATTTAGACAATAGACACGCGTCAATGTCATTGTATATTGCTACATAGTGTGTACCCGCAGTAATATAATGTATTATAGATGCTATACTGCACTATTTTTCATTTCATCTTTTTATTTTTATTTTGTTTTTTTCAGCGATATATTTTATTTCGTTGGTGAATGGACCGAAACTGTGTTCTTCTTTGGACTTTCTTACACAAAGATATTTTCTGTTTTTTACTTCTTTAAGTCTGAAATACCAACCTTCCCCTGCGAATTTCAGCATCAAACGCTCTTTCTCCAAACCCTCAAAAGATAGCCCGTTACTTTGATTATCTAAAGACTGGTTTTCTTTGGAAATTGCTTTAGCGTTGTTTTGGTTGGGTAATTCATGAGTTGCTTCAATTGGTTTGAGTATGAGCGATTGGTCCGGTTTTGTTGTTTGACTGTTTTGGTCGTTTAGTATGTTGTTGATTTCGATGGTGGTTTGTTCGGGGTAGTCTGGTTTGAATTGTGCAGTGTTTTGTACGTAGGTTACGTTCCATTCTGCGAGTTTTTCTTTTAGTTTGATCTCGTCAGTTTGGGTTGGCACTACAAAGAGCGTTGGAAAACCCATGTTTTTGTTACGAGTATAGTTGTCTTTTAGGCGATCGTAGTGTTTAGATGGGTAAGTTTCTATTTCTACAGCAAAGCTCTGCGGATAGTTCCAATTAGCGTGGTTGATGTAGTCTTTTCTTGCTTCATCTGGTTGGGCGACGGGGTTGGTGGGGGTGACGTAGATGTCAGCTAAGCTTTTTTCGGTTTCACCTGTATCTACTCTGGTTATCCAGCCGTTTATCCAGTATAGTTTGCATTGGGCCATGATGGTTTGGATGTGTTTTACTCCACCTGACTTTTCACCACAAAAACGTGGATCCAACAACGCTTTAGATTTCTTGTCACTTAAATCTAAACACCAAACCCGTGTACGGCCTTCTTTGGAGTTTGTTTCTGTTTCACCGTTTAGCTGAAAAGCTTTGTACTCTTGTTGTTGTAGTTGTTGGGTTGTTTCTTTGCAGGTTAGCCATGGGTCTCTTTTTGCTGTATCTATGGTGAGATTTTTTAGAGCTGTTATGAGCGCGGTTTCTGTTAGGGTGTATGGTTTGGGGTTTGTTGGGTTGTAGAGGAGTTGTTCTTTTAGGGTTTCTTCGGTTATGGTTCCGCCGTGTTGTCTTATAGTGAGTAGTATTAGCCATTCGGTGGGGGTTATGGGCCAGTCTAAAAACTCTTCCTGCACCGACCTATCTTTTACCTGACCCATTAACTCATCAACATCAACTTGACGACCGTATTTTTCAAGACTGTAACGGATCACTTCTTCAGGATTGCTATTGCCAGTTTTGTGGTCTATGGTTTCTAAAACTTGGTATTCACGGTTGCCACAAAACGGAGTTGAGACAAAAAACAAGTATCTTGGTAAGTTCATGAGGGTTTGGTAGCCGTATTGTTTGGGATAGAATTTCTCAAGAGTTCGGGCAGTGTCTTCGCCTACTCGAAATGAGATTATGGTTTCGCAGGTTTGGGTTATGGCGTCTTGTATGTCTTTGCGGTATTGTGTAATGTATTGACTTGCTAGTGTTATGAAAACCTTGAATTTTCGCAGTGATTGGAGGGTTTCCGAGATGCTTTTGGTAGCATAACGATAGGCTTCATCTACATACACGTAGAATGGTTCACGTTTTTCTTCAGAAATATCTTCACGTGACATACCAGCATTGTACACGGATGAGAGTATGAGGCTGCCTAAAAAGTTGGCCATATCTGTTGTTATCTTTCCTTCGGGTAAATCCACGATGATTATTTTTTTCTCATCCATAGCTTCTCGGAGGTTTATGCTACTTTTGGCTGCCATAAAAATCGGCACCAAAACCCGTTCCTGCACAAGACGATATATTTTAGTTAGAACAGCTATGGCTGCATCTTGGGGCATTTTGTCGTATTGTTTTTCCCAAAACAACCGTACACTTTGATCACTACATCTTGTGGTGAGCATGTTGCGAAATGCTTTATCAGATAGTACTCTGTAGAGGTCGGGGAGTTTGGGGTTTTCTTTCTCCATAAGCAAATGCAACGCATTTAACAAAATCATGTCTAGACGTGGTCCCCACCATTTATCATAGAACTTTTCAAGAGTATCCATAAACATGCGAGCAACTACATCACGCTGATGCGGGTTTTGGTGCTCTAAAAAGTTAATTTGAACCACCCGATTACCAAATTTGTCTTGGAATGCTGACCAAGGATTAATGTAAACAACCCTATTCCACTGCTCAGGCGGAAT
>Ga0209737_10003589_pt1 | contig 10819 bp, 8 predicted proteins | sample TergutCu122P3_FD_187284 | JGI IMG/M metagenome (GOLD analysis project Ga0209737, IMG submission 187284) | Cubitermes ugandensis P3 segment gut microbial communities from Kakamega Forest, Kenya - Cu122 P3 (SPAdes) (version 2) | ecosystem: Host-associated > Arthropoda: Insects > Digestive system >...
CCCGCCACAAACATAGACGCCATCATCCACTTTAGCGGCAAAAACAAAACTATACCTTCTAATATATTGATGATTACGGCAACGAAGCACGCGACCGAGAACTTCTTCGAGGCCGAAAACTGGCGCCTGTAATGCAGCGCGCCGCCGATCATCCTGCCCACAACCGAAAAAGCCATCACCGCGGTGTAGAGCAACTCGGACACGCCCTGCCCTTTGTTGAGAAATTTCGCTAAAAAATCCGCGCCCTTTGAAGACGTCATAAGATACCCGATCAAGGGCTCGGCGAGTTGGGGCGCGCTTTTAAAATACGGCAAAACGAGAGTCGAGAAGGTGGCGTCGCAAAACATCGAAATACAAAAATACGTCGTTATCGCCAGGATACCCTGCTGTTTGGCAATATACCTTACGCCCTCGCGAAAATCGCGTATATAAGATTTTACATCGTATCTTTCAGCGACGTGTCCCGAGTGCTTTTCCTTCACCTTTATCTGGGTCTCGAAGACCGCCGCAATCAGGAACGAGACCGAGTTGACTATGAAGATGGGCGCGGCCCCGACGGTGTTATAAATTACGACGGTGACGGGCACCATAGCGGTCGAGAGCGGATAGATAAAGCTCGACACCGAGTATGCTCTGGAGTAGTTGCCCTTGCTCACCAGGTTTGGATAGAGGCTGTCGTACGCGACCTGATATACGCTGTCGACAGCGCCGAAGAGCGCCGCCGCAATAAGCAGCGAGGCGTAGTTGAACGTCTCATATTTAAGCATCAGGAAGGTCGCGAAATACAGTCCCGAGCTTATGAAGTCGAGCGTGTATATTATCTTCTTTCTCGAGAACTTATCGAGATACGGACCCGACAACACGGGCATTATTATTTTTGGCAGGTTGTACACGACCATGAAAAGCGCGAAGAGGAAGGTCGAGCCGGTATAATCCAGGACGAGTATACTGATCGCAAACCCGCTCATCGCGTTGCCCAGCATCGACACGACGGTGCCGAGCGTTATTATCGTAAAATCTCTCGTCCATAATTTTTCGCGCATTATTTCCACCTTGTTTGAGAAGTTGTAAGTTAGTGAACAGTGAACAGTTGGAGGAACGGCTTCGCCGATTTGAAATAATCATCACTTGAGAGTGCTCGTTAGAATTTGTAGGGGCGAACAGTTTAAAATGTAATCAACGGATAGAACGTCATTTATTTGTCTATAAAAAACAAGTATGGTTTGTGTCCGAAAAATATGCGCAAAAAAAGAGGATGCGATCGCACCCTCCTTCTTCTGTTCACTGCCCACCGTTCACTGCTCGCTATATTTTATGGTTTTGAAAATTGTTGTCGCTATATTCAGGACATGCGCAAAGACCACGACCACTAAAATGAATATGTGAAAGTTGTCAAACATAATCCTTATCTCGCTCAGGCCGACCGCCACCTGTTTATTTACCGATGCGATGGCCGGTAAAATGTCGGTAAACAGTCCTTTTTTGGTAAGAATAAATACCGACAGCAGCAGCGCGGGTATGTCGCATGCGACGGTGGCGACCGCCAGCCTGTTTGTGTATCTTCCCTCGATCAACTTGACGGTATCCCTGACAATACCCAGAATTATCGCAATAGCTATGGGATAGATCACAGTTTGCAGGACATCCAGATCAAATATCGTCGCCGCTCTCACCCACTGCCCGCTTTCGTTTGGCAGATAGATGCCCAGGACCTGCGGGGAAAAAATAAATAAAAGCAGTATCAACGTGCCAAAAACAATTCCGCCCATCGGTTCCGGGCGCTTGATCTCGGCCCTCTTTTCGGGCACCGCGGGAAGCCGGTCGAGAAAGCTGCCGCCGCTTTCCTTTGAATCGATCTCATCCTTGATCTCGTCAAATACCTTTTCAAGCGCGCTCCCCGATGTTATTTTATCCCTGTTCTCGATCACGGCAAAAATCAAGGTAACCGCCGAAAACGCACCAAACATACCCGAAAGCAAAGTCGCAAACCACGACGCGAAAAATCCTATCCAGCTTCCATCGTTGACCGCGTTAAAAACAGCCTGAACGATCATTGCGATAGTGATACCGCCCAAAACGCACGCCAGCATTATCTTTAGCAGGAAGATATATTTCGGGAAGAGCGCCGGGCCCACCAGATAGCGGTTTTGATCGACATAATTCGCGGCCAGTTCGTCGGGCGGTCCGAGCTCGATCAAAACTATGTCGATGTCCTTTTGCTTAGGCTCCCTGCCTTTGCACCGTTCCTCGAGCATGTCGCTTATCAGCGTGCGCAGTTCCTTCTCAATGTCGCCGCGCGCCGTGCCCGGCAACAACCTCATCACCTGATATACATAACGCTCTATCCTGTCATTTTTGAAATTCTCCACCCTTATTCCTCCGTCAACGCCGCCATGCTCTTCACGGCGTCCTTCCAGTTTACTTTGAGTTTTTCGTAGATCTCGCCGCCGTACTCGGTGAGCACATAGTATTTCCGGGGCTTAGAGCCGCCCGTCTCCCATTCGCTTGTGAGCAGGTGCTGTGACTCAAGCCGGCGCAACAGCGGATAGAGCGTGTTTGCCTCCACGTCCAAACCCTTCTCATTCAGCGTCTGGACAAGTGAATAGCCATATTGCGGACTCTTTAGCTGCGACAGCGCCGCGAGAACTATCGTCCCTCTTTTAAGCTCGGATATCAAACCCTCGAGTAAAGCTTCGTTTGTCATAAACATCTCCGCTCGACAAAATTATACTGTATGTCATACACTATTGTCAATAAAAATTACAAACTATTTTTTATAGTTACTTCTGTTCTTCTACCCTGAACCGCGCTATCTTTCTGACTAAATCAAACGGTACCGGGTTCGGCGTGCTGAAACTGCACGGCTCCTATTATAGTTGATTAACGGGCTGTCTGCAACGGTTTACAAACACGGCACTGTATTATATACTTTACTATAATAACTGCCCTGCATCAAAAGAGAGGTAACCAAAATGGAAGAGAAAAAGTTTTATATCACGACCCCGATCTATTATCCGTCCGACAAACTGCACATCGGTCACGCCTACACCACAGTTGCCGCGGATTCTATTTCGAGGTTTAAGCGAATGCAGGGCTTCGACGTAATGTTTCTGACAGGGACGGACGAGCACGGCCAGAAGATCGAGGACAAGGCAAAGTCGGCCGACATGACTCCGCAGGGATATGTGGACAACATCGTCGCAGGCATAAAAGAGCTGTGGGAGCTCATGAACATATCCTACGACCGGTTTATCAGGACGACCGACGACTATCACATCAAATCGATACAGAATATTTTCCGAACCCTTCACGACAAAGGCGAGATCTATAAAGGCGACTATAAAGGCATGTACTGCAAGCCGTGCGAGTCGTTTTGGACCGAGAGCCAGCTAAAGAACGGAAAGTGTCCCGACTGCGAGGGCGAGGTGTATGAGGCAAGCGAACAGGCCTACTTTTTCCGGCTGTCCAAGTATGCCGACAAACTCTTAAAGCTGTATGACGACCCGGAATTCCTTGAGCCGCAGAGCAGGCTGAACGAGATGAGGAATTTTATCAACCAGGGACTTGAGGATCTGTGCGTGTCGCGCACGTCGTTTACATGGGGCGTGCCGGTCGATTTCGACGACGGCCACATCGTCTACGTATGGGTCGACGCGCTGTCAAACTATATAACCGCGCTGGGCTACGCAAACGACAAGTACGATGACTTTGACAGATACTGGCCTGCAGACGTCCATCTTATGGCCAAGGAGATCGTGCGGTTTCACTCTATAATATGGCCCGCGCTGCTCATGGCGCTCGGGCTGCCGCTGCCCAAAAAGGTATTCGGCCACGGATGGCTGCTGCTCGACAGCGGCAAGATGAGCAAGAGCAAGGGCAACGTCGTTGACCCCGTTGTGCTGTGCGAGCGGTACGGCGTGGATGCGGTGCGCTACTATCTCATGCGCGAGATACCCTTTGGGCACGACGGCGTATTCTCCAACGAGAGTCTCATCACCCGCATAAACTCCGACCTCGCCAATGATCTTGGCAACCTTGTGTCGCGCACCGTTTCGATGATACAGAAATATTTTGACGGCACACTGCCCGCCGAGAGGCAGAGCGGCGACTTTGACGACGAGCTCATCTCGCTATGTGACGCGCTCACCAAAAACGTCGCGGAATGCATCGACAAAATGCTGCTGCCAAACGCGCTCGCCGAGATATTTAAAGTGGTGTCGCGCGCAAACAAATATATCGACGAGACAACGCCGTGGATACTCGGCAGGGACGATGCAAACCGCGCGCGCCTCGCGACGGTTTTGTACAACCTCTGTGAAGCGCTTAGAATATGCGCGATAAATCTCTCGCCCTTCATGCCCGATACGTCGCCTAAAATTTTCGAAGCGATCGGCGCGGGCGAAGAAATAACAATGCTCGATTCCGCGGTGTTCGGCAAGCTGCCGTTGGATGCATCCGTAAAGACATGCGGCGTGCTTTTCCCGAGGATCGATATCGAAAAGGAGATGGCCGAACTTGAAAGCGCGGCGGGCGCGCCTCAGATAAAGATCGAGCATCTTCCCGAAATGAGCTATGACGACTTCATGAGAGGCGAGCTCAGGGTATGCCGCGTGGTCACGTGCGATAAGGTCCCGAAAGCCGACAAGCTGTTGCTGTTCACGCTGTTTGACGGCGAGCGCGAAAGAACGGTTGTTTCGGGCATCGCGCAGTGGTATAAGCCCGAAGACCTCATCGGCAAAAAGGTCGCGGTCGTGTGCAACCTGGCGCCGGCCAAGATACGCGGGATAGTGAGCGAGGGCATGATTTTGTCGTCCGACATCGGCGACGACGGAGCGAGGGTGATCTTGATTGACGACGATGTACCCGAGGGCTCACGGATCAGATAATTTATGTTGTCGGAGGAATTTAGTTATGCAGTGTCCATTTTGTGATGCAAAAATGGAAAAGGGATTCATTCAAAGCTCCCATAGGATTATTTGGTCAACTGATATGAAAGGGTTAACTATAGCTTGGCCAAACAGGAAAAAAGGTGAAATGTTTCTCAATACTCCAAGAGGGGCATGGGGGGGCTACATAGAGTCTTATCTTTGTCGTAGTTGCAAGAAACTTATTGCAGACTGCTATGCCGAATAAGCATTATCTGTATAATTAAACCCGTTTCCATACGATAATAAACAGGGACACTTATGACTTACAACGGAATATTTGACACACATGCCCACTACGACGACTCGCGGTTTAACGACAGCCGCGACGAAACGTTAAAGCGCCAAAAACAAAACGGCGTAGATTATATAATCAACTGCGGCAGCGATATCGATTCTTCGCTCGCGTCGATAGGGCTGGCGCAGAGCTATGACTTTGTGTATGCCGCGGTGGGCGTACACCCGCACGAAGCCGCCGATGTCCCGGGCAACTGGCTCGACGAAATCGAAGGACTGGCCAAACAGCCGAAGGTCGTTGCGATAGGCGAGATCGGGCTCGATTACTATTATCCCGAGCCAGGCCGCGACATTCAAAAAGCTGTGTTTCGCCGGCAGCTCGAGCTCGCCAATAAACTTAACGTGCCGGTTCAGATCCACGACCGCGACGCGCACGGCGATATCTATGACCTTGTCTATGAGCTTCGTCCCAAAGGCTGTCTGCACCGCTATTCGTCTTCGCCCGAGATGGCCGCGCAGTATGTAAAACTCGGCATGTATCTGGGAATAGGCGGCGCGCTGACATACAACAACGCGAAAAAAGAGCGCGCGGTGGTGGAACAAATCCCGCTCGAGCACCTGATTCTCGAGACCGACTGCCCCTACCTTGCGCCCCAGCAGTTCCGAGGCAAGACCTCGACGTCCGATATGCTGTGGGCCGTCGCCGAGATGATCGCTGTCATCAAGGGCAGCGTCACGGCCCAGGACGTCATAGACGTCACAACCAAAAACGCCAAGACGTTATTTAATATTGATTAGATTTATGGCAGTTCCAAGGAGCTGCCATTTTTTATGATTTAATTGTTTTTGGACAATGAAAAAAATGATGTTGACGATTTTTTTACGCCGCGAAGCGGCACTTCAAATCGCGCCGCCGCAATGCGATGTGCCGTCCGCATGTGAAATTGACGCATGTCAAATATTAATTCTTAAATGTTTAGTATAATCACATTTTCGAACCAGCTATCAAATTTAAAGAACACAAAAACCGCAACTAAAATCAAATGCGAGCACAACGATAAATTTATAATCAATAAGGACGGGAGGTGACGTTGTTGTACCAATGGCACAGGCAGGTGCAGAAGATCGCGGATGATATCGACCGCTGTATTCAAAACCGAGACGACGACGGGCTGACGCTCACGACAATCGCGAAACAAAACGGCTATTCCGAATTTCATATGACGCGAAAGTTCAAAGAGCTGTCGGGCACATCGCTGCGCGATTATCTTCGGGGACGGCGGCTGGCATTCGCGTTGATCGACGTTCGCGACACAAAAAAAAGCTTTCTTGACATCGCGGTGGATTACGGATTTTCTTCCCACGAGGCGTTTTGCCGGTCGTTTAAAGCGGCCTACGGCATCCCGCCAAGCACCTATCGCGCAAAGCCAAAGCCTGTTGTACTTCGTACAAAGATTATCACCTTTGACCGTTACTTATTAGGTTTAGGAGATATCGGTATGGTAAACTCAACACAAGAAATCAAGATTTATTTTGTCTCGATCCCTGCACACAAGTTTCTTCACATCAAAAACTACGAGACCGACGGCTACTTTGACTTTTGGGAGAGGCACGATCAGATCCCGGGCGAGGACTGCGACACGATCTGCGGTTTGCTGGACAGCGTTAAAGGCAAGCTCGACGGCGACGACAGCGTTGTCGGCACATTCAGCGGCCACATCATGGCACGGATATTTGAAGACGGCACAACCGCCGAAGCATACGGCATTCGTCTGCCCGCGGACTATAGCGGCGAAATACCGCCGCAGATGCTTGTTGCAGATGTGCCGGGCGCGGAATATATCGTATTTGAACACGGCAGCTTCGACTACGAACAGGAGTGCGAGTCGGTCTACGAGAAGCTTCAGGCGTCGATCGACAGCTTCGATTACAGCGGCGCCGATTACAGTCCCGACAACTCGGCCGGGCGCATCTCATATTACTATTTTGAGCCCGAAAAATATATAAAACGGGTGCTTCCAGTAAAACATAAATAGACGCGACGAATCCCCGCAGTTAAGCGGGGATTTATAAACTGAACTATTTGTTTGTTTTACCCGTAAAGTCGCTTGATACAATTTTATAGACGCTTGTATTGTCCACAGCTTTCGGGTCCAAATTGTAGGGTCTATCCCCCGCCGCGTGCTTTAAAATCAAAAGCAGCCCTTTTTCTTTTTCGTGATCCGATACCTCTCGGGCCTCTCCAAACCCGATAACGCTCGCATATTTACAGCTATACCTGCACGCCTCATTGCCGGGCCCGACAATTTCAAATTCGACGTCCATCTCAAAACACACGCGCGGATTTTTCTTTATAATGTCTGTCTTTTTTCCCTCGGCCGCGCAGTGAAAATACAGCGTCAGTTGGGAGCCGTCCAGTTGATACCCGAAGTTGAGCGGCACGACGTACGGCGCGTTGTCGCCAGACATCGCAAGCCGCATCACCCTGCACGACCGTATTATTTCCTCTATCTTATCGGGATCGGTAATCTGCCTGTCTTTTCTTATCATTTTCACCTTCGCAAACTCTGTTTTTGTTAATAGTAGCATTTTTTAGACCAAAAAAATGATTTTACTGAATATTTTCCTTTTGGGATGTTCACAATATGCCTAAAGGGAGTGACTTAATGAATAATCGCAATGAACGCTCAGTCAAAGCATTCTTATCCAGGAATGGATTTTACATCGCCCTCGTCGCGTGCGTGCTTGTCGCGGCGATCGCGTCGTATTCCGCCGTAACCAATATCCTAGGCAATCTGAGGGATACCAACGACGTCGTACAGCAGCCGTCCGAGCCAATCGACGATCCGGAGGTCTCGGCGCAGCCCGATACTCCGCCCGTTGTTGACGATAACGGCAGCAACACCGACGCGTCGTCTGATCCGGGGTTGGTGCCCCTTTACACGATGCCGGTGGTCGGCACTGTCACAAACACATTCAGCGGTGATGAACTTGTAAAAAACAAAACAATGAACGACTGGCGCACGCACAACGGCATCGATATCGAGTGTCCCGAAGGCACCGAGGTGAAGGCCGTCTACTCCGGAGAGATTTTGCGCGCGGGCGTCGACCCTCTTCTCGGGAATTTTGTTGAACAAAAACTCGATACCGGCTATGTGGTGATCTACGCAAATCTTGGGCCGATAAGCGGAATAAAAGCCGGGACCAGGGTTTCTCAGGGAGACGTTATCGGAACGGTGGGCAATTCGTCGATCCTTGAAAACGGAGAAAAGCCTCATCTGCATATCGAGGTAAAGAGCGGTGACAAATATCTCGACCCGCTTGAGATATATCAGTAATATCTAACCGCAAAAGCACCCGCGAATTCGCGGGTGCTTTGATGTGCGCAAAGGGGGCAAAATTGAAAGTTGACTTAAACTCTACTAATTTAGTATAATTCAATTATGGAAAAAATGATCACAGTAAATATAAAAGGAATGACGTGCGCGGCGTGTTCGGCGGCGGTCGAGCGCGCGGTGTCCAAACTGGAGTTTGTATCGTCCGCGTCAGTCAATCTAGCGACCGAAAAGTTGAGCGTAACGTACGACGACGCGAGAGGCAGCGTCTCGGATATCCGCGCCGCGGTTGAACGCGCGGGGTATGAAATGATCGAGAACAGTCCCGGGCAAAAAGCCGGCGAACGGTTTTCACGGCACGACGCCGACCTGAAAAAACAGTTGCGGCGCCTGATTGCCGCGTTTGTTTTTACCGCGCCCTTATTCTACATATCTATGGCGCACATGACAGATTTTGTGTCCCTGCCCTATCCCGCGCTTATCTCGCCGCACATCAACCCGATAGCGTTCGCCATAACCCAACTTGCACTCACCGTTCCGGTAATGGTACTCGGGCGAAGGTTTTATACGGGCGGTTTCAAGGCGCTCTTTTTGCTTCATCCCAACATGGACAGTCTTATAGCTGTCGGCACCTCGGCGGCGTTTATATACAGCCTGGTGTTGCTGATCGGTGGAATGACCGGAGACCCGCACACCGCGACCGAGACTTACTTTGAGTCGGCCGCCGTGATCATCGCGCTCGTTATGCTGGGCAAGTATCTCGAAGCGCGGGCAAAGCGCAGGACGGGGAGCGCTATCGCGGGGCTGTATTCACTTGCGCCGCCCACAGCTTTTGTCGAGCGCGACGGCGCGATCGTGGAACTGCCGGCCGACGACCTGCAGGTGGGCGACGTCATTGTCGTGCGTCCCGGAGCAAAGATACCCGCCGACGGCGTTGTCGTGGAGGGTCGCTCGTCGGTCGATGAATCGATGCTTACCGGCGAGAGCATGCCCGTCGAAAAGAATATCGGCGACGGCGTCACGGGCGCCACGCTCAACAAGTTCGGCGCGCTTCGTGTAAAGATCTCGCGGCTCGGCGACGACAGCACGCTCGCGCAGATAATCAAGCTTGTGGAAGAGGCGCAGAGTCAAAAAGCGCCCATCGCCAAACTGGCCGACACTGTTTCGGGTTATTTTGTGCCATTTGCGATGGCTGTCGCGCTGGTGTCCGCGCTGGTGTGGCTCGCTTTTGGCGCCGGTATCGCGTTTTCACTCACGATCTTTGTATCGGTGCTCGTGATCGCGTGCCCGTGCGCGTTGGGTCTGGCCACCCCCACCGCGATCATGGCCGGCACCGGAAAGGGCGCCGCGAACGGCATTCTCTTTAAGAACGGCGAGACGCTCGAAATGCTCAGGTCTGTAGACGTCGCGGTGCTCGACAAAACGGGCACGATAACCCGGGGCGCGCCTTCCGTCACAGATATTGTCCCGGCACAAGGGTTTGACAGCGATACCCTTCTCGCTTTGGCCGCCGGAGCCGAGGCTTTGGCCGAACATCCGCTCGGTGAAGCTATCGTGGCAAGGGCCGCCGAGCTCGGCATAACTCCCGGCACAAGCGGAGCGTTTACCGTGCTGCCCGGCTTGGGTATCGAAGCAAAGGTGGACGGCAAAGATGTCGTTGCCGGAAACGTGAAGTTTATGCGTTTGCGATTGGTCGAAGTCGGCGCGCTCGAACAGCAAGCGGAAGAACTCGCACGCGACGCCAAAACCCCAATCTACTTCGCGGAGGACGGCGCCGCCGCGGGCATCATCGCGATATCCGACCCGATAAAAAAAGAAAGCGCGCACGCCATCGCCGCGCTAAAAAATATGGGCATAAAAACCGTTATGGTTACCGGAGACCACGCAAAGACCGCGGCCGCCGTGGCGGGTGTGCTCGACATCGACGACGTCGTATCAGAGGTTCTTCCGCAAGACAAGGCGGCGTACATCGCCAAACTGCGCGAACACGGCCGTGTCGCCATGGTCGGCGATGGCATCAACGACGCACCGGCTCTCGCCGCGGCCGACGTCGGTATCGCTATCGGCAGCGGAACGGAAATCGCGATCGATTCGGCCGACGTCGTACTGATGAGCAGCTCGCTGCTCGGGGTGTATAGCGCGGTAAAACTCTCGCACGCCGTTATCCGCAACATAAAGCAAAACCTGTTTTGGGCGTTTTGCTATAACTGTATAGGCATCCCGGTTGCCGCGGGATTGCTCTACGCGCTGGGCGGGCCGTTGTTTGATCCCGTCTTTGCCGCGGCGGCGATGTCGCTGTCGTCTGTGAGCGTCGTGGCAAAC
>Ga0209737_10003591_pt1 | contig 10818 bp, 1 predicted proteins | sample TergutCu122P3_FD_187284 | JGI IMG/M metagenome (GOLD analysis project Ga0209737, IMG submission 187284) | Cubitermes ugandensis P3 segment gut microbial communities from Kakamega Forest, Kenya - Cu122 P3 (SPAdes) (version 2) | ecosystem: Host-associated > Arthropoda: Insects > Digestive system >...
CCGGGTTAGGGCTGGTAATCATTGTGGTGTTGGTTACTTTACTGGGATTTGTCGGTCAAACGGTAATTGCCCAACCTGTAAAAACTTATATTTCCAGTTTTCTGAAACAAACCCCTTTTTTGCAGACCATCTACACGACTGCCAAAGATTTTGTAGGCGCTTTTCTGGGTAAGGAAAAAAAGTTTGATCATCCCGTTTTAGTGAAGTTAAGCAGTTCATTTGATCTGGAAAAGGTTGGATTTGTTACCCAACACGATCTTGCTGATTTGAAAGCCAAAGATAAGGTTGCGGTGTATTTTCCACAATCCTATAGTTGGTCTGGCGATTTGTTCATTGTGCCATCCGAAAATGTCACTCCACTTGACATTTCGCCAAAGGACGCCATGAAATTCGCACTGACTGGAGGTGTGGCCAGAGTGAGTGAAGAAAAATAATGAAAAATGGTGCGTGAAAAAAATATCCAACTGCTGAAAACAAGCCATCACGTATGGGATTTCATAGTGATTGGCGGAGGCGCTACCGGTTTGGGTATCGCTGTGGATGCGGCCAGCAGGGGATTTAAAACTGTTCTTTTGGAACAGACGGATTTTGCTAAACTGACCTCCTGCAAAAGCACCAAATTAGTACATGGTGGAGTACGTTACCTGCAAAAAGGGGATATTGCGCTGGTGCGTGAAGCATTGCGCGAACGTGGCCGGCTTTTCCGTAATGCTCCGCATTTAGTGAAAAATCAGCGTTTTATCATTGCTAACTACTCGTGGTGGGAAAAACCTTTTTATACAATTGGTTTGACGATGTACGACTGGTTGGCGGGAAGGTTGAGTCTGGGGCGTTCGTTACCGATGAGCAAGGCGCAAGTGATCAAATCTATTCCGCAAATCGTTCAAAAGGGATTGCGTGGCGGCGTGCTGTACCACGACGGACAGTTTGACGATTCGCGTCTGGCCGTCAATCTGATGCAAACGGCTTCAGAAATGGGCGCTACGATAGTGAACCATGCAAGAGTAACCGGACTTTTGAAAAATGACGGGATAGTTTCGGGAGTTACCGTATGTGACGAAACAGATGGCGATACTTTCGAGTTGAAAGGAAAATGTATTGTTAATGCCACCGGTATCCTTGTAGATGAAGTGATCCGTATGGACGACAAAGAGAAAACGCCGATGGTGCGTCCCAGCCAGGGTATTCATTTGGTGGTGGATCGTTCGTTTCTGGGTGGCGACGACGCCATCATGATTCCTAAAACGAGCGATGGCCGTGTTTTGTTCGCCGTTCCGTGGCACAACAGGGTAATAATCGGTACAACAGACACCCCTGTAAATGAGTTTGTACCGGAACCAAAACCTTTGGAAGAAGAAATTGATTTTCTGTTGAAAACGTCTGCTCAATACCTCGCACATCCCCCGCAACGAAAGGATGTTCTTTGCGTTTTTGCCGGTTTGCGACCGCTGGCTGCTCCAAAACGGCTTGCTGACGAAAAAAAAACAAAAGAAATATCGCGCAGCCACAAACTGATCGTCTCACCATCGCGACTGATCACCATCACTGGCGGAAAATGGACAACCTACCGCCAGATGGCGCAGGAAACAGTAGATTTGGGCATCAAAAGATGTGGTTTACCCAATAAAAAATGTATTACTAAAGAACTGAAAATACACGGCCACCAACCGACCACCGACCGCAGTAACTGGCGTTATGTATACGGCAGTGACAGCGACAAAATACTTGCTCTACAAAATGAAAAACCGGAATATGCTGAAAAATTACATCTCAATTTTGATTTTACGGTATCCGAAGTTGTTTGGGCAATACGCGAAGAGATGGCCGTTACGGTGGAAGATGTATTGGCGCGGCGTGTCAGGGCTTTATATTTAGATGCGCGCGCTTCGCTGGAAATGGCTCCCAAAGTGGCAAGTATCATGGCGCAGGAAATGAAAAAAGACGATAGGTGGATAAAAAAACAAATTGAAGAGTTTACAGACTTGGCTAACGGTTATATTTTGAAGTGAGCATTTAACGTATTTTTTGTAACCTTTTTTTCACACTTTCCGTATTAAATGTTGTAATATGCGTGAACTGATGCCTTCTGAATGTTGTTATCAACATGATGGCAGTTTTGATTCATATCATAAATAATTATGGAAAGTAGATGATACACATTTTTTCAAAAATATTTTCAAATATCACACGCTTATTCAAGATAGGAGTGGTGATGGTGATGTTATTTACAGGGGTAAATCAAAATGTAAAGGCGCAGCTTAGTGGGTTTCCCACTGGCGTAACCAATCCCGGAGGTTTCATAGGATTTATGCAAAACTCTACATGTGCGCCAGTAACGCTTGATCTCGTTGGCCAATATTTGATGGATATACCTAATTCGCATTCCGGTATTGCAAGTCAAATACGTTTTGATATTGATTGGGGGGATGGAAGCCCCATTGTTGAAGTTATACCACAAGTCACTACTCCCACAGGAAGCTCAACCTTATATACTTTTGCATTCAATGGTTCAGCATCAGCGACAGCATTTAGACATGAGTATGTTCGTGGTCTTTTGCAATGCCAGTTTGAAATAAAGGTTTGGATAAAAGCCAATTCTTCCGCTCCTGCCATTCTTGAACAAAAAACTTATCTTTATAAATATCACCAAACTGATGATTATTACGGCAAACAGCCATTACAACTGATTCATCAAGCCACCGGAAAAGGTACACTTGCTGATCCTTATTTAGTTTGCGCAGGGCAGGAAACCTGTCTGCCGGGTGTGCCGGGTATACAATTTCATGACTTAACCCCTTTAAACTGCAATCCGCAACCACCACCCACAGTGCTTTTTACTAAAAATGATGAGCCAAGGGTAATTCAATTTCTATACGGATGGGCTGGCGATATGGGCAAAGATGCCGATGGTAATAACCATACCAGTTATATTCCCAATGTAACTGTTATGGGGGTAACCATAACAGGTACTACCGGAAATATAGTAAATACAAGATACGATGGTGGTACAACAGCCTCAAATAGTAGTGACAGGTTAGTGATTAATACACCGGGGCCAACTACAGGCGCAATAACTAACCAGATATGTATTGGTAAAACAACAGCAGCAGATGTAGGAAAACGTTTTTATGTAAGAATTTACAACTGGAACAAATGTAACAGTACTAGTTTGGGCTGGAGTAACTTTCCAAATGGATCTCCAACAGATGCATACCGGAATTTTGCAGTTGTTCAGGATGCCGTGATTGAAATAGTGGCCGGCCCTCCAAAACCCGATGATAAAACAGTGGAATTTTGCTACGAAACTCCAAATACTGATTACACCTACAGCGTTGAACATTCGCAACTACTAGGCAACACCTGGTATCCGGGAGTATATCACTGGTATGATTCCCAAACGGCCACAACGCCTATTTACTCTTCCGGAACGATTACAGGCGCTGCTTCAGATAGAGATTTCAACCCTACAAGTTCGCCTACGCTTGCAGCAAACAAATGGGACCCCCAAACTATCGCTGCTACTGGCGGCAGTAAAACATATTACGTGTCTTATCAATATACCGGAAGTGCGCATGTACAGTGCGAAAGCACGAGAGCGGAAATTGTCTTTGTAAGACGAGCGCGATTAACCCAGCCTGCAAACCAGACGAATCTTGTTGCGTGTGAGAACGGATTGCTCACTATTTATGCAGCTCCGGCAACGCCCAATCCTACCAACGCTCCGAGCTACACCTATGGCGGGCAAACAGAGTATGTATGGTCAGTGCCGTCAGACGCGGGACTTGAGCTGACCGGCAACTACGGTACCAACGGGGTGTGGGCGGAGGTGCGCATTACCCGTCCGGTAGCTGCCGGAAGCACCGGCACAGCGTCTGTCAACGTCCTGCAACAGTATAAGGACCCGTCTTACAATGGTTCGAATTGCCCTACTGACAACCGGACGCTGAGCATCAGAGTAATCCCTGAGCCAAAAGCAAAAATCGGTACAGATGCTACCTATTGCCCCAATGAAAAGGGAAAAATCGTCATTTCGGAGGTAGGCGGCAGAGCGGGAGTAACAAGTTTCGAAATGTATTTGGAACAGGCAATCAGCGGTGGCGCTACGTCAACATTTGGCCCGTATACAGTGAGCACGACGGGCGATTATACCATCAATAATTTAGGCCCTCATAACGGACAGACAGTAACTTACAAGATCAAGAGCCTGAGCGAAACTTCAGGAACGCCGAAGTGCGCATCTACGCCATCCGGCACGGCAACGCTCACATGGCGCGATGCGTTAGACCTCGGCACAAACAAAATATCAGGCCATACCGATCTGTGCGACGGCGCGCAGGGAACTTTCCAGTTAACCAACGCTGCCGGAAATGCGGCTTTAGGAGATGCCGATCCTTATAGATACGTGTGGAGCAACACGCAAACCAACACGCAAACTGTTCAAAATTCAGACGAAATAAAATATACCTTCACCAATACAGGTACTGCAACGGTAACTTACAATGTGGAAGTAATGTTGAGGTATGCCACTCCGGCAATTGCTAATGTTGGCGGTACGCAACAGTCGGGTACGGCACCTGAAAATTATTGCCCCTCGCCGGCAAAAACACATGCAGTAACCATATATCCCAAACCAACGGCAAGCATATCGGGCGAATATGTCGTTTGCCCCGTGCCCGGAACCGCAACCATCCCTGTGACCTTAACAGGTGTAACCGGCCAGAACTGGATAGTAAGTTACAGAATAGGCGCCGGCCCTGTCAGAAACACTCCCCCAATAACAACGGCGGTAGGCGCTACAATTACAGTTGCGGCGACTGATATTCCTGCAGGCGGTGATTACACCATGACATTGACTAACGTAGTACAGAATACCGGTACGGCGTCGCCCGAAACTTGCCCCGGCTCCGTATCGGGATCAGCGCGTATACAAGTGTTTCCTCTTGTAAAAGCCCAATTGGAAGGCAACCTCGCGGTATGCTCCAATGTTGATCCTAAAGAGGCCAATATACAAATACGTTTGGAAGGGGCTCCGTCAGGTGCAAGATACAGCGTGACCTACACTACCGACAAACCCGGTGGAGGAACGGTCACTATCACCTCTACGGGAACAGCCTCTATCGTTTATGACATGCCCGTGCCGTTTACAGAACTCAAGGTGCCGGCTAACGATGGCGATGCTGACGAGATCACCGTAATCACCCTCACAGGCGTTTCGCTCACCAATTATACAAGTATTTTCAACACCCAGCCCGTGCCTCCCTGCACCGGTACCATAACGCCCGGTAACGTCAATGTAACAGTGGTAGCGCCTGCAATAGCAAAAATAATCACGTCTGTAGAAATCTGCGGCGCACTTTCGACGGAAGACCTTCATGCAACTCCCGTTACAGGCAGTTGGACAGGCACATGGTCGCTCGAACAACCGATTCCACCCGGACATACCACCGGAATTGGCGCCCCATTGAATGATCCCGTTCGCACTTTTACTCCGGGCGCAGCCGGTATTTACAAAATCAGGTGGACGGTTAATTCTACCGGTGGAACATGCGATTCCAATTATGACGTGGTAGACTATGTTTGGGGCGTCACACCCAATGAACCCGTTCCCGGCGGTCCCTATGCACCCCAATGCGGCGTTGGCGCTGACAATAGCATCCGGTTACGGGCAGACCCTGCTCGTCCTGGTCTTGAAACAGGCGAATGGTCAGTTTCCCCATCGAATGCCGGAACAGGCTCCGTTACCTTTTCTGATCTATCAGACGAAAGAAGTTATGTACACGTAACCGCTGTGGGTACCTATACACTGCGGTGGACGCTTTCAAGCGGTAATTTTGCGATTGGATCAGGCCTTTGCGAGCCTAGATTTAATGATGTTGACGTAGTATTTAAAGTGGTACCGGTGATCGACCCTTTTACTGCACCACTTGATTATTGTCCGAATGACGAAATTAAAATATTATTAAAAACCACCAATACTCATAACGACCAGACTACCTATTCCATTTCAGCCGCCCCAGGCGCCAACAATCCGCTGAATTTGGTGTATAATCCTTCTCCAAGCCCCTTTGTCCATAGCGCTCCCGGAGCCTATCATTTCAGGAGGCCCAATGCGCCTATAAACGACGGTACAACAAGCGATTTCTACACCACCAAGGTAAGAGCGCATTTCGACGGTTGCACCAGCGATGATTATCCGTTCACCATCGAAATAAAACCTACGCCCGAACTGATGCAGATCAGCAAGCAGAACTACTGTCCGAACGAAAGGGTCACGTTCAGCCTGCGGCGAGATATAGACAATGACGTTCAATACATCTGGCACAATACCACCCCAGGCATTGGCTTGGCACAGGGCGGCGCAAATGACTCGCCCCCGGTTTGGCAAGCCTTTACAGATCCCGGATACGACTCCCCGCCGCGCACTTACAGTTTTACCACCGCTACAAATAACACCGATGCAGCAATCACCGGAAACATCAGCAATTTGCAGGCGCGGGTTAGAGGATGTCTCAGCAATATATTGACGTTAACAATTAATGTACAGCCCACGCCGGTGATTAATACGATTACCGATGTTACATTGTGTCCCAATGTAGTTTACAATAGTTCCAATTCGCAATACCGTACCTTTACTACCACTCAAACAGCCCTGCAATCGAGCGTTGATTGGAGTTGGACTTATGCAAATACGGCGGGACAGGTAGGCTCAACGGCGACTAATCCTCCGGCATCGGGCAATAGCAGTAATTTTGTTGGCGCCTTTACGGCAAACGAAAACCGTACTACTGACCCCTACAAAGGAAAGGTAACGGTAACGGCGTCCACCAAAATCTATGAGTGCAAAGATACCAAGTCATTTGATATTATCGTCAATCCGCGCCCGTTGGTGACCATACCTGCAGCCGAGATGACGCAAACCGAGTGCGCCGTGCGTGGAACCACCGGAAACTGGAAAGACATTAATATCAGCAGCCAATTACCGGGCTCTACTTCTTACAACTGGAGGCAATATGTCTTCGATGCTGTAACAAATGTTCAATCTGATCCGTCAACTTTTGGCATCATCCCTGTCCCCCCGCCCCCCACCGTTATCCAAAGAACGTTTGGCGACAACTCAACTGCAAATACGCGTGTTACCCGTATCCGAATAGCAGGAATGTCTAACGGATGCGCGAGCGATACCGTCACCGTTAACCTGAACCTGCTGCCACTGCCAAAGATCACTGTTCCCGCCAATCAGATTTACTGCGGCGGTGAAAATGTGCTGCAAACCAACAATACCTTTGTTTCCACTACGAGCAATACCAATTTCACATGGACCAACTCCAACCCCGACATTGGACTGGCAACAACAAAGAATACTACTAACCCGTTAGACTTTTTCGTTGCAAAAGTGAATGAAGGAACAACAGATGTGGTGAGTACCATTACGGTATGGGGCGAAAAGAACGGCTGCGGCATAAACGCGGCAGGCGATCCGCTGCATCCGGAAACCTATACCATCACCGTGCATCCTACGCCTATGGTAGCCGATATTACAGACGTATATGTGTGTGCCGGTATTGCTTCGGACACCAGAGCGTTCACGCTCAAAAACACCCATGCGACGGTAACGCCAACTTACAGCTGGGTAACTACCAGCACTGCCGTTGGCGGCGCTCCTGTGGCTCTATCAACAAACGGTACCGGATCGCCATTCCCGTCGTTCACGGGCAATCCCGACGGGGTGAGCAGAGAAGCAACGGTAACGGTGAGCGCTACTGCCACATATACCAGTGGCAAAACATGCAGTCATTCGAGCGGCAACAATACTTTCAAATTATACCTGCGTCCTACGCCGGTAATTACCAACCCGCCCGCTAAAGTATTGGTATGTCCCGGCGACCCGATCAGTCAGGTAACCTGGGCTTTCAACACCGGATCGCCCACCGTTCAGTGGAGCATCGATGACCCGTTAGTCAGTTCCACCAACCCTGCCGCCGGCTTGCCGGTCACTGTCCCTGCAACATCGCTTACCGCCGTAGCAGACCCTGCATGGACGTCAGGTGCTTTGTCGGGAAACGGAAATATACCGCAATTCTGGGCTGCGCCCAGAACCGCTTCCGGCGCGGCTACCTCGCTGAAGGCCACAGTAACCTATCGCCCGTTTTTGAACGGTTGCGGCGGCGCCGAAGGAAAATACGAAATTGAGTTAAAACCGAGACCGGTAGTGTCGGTTACACCTGCGGCGTCAGCATATTGCGACAATGTGTCCGTGTTTTACAACCCCAGCAGTACTGATCCCCACATCCCTGCGGTACATTTGCCCGAGTTCAGCACCACCACAGCATCAGCGGATGCTATTTCCTATCGCTGGTACAAGGATGGTACGGTCATCAATACCGGTACTCCCTGGATTGTCGTTCCGCTAACCAGCGATCCCGGCACCGGAAGACTTGATGCACTGCCTTCTTTCACCACGCTCAATACCTCGATAAACAAACAGTCGGCGGTAACTTCCAATTTTGCGGTTGAAGCCGTATTGAACGGCTGCTACAGCGAAAGAGCGACATTCACCATTACCGTCAAGCCGAAGCCGCAAATCGGGATACCCGAACCTTTAGTAGTTTGCGCCGGCTCCGGAAACGTTGCCATCAACGATGGAACGATTAAGCCGGATGTTTTCTCAACCATAGTCGACCCGTCATATCCCTTCACCGTCGCCAATGTGGAATATATGTGGCGCGTGAAGGATGTTACTCCGGGTTTGACGTCCTGGCCAACGCCCAACGAATTAAATCTTCAGAATCCGGCTGATGGCATTTGGAATACAATTGATCCCGTCACCGACCCAGCGCACATTCCCGCATTCAAGCCCGACATTAATCTCGGAACCAATCCCGGCGCCACCCCGCCCGTTTATAATACGCTTTGGGGCAACCGTTCGCAAGTGGTTAATTTTGAGGCTTATGTCGAATTAAATGGATGTCCATCCGATAAAAGAGACGTGTTTGTTACCATCAATCCGCTGCCCATCACAAAGATTGATCCCACAGCCAGCACCTGTATCAAGGATGATAACGGTTATGAGATGCTGTATCGTGTATTGGATGGCGCAACAAAGGCAGATTCGCGATTCAACTGGGGCGTGGAAAGCATCAACGACCCCACCCCCACAGCCGCGCCATATCCTTTTCCGACCCCGACCGGCACCTTCACGCAGGAATACGTGCAGATTTACAAATATCCCCGTCAGGCGGTATGGGAGGGCAATATCACCGTTCAGGAAAGAAACGGATTTACCGGCAACGTATTTCATCCGCTCGGTTGCGTAAGTCCGCTAATAAAACACTATGTAAAAACCGTACCGGCTCCGAAAGTCACGTTTGCGCCTGTTGACGACATCTGCAGCGGCGAAAATGTACAAATACAGGCGCTGGTTGACGGACAGCCGCTTCCTCCCCACAGCGTATTTGGCGATCCGGCTTATAACGTAGGCCATGCCGATTTTATTACGCTTACCTGGTGGCCCGGTCGCGTCCAGGGTACGCATCAATCGCTTTCGTTCACCAACAGATATGATAACCACACCGGCATTCCTGTTACTGAAAAGGTTGAACTTGCAGCAAAAAAAGGCAGTTGCGAAGGGAATTTCCAGGCAGTTACCTTCAAAATTTTACCCTTGCCTTCTCAACCTCAAATGATCAGCCGTGAGTATTGCTCAAACGAAGATCCCTGGAACATGATCGTCGTTCCTACCACCGGTTATGATGTGAAATGGTATTTGATGGACTATTCTGTTTCGCCAGTAACCGCCACTCACATCACTTCTGCAGGACCTACCGATTTTACGGTGAACATGAAGAATCGCGCAGACGCAGGTACTGTACCAATGCCCGTTAATGATGTCGATATCATTTATGGCGTAAGCCAGATCACTCCGCTCAGCATGGGTACAAAGCAATGTGAAAGCAAACCGCGTGAGGCGCGAATGACGGTTCTCATTTCTCCGCCTGAACCGACGAAAATTGAAGATACGTATTGTTTCGAAGAACGAAATTATCAGGTACGGGTCATCGAGGGCGGCGGCAATACAAACAATATTGCCTGGTATCGATCCGAAATCGACGGTTTTGATAAAGTTCGCTTTGGAAATCCCCTTTCAGTGGGATATACAGATGGGGTAACCGGCGCTAGCCCTGAAATTCCGGGATCCCCGCCAACCTACACTCCCTACGTATTTTGGGCGGCAGCACGCGCTGCCAATGGTTGTGAAAGTGAGCGCGTTCGCGTTCCACTGACTATTTACCCGCATCCGAAGATAGATTTTGACATTACCGATGGAAAAGGCAACGTTGTTACCACAGGATGTTCGCCATGGAATGTTGTAGCCATTAACAAATCAGCGTCGGATAAATGGGCGCATTACCAATGGGCATGGGAACCCATGGATACAACGAATATGAGACTGCCGGGGAATCCGGGTGTTTATAATCCAGGTAATTTTGCAAATATGGGTTACGTGGAATTCAATCATCCCAATCTTACGCATACTTATGTGTCTTCAACTACAACTACAGGTAGCGAGCCAAGATTTTTGAAACTGATTGGTGTGAGCAATATCAATAAAAGTACTATATCGGGCCGGTACTGCCGCTCCGAATTAGAAAAAGCGTTGACCATCGCTCCGGGTGTGAGCGCCGATTTTGATTTAACTCCCACCACTGAAGGCTGCGACCCCTTAACAGTATATTTTACCAGCACATCGACTAATGCCTATAATTACCGCTGGTACTGGCATCAAACAGTTTCGCCGCCTTATCCGGGTAATCCACTCAA
>Ga0209737_10003592_pt1 | contig 10817 bp, 12 predicted proteins | sample TergutCu122P3_FD_187284 | JGI IMG/M metagenome (GOLD analysis project Ga0209737, IMG submission 187284) | Cubitermes ugandensis P3 segment gut microbial communities from Kakamega Forest, Kenya - Cu122 P3 (SPAdes) (version 2) | ecosystem: Host-associated > Arthropoda: Insects > Digestive system...
TTTCATGGTAAGCGTCATGTTTGTCCCGGTATCTCCGTCCGGCACAGGGAAAACGTTTAACGCATCTATATTTTGCCGGTTTATCTCAAGGTGCTTAACACCCGAAATTATCATACGGCGAAAATTTGCTCCATTTATTTGTTTTTGCATAAAATCTATATGTCCTCCGGTAAAGGAACGCCTATTACGTTTACGTTAACGGTGGCAACAATCATTCCTGTAAATTTTTCCACATCGTATTTGACTGCGGCCTTTAATGATTGCGCAACGGCGGGAATCGATACCCCGTATTTCATCATTACATGTAAATCAATATAAATTTTGTCTCCGCGCGTGTCCACTATTACGCCTTTACTCTTGTTTTCTTTATTAAAAAGTTCGGCAATAGCGCCAAAAAAATTACGGTTAACCATTTTGACAACGCCATAACATTCGCGAGCCGTATTGCCCGCGACAACCGCTATACATTCGTCGGTAATGCTTATTCTGCCATAAGAATTAAGGGTATTAACCGCCATTTTAAACTCCAAAGACGCTGAAAAATACCTTGATAGCGATGAAATCGGAACCTTTGGTTTGGTCATGTATTAGAAATACACGCCATTTACCAAAGAACCACTCTTTTCATCACTAGATACATCTTTTGAGCGGTCTTTTAATTTAATATTTTATCTTCCGGCCACTCAATTTTTATATCAAAGAAAACTTAGCGTCTTTCTATTTGTCATTTACTATTCTAACCTAAATATTAATTTTAGGCAAGCTAATATTTATATTTTTTTGAGTTTAAACGATTATTTTACGCTTTTGTTCTTGCTTTTTTTTAAAATCAATGGTATCATATGTAACGGAAACATAAATCAAAATAGAGGTATTTAGAAAATGAGAGTATGCAGCGTTTGCCAAAAAACAAAAATGGGCGGACATAAAGTTAGCCACAGTAATATAAAGACTAACAGAACTTATGAAGTGAACCTTCAAAAGGTTAAAGTTAAAAACGAAAATGGCTCCACTTCCAATGAATATGTCTGCGCAAAATGCTTAAAAGCTAAAAAAGTAGAAAGAGCATAATTATTTAGCCGCAAAAATACTTGCGGCAGAAAATTCATATGAACAAAAGCAAAAATTCTTACGAATTTTTTCTGGCGTATAGCCTTACGGCTATCGCTTTTTTGTTTTCAGCGTTTATCGTCAAAATTAGCAGGCTATTTTGTCGATAATTCCTAGAGAATAAAAAATTAATATATCGCAAAATTTTTGCGATATATTTTTTAATCTCGTATCGCGATGATTGCCAAGCAATCTCGCTTTTTTATACCTTTTTTACCTTTTCTTTTCTAACAAAAAAGCCTAGAAACTTTCTTATAACTAAAGGCGGTTTAAAACAAAATATTTTCAAAATCTATTCCCCTTTTTTTAGGCAAGCACATAAACTAAAACCAATCCGTCAAAAACCATTTCCACATTTTTAGAGGCAACCACATTAGAAACAGTTAAAGAATCCTTACAGTAAATAGTTTTGTCTTTGATTTGGTATTTTAAGCCTTTGGTATACATTATATGCGCGCTTTCAAAAAAAGGTGCTAATGAAATTACAGAATTTACGGGCAAGGCTTTTTCGAACTTGTTTTTGCATAGATAAATTGTGCAGTAGTTTGTATAAAAAATACTTGACACATCCTGTAAAAGCGCCCTATACATTAAATTTAAGTTAAAGCGGTAATGGTCGTCGCGTTTGCCTTCTCCGCCCAAAAAAATTATGTCATTGTACTTGTTTTCAATTAAGTAATCAAGGCTCAGCTGCCCGTCGGTGCGGTCTTTATCCTTTTGATATTTTATAACCTTGATATTATCGTCTATTTTTTCCGTTAAACTGTCAAAATCGCCCACAACGAGGTCGATTTTTATTTTTTTACTCTTTGCCCAATTATACGCCCCGTCGGCGCAAACCACAAACCTGTCTTTTAAAATTTCGTTTACTTCAAACTCCGGCGGAACGCCGTTTAACAAAATAGCCGCTTTCTTATTTATATTCATCCTTAAACTCTCTCTAAATGCAATGAGAGGTACTGCTTCGTTTTACTTGGCAGGCGTTCATTTGGTTATCGAGATAACCAAACTCGTCCGACGCGTTATAACCGGACAACCGTTGACATCCTCAACAAAAGGAGTATTTTGTATACTCGTCGATGTGTCAAACATAGTCCGATTATGACGATATTAACCTCTCATTGCCGTAATTTTGTTTTTCATATCACCGGAAAACAAATAGTTGCCTGCAATCAAAATATCAACTCCTGCAGAAATTGCTTTTTTATAAGTTTTCTCGTTTATACCGCCGTCTATTTCAATCTCTATTTTTTTGCCGGACTTTATTATAATTTCTTTTAGCTTTCTGATTTTGTCTGTTACGGACTCAATATAGCTTTGTCCGCCAAAGCCGGGGTTAACGCTCATCAAAAGCACAAAATCTATATAATCAAAATATTTTTCTATTCCGGACAAAGGCGTTTCCGGATTATAAACTATTCCCGCTTTGCATTTTTTTGCTCTTATTTTTTTTAAATTTTCTATTGTATCGCCGCTGCTTTCGACATGAATCGACAGCATATCGGCGCCCGCTTCTATAAAAGGGACAATATACATAGTAGGGTCAATTATCATCAAATGAACGTCAAGTATAAGCTTTGTAAACTTTCTTATGTCCTTTACCATTTTAGGTCCGAAAGTAATATTAGGAACAAAAACTCCGTCCATAACGTCGCAATGAACCAAATCAGCGCCGGCGTCTTTCAGCGAACTTACCGCCTCGCCTAAGTTAGCAAAATCGGCCGACAAAATTGACGGAGCTATTTTAGCGTTTGCCATAACGGTTTTTCCACTCCCTTGATACCTCGTCGTGAATGTCAAGGTATCTATAGTATCTGTCTTCGCTGATTTTGCCGCTGTCTACAAGTTCCTGAACTTTACAGTCAGGCTCGTTTATGTGAAGGCACATAGAAAATTTACACCCCTTTTCCGCTTCTTTAAATTCGGGATAATAATCTTTAAGCGTATTCGGGTCAAATTCCGATAAACTGATTTTTGAAAAGCCCGGCGTGTCGCAAATATAGGTATTTTTGAAAAGTTTAAAAATCTCGGTCGTTCTTGTGGTGTGCTTTCCCCGATCGGTTTTTTTGCTCAAATCTCCAACTTCCAGGGTGAAATCTTTATTCAAAGCGTTTAAAATTGAAGTTTTTCCGACAGCCGACTGCCCGCAAAAACCCACAAATTTATTTTTTATGGCCTTTTTAAACCTTTTGATATTTTTGCCGCTCTTTGCCGAAACAATAAAAATATTAAAATGCTTGTAATCGTTTTGCACTTTTTTTAAAAAGCCTTTTGTTGATATATCCTTTTTGTTAAGACATAAAATAGGCGTAATTTTTTGCTGAGCGCATAAAATTAAAAGCTTATCAACCAAAATATAGTCCGGGCTCGGCAAAACGGCCAAAACAATTATTAAAGCGTCCAAATTGGCAACCGAGGGACGCGTGCATAAATTAATGCGCGGACACAAAACGCTTATTCCGTCGGCAGAAAACTCAACAATATCGCCGACAAACAATTCGGTGTCCATTTTTAATTTTCCTAAGCACTTAACATTGTACTCAACGCCATCCGAATCGACAGTAAAAACTCCGCCGACACATTTTATAATACGCCCTTTAATTTGGTTTTGCCTCCTTGAATTATCGACAAATTTACACCTTTGTTTTTATTATACCACAACCGTAAAAAAAAGCAAAAAAATAAAAGCGAAGATTGCTCTTCTCCGCTTTTATCTTGTTGGTTTTTCCTATTCTATATTTTCTTAGTCAATTACAGTTACATTAGTAAGGTTAGCTTTTGCATTGCGCAAAAATTCGTAAGTTAATTTGTCAACCTGGCAGTTGTCTAAAATCAGTTTATGCAAATTCCGGCCTTTGAAAAATACATTTCTCATTATCGCGTCTTTAAAACCGCTATTGTTATACGAGCAATCCATAAACGAACAGTTAGTAATCGTTCCCGAAAAGTTTAGCTTTTTAATAATACATTTGTTAAATTCAGTTTCCGAAAGGACTGCTCCGCTCATTTTGTTTTCATCAAAAATACATACCTTGAAAACCGCTTTTTTAAAGTTAGTTCCGGTAAAATTATTGTTGTAAAGGTTAGATGTGTTAAAAGAACAGTCATAAAAATTTGCCTTTTCAAAATCGTTACTCCAAATGTTTGTCGCCGCAAAGGAACTGTTTTTAAAATCGGCTTCTTTAAAATCGCTGTTTTTAATAGTATTAAACTTGTAAGATACATCGCGTAAATCCGCGTCGGCAAACTTGCATTTATCAACGTTGGTGAAAGACATTCCCTTAATATTTTTAATGCCGCTAAAATCAGCGTCTTTCCATTGCGCAAAGCCCATGTCGCGCGGTACAGACGGCCCTTGATTATTGGCGCGGCCGGTTTCTTTTTCGTACTCTTTGTTTGCGCCGTCTTCTCTTTTTCCGAACATAGAGCCGTTATCATTTGAGAAATAGTTTAAATCCTTGCCCAGTATTTCGGCAATTTTCATAAGCATAACTACATCGGGCATACTCTCTCCAAGTTCCCACTTTGCAACAGCTTGCTGGCTCACGCTTAGCATATTTGCAAATTGCGCCTGCGAAAGCCCCATTTCTTTTCTTCCCATAGCTATTTTGTTACCAATAAATATTTCGTTCATTTTATAATCCTCCTGTTTTGAACTACTATCAGTATATAACAAGATTTAACAAATGTCAATAGTTTTTTACAATTTTTTTTAGTTTTTTACTAAACTTGGTTGTATTTTACGGTTTTTAATTGTAATTATGCTATTCTTAGTTGTTTTATCAGTCTTTTGATTGTTTTTAACTGCATACGGTTGTTTTTAAATAGCTTTTATCTATTCTTATGTATATATCAGTCGTCAACACAACTTTATACTTTTTTCTATTCGCTTGCGTAGTTATCAAAATACCCCTGCACCAACACAATGGGAGTACCTTTGTCACCGCTGCCCGACGTTAAATCGCAAAGACTGCCGACAAGGTCGGTAATTCTTCGCGGCGTCGTCCCTAAAGATTCTTTTTGGCTTCCGTTCTTTTCTCTTATTTTCTCTTTTAATTCGGCATCGGAAAGCCCCGAACTGTCAGCTAAATATTTTAGCTTTAATTCACTGGGAACGCCTGCAAGCCCGCTTGTAAAAGCCGGAGAAACAACGGGGTCCGCAAGCTCCCAAATTCCGGCAACCGGGTCTTTAAAAGCGCCGTCGCCGTATATAAGAACTTCCATAATCTTTCCGGTTCTTTCAAACAGCTTCTTTTTTAAATTATCCACAAAAGCCTGCCCGTCCCTTGGGAAAAGTTTTAACACGTTATCGGTCGAATAGTTGGACCCTAATAAGCCGTATTCGCCGTTAAATCCGCTGCCGTCAATACTTTTTGTCATAATCTCGTCAAGCGAATAAAGTTTTTTGGCTCCCGCGTCTTTTATAAGTTCCTTTATTCTGTCTCTTGTGTGGATGCTGGCTACAAGCACATTTTTAGTATATTTTAGTATTGTCGTCGCCTTGTTGGAAAAAATGATTTCAATGTTTTGAGACAAACTTTTATAATATTCCAAAATATCAACGCCGGTAAACGGATTTTTCCTGTCTTCGCTTGAAAAAATCTTTTTGAATTTTTCTTCCGAAAATTCGTCGACATAGGGATTAATTTCTCTTTTGTAGATTGTGTCAATATTCGCTATCGGGTTGCCCATTTCGTCGCTTGGATAATTTAACTGTACGTAACATTTTTTAACGCCCATTGCTATCGCCTTTAATATCAAAGCAAACCTGTTGCGGCTTAAAATCGGAAAAACTACGCCGACCTCGTCGCCGAATTTTTGGTTAATATCTTTTGCGACGGCGTCTAAACTTACAAAGTTGCCTTGCGCCCTTGCCACCAAGCTTTCGGTAACACCCACAATGTCTTTGTCGTTTAGCTTAAACCTGTTGTTTTCGCTTGCGTCAATAACAGCCTGCACAACAATATTTTCTAAATCATACCCCTGTTTAATAATGGGCGCCCTTACTCCGATTACAACCGTTCCGATATTTCTCATTTTTTATTCTCCTTTTTTTTGCATTCCGCTGTCCTGCTTATTTCCCTTTCTGAAGTTCCATATGTTAAATCTATATTCAAAATAATTTGTCAAATAAATCCTATTCCGATTCTTTTAATTTCTAAATGTCAAAATATGTCTCAATTACAAATTTCATTATGCCTCCAATTGCTTTTTGCAACCAATCAAGATGTAAATGTCTGCGAGCGACTCTGTGGCGGTTACGTTAAACTCTAAGGGAAAAGTCATCATTTTTCCAAACGTTTTTGCGTCCTTTATCATTTGCTTTGTTTTTTCGCTGACATTGGCTTTTAGTATTTCGTGACGATTTTTTTCTAAAAACCAAATTGCCACTTTAAAGTATCCGTCCCACACGGAAAGCCAGTAAATGGTTTTTTCTTTTTCCGTTCCCCGCGGCGTTACCCGCCTGTACTGTCCGCGCGCCATCCACGATTTATGACCGCCGGTATAATACTGAAAGTTTTGCTCGATTTCAAAACCGGACAGTTCTTCTAAAAAGGTTTGGTACGCTTCAAAACTCTTGCCCAAAATTTTTTCCAACACTTCAAATGTCGGAATTACGTCGGGTTCTTCAAGCCTTAATTTTTCAAATTTCGAATTTACCATATTATATTATTATTCTACCATAAATGCGAAAAAAAACAAAAAAAATCACGGCCTTTTATTCCGTGATTTTTTGTTCGATATTCGTTATGCGGGAATCTTCGGCAAGTCGGCTTCGGTAATTGTTGCCGCACCGAATATGATTGTCATCGATGAGGTAGTAACTTTTGCACCATCCATTATCTCAAATTCAATAAGCACTCTGTTGTTTTCTTGGATTTCAATGGTGAAATAATTTAATGTTCCTTTTACTGCATCTCCACCCGGCAATGTAATAAGTTCTGCTTGGTAAATATTTTCTGCTATTTCCTCAAAATCACTTACTGCAAGCGTTACGCTGCTGTACGGACTAATGGCAAGCCACCAACCAACAATTTGTTCGGTTAAAACAGTATGATTTTTATTCATAACGGGAGCGCAACTCCATGTTTCACGGTCTTCTGAATAAAAATGATAATAGTCAGCGCCGACTATAAGAAAACATCTGTAGTATGAACCCTCAACCGGGTCGCCTGCTTCTTCGCCCGAATAATTAACCGTCATGTACGAAACATTTCCATTTACTTGAATGTCATATTCCATCAAAAAGCTATCCCAGTTGTATGTTGCCGTAACTGTGTAATTGCCTTTTATATTGTTAATTGCGGAAAAGAATTGTTCCAAAGTTTTTATGCAAACGGTATAAGTAATCGTATTTGACCAATTGCTTGTTAAGTAGTTTGTGCCGTCACCGATTGCACGAACTTTGATTGTGTAGTTGTTTGGTTCGGTCAATGTGCTTGATACCATTTCCCTATGAAAACCGCCGCTCGTGTTATAACTGCCCACTGTTTCAGTCGTGCCGTTAATTTGAAATTCGTAACTTGTTGCACTTGCAATCTCTGTCCATTTGAAATAATCATCAGGCGCATAAGTCGTTTTGTCAATTGTCAATACCGGCGCTTCTAGCTGCGGCACTGCCGGCGTTGCGGTTGCGGTTTTTTCCGCGCCTGCGCCTATTTCGTTAACAGCGCGGAGCTTAAAAGTGTATTCCGTACCGTTTGTAAGTTCCGTAACGGTTTTTGTTGTAACTGAACCAATGTCGCTCCATTCGGCGCTTGCTATACCCGCTGTTGCAGAATACATTAACTCGTAACTTGTAATTTCCTTACCGCCGTTTTCTCCCGCCGTCCAAGTAAGTACAACTTGTTTATTTCCCGCTTCCGCAGTAAAAGCAGCGACGGCTTTGGGCGCGGTTGCTCCGCCGCATGCGGCAAGTATTATTCCAAAGCTTAAAAATAGTGTAACTACTGTGCAAAGTGTTAATATCCTTTTCATAAATTCCTCTCTTTTATATTAGTTTGTAATAAGAATTAAAATTATATTCTTTAGATAGGATTTAATTATATATCCATGGATATGCAAAGTCAATAGTAAAATAAAGTTTTCTCACTAAACTTCCAATTTTCCCTCTTCTAACGCCCTTGTTATCCGCTCTAACGCCCGCTTGAGCCTTGCCCTGTACGTTGAAAATTTATTTGTATAAAGCCCTCGCCTTCCTTGGTTGTTTGCCATGCAAATAATATCGTGAAGTAAGAGAGCTTTGTTTTCATGCCACTTTTCTTTAAAATCCCAATATTCACCTTCTTGTTTGAGACAGAAAAGGTCTTTAATTACTTCTTCTAATTCTTTTTGCTTAATCTTACTCATTTACTATCCCTGCCGATTGCGTCAGAATCCTTGACAAACTTACTTTTCAACTGACCACACGCACCTTCTATATCACTACCGCTTTTCTTTCTCATTGTAACCGAAAGGCCTAGGTTTTGCAAAATTGTTAAAAACTCTAAAGCCTTTTCGTCGGACACGCCTTTTAAGTTCTTATTTTCGTTTAGGTTGATTAAGTTTATATGGCAGCATAAATCTTTAAGTAAATTTTTAAGTTCCTCGGCGTCCTCCTGCCTATTATTTAAGTTATCTATTAAAGCGTATTCAATTAAAACGCGGCGTTTTGTTTTTTCAAAATAGTATTTTAAGCTTTCTGTTAATTCTAAAACGGTGTATTTATTTGCTATCGGCATAATTTGCTTTCTTATTTTGTCAAACGGAGAATGTAAAGAAAGCGCGAGGTTGCATTGAAAATTTAAATCGGCAAGCTCAATTATTTTGTCTTTTAATCCGCAGGTGGAAACGGTTATGTTGCGCATGGAAATATTTAAGCCGCTTTCTTCTCCTATTAAACGCAAAAATTTAACCGTGTTGTCAAAGTTGTCTAAGGGCTCGCCTATACCCATTAAAACTATGTTTGTTATTTTTCTATTTTCTAAATTGCCGCCGTTTAGGGCGTTTACGGCAACCGCTTGCGCGTGTATTTCCCCAGCGGTTAAATTGCGGATAAGGCCGTTTGCTCCCGATTGGCAGAACACACAGCCCATACGGCAGCCTACTTGCGTGGAAATGCAAAGCGTGTTGCCGTAGCTTTGTTTTAGTAAAACTGTTTCTATTAAGTTGTTGTCGTTTAGTTTGAATAAGTATTTGACCGTGCCGTCTTTTGAGACAAGTTCTTTTTCCGATGCTAGGAGTATACTTGTAAAATGCTCTTTTAGTCTTGCCCGTAAGTCCTTTGGTAAGTCCGACATATTATCAAAGTCTGTAAATTTTCGAGCCCACGCAAAAACCTGCTTTGCCCGATAACTTGGCAAATTAATTTTTTTAAACTTTTCAATTGTCTCGGTTAAATTTAAACTCAATAAATTCATATGAACCTCTTTCAAAATCTCTTTTCGCCATTTTTTGCGTCTTTTCAATTTAAAACCGCATAAATTTTCCGCTTGTAGTACTTTGCTATAACCAAAAAATTTAGTCAATTTTACTCTTGAAAATCCGCTAAAAACTGTTTGAAAATAGGTTTTTCAAGAGGCTCTATCTTTTCTGTAAGATACAGTAGTAGAATCCTTCTGTGTTATAGATGTGCGGCAGGATGGTTTTCTCCGCTCTTTTCTCGAAGTTCTTATTATTCTCTAAAAACCTGTTTACTATGTCTTCGTTTTCTTCTTTTAACAGCGTGCAGGTTGAGTACATTAAAAAACCGTTTTCTTTAACATAGTTTTTGCAAGTTTGTAAAATTTCTCTTTGTATGTCGGTAATAACTTTAATATCCGCGGGAGTTCTGTGTAATTTAATATCGGGCTTACTGTACGTAATTCCAAGCCCGCTGCACGGCACATCGCATAAAACTTTATCAAACATTCCAAGGTTTTGCAAAACGGTTGCGTCGGATATTTTTGTTTCGACATTTTTTATGTTCAGCCTTTTAGCGTTCTCTTGAATTTTTTCTATTTTTTGTATGCTGACGTCGCACGCTAGAACTTTATTGCATTTAGCCGCCATATAAAGGCTTTTTCCGCCGGGCGCCGCGCAGGCGTCCAAAACAACATCGTTTTGTTTTAAATCCACGGCGTCTACTATCATCATTGAACCGAGGTTCTGACCTATATATAAGTTTTTAGGAATGTCGGAATTTAAAAGCTTTTTGTAATCAACGTAAACGCCGTTTATAAGAGCGGAATCTGAAAAGAGGATATTTCCTTTTTTAAGTAAATCTATAAACTCTTTTTTATCGCAAATTATCCGCACATGCTCTAAGTTTGATTCTTTAAAACTTAAAATTTTTTCGGCGTCAGTCTTATAATACTTTAAATACTTTTCGACTATCCAGACCGGGTAGCTATATTTAACGCTTAGTGAACATAAAGCAGCGTTGATACAGGCTACGCTTGCTCGGTTGTCTCGGTCATTTAGGTCAACTAAAATCCCGTCCCCGTCCTCGCAACTGTTGCCTGTCTGAACACTGCTTTCTGTCCATTCTTTTGCGTAATGTTCATTGGGTAAAACCAATTTATAATCTATAAACTTCTTTAAAACTGCGTTTATAAAGCCGGCGTTGTCTTTTTTAACGGCTTTACATAGTTCCACCGTGTTGTCTACGGCGGCATATTTTGCCACATCCATATACTTTAGCTGATAAAAACCGATTTTTAAAATTGTTTTTATCAGCTAAAGTATAT
>Ga0209737_10003593_pt1 | contig 10816 bp, 7 predicted proteins | sample TergutCu122P3_FD_187284 | JGI IMG/M metagenome (GOLD analysis project Ga0209737, IMG submission 187284) | Cubitermes ugandensis P3 segment gut microbial communities from Kakamega Forest, Kenya - Cu122 P3 (SPAdes) (version 2) | ecosystem: Host-associated > Arthropoda: Insects > Digestive system >...
CACAGAGGTTTCTGTGAGATTAAATGCATATTAGACATGGTATATGACCATATTTGATATCAATCATAAATATATCAGACAGCCATCTTCCATTACTAACCAGACTGGCATAGCATAACACTCTAGACTTGTATTCAGGAGGCACCCAATCTGAATAATCTCAGCAATTTTATTCATGCCATTTACAAGTCATACATGCAAAAATTTAATACATTTTCACTACACACTGGTGAAGGCCCAGCTATTTTTCAGTATTGTCTCCATCACTGTCAACAGTCACCTTCCATTATTGAATAAGAGCACATATTCCTGCCCAGCAAAAGTTGCTCTCCTTCCACAGCCACCAGCACATGATGTTCTGCAGTGCCTCATCATCTGTACAACAGTGTCCTCACTGGCTATCTTTCAAAGTACCAAACAGGTGAAAATCCGAAGGTGCAAAGTTAGGACTGTGGGGCACAGGAAGCAACACTGTACATCCAAATTTTGTGATTGCCTCAGTGGTGTGCATATTTGTATGTGGCCCAGCATTGTCATGGATGAGCAACACATCATACACTTTTCTTGTGTCACATACTTACCAACGGCAATTATTTGAACTTCTTGGCATTCCAATATAATGGTCAGAGTTCACCACGTGCAGGTGTGTACACCACTGAGGCCATCACAAAATCTGAACTGACAGTGTTGACATACCCACCCAATGGTCCTGACAACAAGCACCATCAGATTTTCACCTATTCTGTTCTTTGAAAGACAACCTGCAAGGTCACCATTATGCAGATGATAAGGCACTGCAGAATGCCGTATACCAGTGGCTAAAGAAGTCATGCAACCTTCACTGGGAGAGAATACAGGCTCTTTTTCAAAGATGGGAGAAGGCTGTTGACAAAGACAGACACTATGTTGTACGAATTTGTTTCTGACTAACCCTCCTACTTAACAATCACCTTCATCCACTGGGAAACCGCGTTCACTTCATGAACCGTTCATGTTAACTGGCTGTCCTGATGTATTACTTTCGTTACTTGGATATACTAAACTATTATATTCTCTTATATTCTGTCACTTGATAATTAAAAACTATCAACTGCATTCATAAATACGTAATATCAAAGCCTGGCCTCTGAATGTTGCTGCAATTTATGATTCGGCAGACCAGACAAAATATTCCTAGAGCGAAAAAAAAAACTGTTTACATTAACGTGAGACACCGTTACACCGGAACCTATAATTCATGTCGGAAAATTAAGAATTACAATACAAAACAAGAGCGTACCTCTGAATTACATATATGTACGTACAACCATTGGTACAACTAACACTCTATCCTTACCCACGTTACAAACAACAAACGACCACTGTGTAACAAGCAATACATATCGCCAATCGTTGCGCATTGAACAAGCAGTTCATCTGAAATCAATTTTCTGTTACAATTTCATCTGAATTGCGAGAGGAATCCAGTTGTTATAAATGTTACTACTTTATTTACAAAGTATGCTCATTGTGCTTGTTGTTTGTGTTAAAAATTAGTTGGTTGATACCACCTTTATTCGTTATGTTGCATACCCACAATCGGAAGTGACGATCTCAGCGAGTTGATTTGCGGAATTCAGAGTGCGTTGTATGGTTTGAAATATGGTATTTGAGTTGGAGCGTGTTTAAATACGATATGAGTGTGGTTAGTTAGTTCAGGCTATTATACTTTGTGTATGTCATTTGTGGTAAAATTTTGAGATGTGTGTGTGTGTCTGTACTGTATTGAATAGAGTATGACGTAACTTCAATTGAAAGGTTAGGATCACGTGGTTTGTTCATAGTTTAGTACAATATCAATGGTGGCACTAATCCCCTACTTTTATTCTACAGAACTGTGAACAATGGGCGATCTAGAACATTCATTGGATTTCTGTGCCATGAACAGTCACCAGAGGACGATAATTCATATAGACATTGATTGCTTCTATGCTCAAGTTGAGATGATTAAAAATCCAGCTTTGAAGCATTGTCCATTAGGAATTCAACAGAAAAACATTATCGTTACGAGTAATTACCCAGCTCGAGAATATGGAATTCAGAAGTGTATGCTTGTTAGTGAAGGTCTGCAATTGTGCCCACAGTTGGTGCTGGTGCGAGGGGAAGATTTACATGATTATAGACAAGTTTCTGCCAAAATTACAAGTCTCTTGCACAGATTCAGCCCTAAGGTAGAGAAACTTGGACTGGATGAAAACTTTGTGGATGTTACAGATTTGGTTGCTGAAAGGTTGAAGGACAGTAAAGGTGAAGAGCGTGTAGATGGTTATGTATATGGTGATCTGAATGAGAAGTGTGAGTGTGGTTGTAAAAACAGGTTATGTGTAGGTTCGTGTATTGCTGGTGAAATGAGAAGTGAAATTTTGAATGTACTGGGCATAACAAGTTGTGCTGGGATCACTTACAACAAACTACTTGCAAAATTGGTGTGCACAATCCATAAACCAAACCAGCAAACTACTGTCTTTCCTTGCAGCTCTTTGGCATTGGTGTCAGGTCTTCAGAACGTTAGGGCTGTCCCTAGCATTGGTCACCACACACATGCAACTTTGCAACTTCTTGGTATTAACAGTGTCAAAGATCTGCAGAACTGCAACCTTGCACCTTTGCAGAAGGCTCTTGGCAATGATTTGGCCATCTACATAAAGAAACTTAGTTATGGTATTGATGACTCACCTGTGAAACAAACAGGTAAACCTCAGTCCATTGGACTGGAGGATGGATTTATGAAAATATGTGTAGAAAGTGAAGTGAAAGATAAATTATTCACTCTCCTACAAAGACTTTTGAAATTATTGCTTGAAGATGGTAGGATTCCTGGCTCGATCAGAGTAACAGTACGCAAGTATGACGGTACTCAGAAACTCAGTCATAGAACAAGTAGACAGTGTAATATACCTGCATCCCTTTTCGGTAGTGGTGCCTGTTGCAACAAAAATGAACCAGTTTCGCCAAAAACAATTGAAAAGCTTATGACATTGATTATGCAGCTGTTTCATAAAATGGTTGATATATCTAAACCATTTCATCTTACACTCCTAGGTTTAGCATTTACTAAATTCCAAGAACGCAAGACTGGAAAGAGTTCAGTTTCTTCTTTTCTGATCAATGACATCTCTGTGCAGTCAGTACTGAATTTCAAAAGTGTTTCATCAGAGGTAGACAATATGGAATGTTCATCCACAAATCAGTCCCCCCACAGGAGCATGGAAAAATCAGATTTAGAATCTGAACCAGAACCATCTCCAAAGAAAACTCGGAGAGACTTTGTTTGTTCAAGAAGTAATGTGCCGTTTTCAATTGAAGATGATGTACCCATCAGATTAATGTGTGAAGGTACTTCAGGCGATTCTGTAGACGATGCTGTTTGGGTGGACAGAGGGTCAGAATCTCATAATAAACAGAAATTTGGTACACAAAGAATACCTGTAGTGGAGTCCACCAGGAGTGCAGTAACAAGAAAATGTCCTGTTGATTCACAGATGAGTAGGTGTAGTTCTGATACAGTACATGATGCGTCAGATGATGTTGAGTTTCACTGCCCACAAAATGTAGATGCAGATGTTTTCTGTGCATTGCCACATGAATTAAAAAAGGAACTGATGGATGCATGGAAAATAGAGAGAAATGAAACACCTCCCATTTCTCAGTCAAAAAAACTCACCTCATGTAATAAACCAAAACAAATGTCTATTTATCATTACTTAATTTCCAATAAGTGACATATTATGCCGTTCGTAACATGTGATTTGTTCTGATACTGTGACTTTTTTTTTATGTTGAACATGAACATGAACATTGATCTCTGCAGGCAACAAGTTTCCTCATATATTTCAGTTGTGTGGTTTATTTAACAGTTGAGGATTTGAAGTATGTAGCATGTCATCCTGTTTAGAAATACTGTTAATTACATGTAATAAGAGAGAAGTTTCTTATATTGTTTATTTGTAAACTGAAATATTGCATTCCAGCTGCAGTGGGCAGTGTTTTGCTTTTGTTCCAGTCATTTGTCTTCAGGCCAGTGTGGATGAAGGATACAAGTTTGATGTTTATACTAATATTGTAGACTTTCAATTTGGAAATTTTAATTTAAAATTATTCATTACCGTTTATACCACTTGAATCGTGACAGAATATTCTAGTGTGTTTTGTTTTATTGTAGGTGGAAGTATCGATTATGAGCCAGGATACCTCAGTCAATAAACTGACTGCCTATGAGCCGGATAAATGGGTTTACCTCCTGACAGGAACAGGGATTATTCTCTTTGCCCCAATCCTCAGTCCAGCTCTCAGGTCTATAGTGATACTAAAGGCGTGGTTGGGTAAACTGGCTGGAACATGAAGAGCTTACCATTCACCTTCATCTATTACAAAGGTTAATAGTGCTTTGCCTCTTGTCTGTACATATTCACGATATGGTGATTAAGTAATCAGAACTTTACTCTTAAAAGTATCAAGTAGACTGGAGATTTCACACACTTCCAATTGTTTTGACTCGTGGCTCACTGTCATGTAGATAATTTTAAAAAATTACAGGCATGGCTTTCACAGCAGTTCTTGATTTCAAATTTTCTCGGTGTTCTAAATGTTGTATTCTTTCATTTGAGTGATTCCCCGGCATCTGAATTTTATGTGCCAACATTTCATAACACTGTTGGTTCCATCTTCGTGGTTGGTGGATGGAACCGACAGTGTCCCGAAATGTCAGCACATAAAATTCAGACACCGGGAAATCACCCAAACGAAAGAATACAACTTTCACAGGAGTTATTAATCAGATAATGGTTTTTTAATTGGCACTGTATAGTGCATATGTGTGCAAACATTTTGTAGGGACATACTGCCTCCATCTACAGGGTGACTGAACTGGTTTGAATGGATGCTGAAGGAATAGAGTGAAGTTTTTTGTCTATTATGTTTACGTATTTTTGCCATTCACACCTACAGAGGGTTGGAAGAAGAGATTGGATTGTCCCGAGTTTTACCAAGCTCTCTTAAATTCATCTTCTCATGACATTGTGAGGAACCTGCACATAATCAGTACTTTCACCTTATTTTATTGTGATTAGTGTGATTTCTACCCAAGTATTAGCCAATGTAGATATCTGAAACATGTTCACATTCTTCAGTTGGCAGACTACTGTATGATAACCACACTGATTCTACTTCAACACTGACAGATGTGGCAGGGATGTCTTTGGTATCTAAGGATAATGGTGGGAACTTATAAATTTATATAACTGAAATGAAAATGTGATTTATGCAATTATTATCTGTGTTTTAAATAAATGAATCCATTATTCCTTTGCATTTACTTGAGCTTTCATTAAATTTACATTCTGACATTGTTAGAATGTTTCTAGCACCAGAGTGGCATGTGATGTTAACCACATATAGTACCTACCATACATGCTGTGTCCCTCAGCATGGCAGCTTTGTGACCAATAGAAAACCTGCATCTGCCAGGATATCCCATGACAGCTCCCACACTCAGGGACACCCTCTAGCTCTCTCTTCACTGTCCATTTAATTTTCATTCTGTCTGTATTCAAGCTGTTCATTTTGTGAGATTGTATTTTTAAATATATCATTTACTTTTTTACATGTGTGTATCATCCTTTTGCTTTCAATCCAGTTGTTTATCATGATAGAACACAGTTGACTGGTGTTCCAGAACTACTTGCTAAGAACAATTAACTATTGCAGTTCAGGTGTTTAGTGATTATTCTCAGTTTCTACAGACTTGTGCTGGGATGTTACCTTCCAGTTGGTACAACTGCTTCCTTTCACATCCTTCCTTACCCATGTTTGTAATGGTTACATTAGGTTACCATACAGAATTTTGTGAGATTCTTCGTAATATATCATTCACAGCTGGTATCATTACCACCTGTACATAAGCCCTGTAACAAACGGTTCTTAGTCCAGAACCTCTGTAGTCTGCATGTCGTAAATTATTTCAGATGATAAGAATTCCTGGAGTGCAGCTCCATTAATCAGCATCCAGAATAATTGTAACTAATTTCCTGGAACACATGCTAGTACTTCCTCACCTAATGAGGAAATTTACTGCAATGTACGGAACCTGAAGGTTCATTACAGTATTCAAAGCACCTGCTACTGGCCTATATTCCAAGCCAGATGAATCCTGTCCACTATTATCCTATTTCATTAAGATCCAATTTAAAATTGCCCCACTGCATATGTGAAGGTCTACCATACGGTCTCTTTGCTGGAGAGGTTCTCCCATTAAAACACAACGTATTTCTCGTTTGTCCCTTGCATGCCACATGGAGCTTCTCATTATGCAGTTTTCTTTAGCCTCTTACTACTTCCTCCCCATCAGGTCCAGAGCACCCTCAGTCTCTTCTTTCTGCCTTGTGAGAGAGCAAGTTTCACACCCATACAAACAAAGCCAACACTTTAATTTTCTATGTGTTAATCTTTATGTTGTTATAGTAGACAGGTAGACAAGATTCTGAACTCAATGGTGGCTCACATTCCCTAAATTTAATCTGTCCTTAATTTCTTTCTGAGCGTGGTTTTGCTTTCTTCGTGTTGCTGCATATAATGCCACTCAGTTCTTCAACTTTGTCCACTGTTCAGCGTTTCAAAATAGAGAAGTTTTAACACTGTGTATTGAAAACAAGCTCCATTTTTGTCCTCAGGTAGAAAGGTGGGAAGTAACCTCCTCAGAAATTGAGAATAGCTCTGTCTCATGGGGCAAACTAAGTAGGTTCCTTCTCACCTCTTTACCTGATGACAGATATGGAACCAGTTTCTGAAATACTGCGATTGTTTTTTGTATTTACAAAAAAATGGATAATGGACAGAATCCAAAAACTCAGTTTTTGGATTGTGTCCATTATCCATTTCTTATACACTTCTTATACAGAAGTGAAAGTGTGGTGTAAAATATAGATACAGAGACAACCCCAATCCCAATATTTTGACATGTGAATGGAACAAACACTTGGATTGCTGGTGCACATTAATGTTCATTGTTAATCACCAATCAGCCTACAGCATTAACTATTATAACATCCACATCTGGGTGTTTTACCATGGGCCATGTTGCACTGCACATAAAAATGGCTCTTCTCTACATCTGAAAAAACACCGATAAAAAAGGAAGACTAGTCCCTAGAAGTTTGCACCTAAGCTTTGTAGATTATGGCAGATATATCACCAGTGTATGTTGGGCAACAGGCAACTGCGAATCATTTATGACTGGCACAGTAGAAGGTACTATCTAGTGCTTACAGATTTCATTTGTAATGTGTTCATGTTGGTAATCATTCTCAGTAACCAATTTTACCAAAATTCATCAGAATTCAGGAACTGAAAGATTCCCATAGCAGTGTTTAATAATGTATCTCCAATTCCTGTTTATACAAACCTGTAACATTCCTAAAGCCATTCTTCATTTTTGTTGAACAACGTGCAATCAATTTTTTTAATCTGCTCCATATTCCATGCATTAATTAGACACATAAAATGTACCAAGAACCAACAAGTTTCAGCCAGTAATCCGGTTATCTTTAGGGTGATGTCTTTGCTACATCACCCAAAACATGTTTGTGAAGATATTATAAATAAAAATACATCATAAAATTAAAGTGTATTTGTTGGTTGTTGATACATTTTATATAACTTGCAATCAAAGTTAATTTCTGTTTTGGCATCTGCAGTTTCAGTATGGAGGTGTGATTCTCCTGCAAAAGTCGTATCTTTTAACATAAAAATGCTTCAAAGAAAAGTTTAGTACTGCTTGGTTGTTTTGTCTCAAGGTACTGGTTTATAAATGACACTGCAATATTTTACTCTAGTTCCTGTTGAGAGAGCTGAAAACAGAGAAAATGGCAGTAGCTACAGTGCATACCCACCTGTTCTATAAGTTCATTTAATTACACTGCAAAAAGAATAGACTTGATGAAAAATAGGACATTAAATTAATTTACAGTACACTAATTCACCTACATGAGTGAACAATTGCCAGTCTTGTGGCGATGTAATCCTGAGACAGATCAACCAAGTCAGCAAGTGGCTATCCAAGTTTGTCTGGGTTAAAGGTTTTTCTTGCTGGTTCATATTGGTTATGTCACTTCTGACAGTAGTTATAGGTCCCTGCTACCAACAGCACAGAATGAGATACACTGCTGTCACAACTTTGTGACTTATCAACCCCTTTTCCAGCCTGTCTGCATTGTGACAAAGGTGACACTTCACTCATGTTAGTGGACTGTATGTTTCAACCTTCAAGCAGGTGTGAGTAGCAATGATATGCTCTTGTAAATTTCAGAAGGTCACTACATCTATGTTTATGTATATAGGCCCACATATTAGCATAATGTGTACATAAACTGTCACTAAACAAACCAACTATACTACAAGACAAAAAATTGTTTGCTTTAATTATAATATATACATGGTGTGACGAAGCATTCTGGCTTTGCGTTAACTGCAAATTAAATACAAAAAATCTGATATCTGTAGTTAAATATGGTGGCTTTCATTGTTCTGTGAATACCACTACAGCTATCCCTAGGAAATACAGGAGGCAGCAGGGGGTGACTGCCAAGGATTTGAAATTTGGGAAATGTTCGTCAATTTTTTATTTCATTTGGTGGAACCAGTATTTCAAATATGGTTTCTAAATCATATAGATGTAGCTGGAAAATAGTTTCAGTTGCCTGACTACAAATTTTCAGCCTTCATCTCCATACAGCAGAGTCCATGAGCAATTAGTAGGTCCTCAGCTGGTCAGGAAATTTCCAAAATTTTGTGGAACCCAAACCTCAATGACAAGAGACCGCCACTTATCCCTATCCTGAGCGAAATTAAACCAGTCCATATCTTATCCTATTTCTTTAACATCCATTTTAATAGTCATCACTTCTATGCGTAGATCTTCCCAGTGGTCTCTTTCCTTGAGGTTTGCTCACTAAAATCCTGTATGTACTTCTTTTCTCCCCCATACATTCCACAAGCCCCACAAATCTCAGTCTTATTACCACCCAAATAATATTTGGTGAGGAACATAAATCATTCAGCATCTCACATTGCAATCTCCTCCATTCCATTACTTGCTTCCTCTTTGGCCCACATATCATCCTCAGCACCATATGTTGAACAGCCTAAGCCAAAGTTCTTTGCTTGATGTTACACACTGAGTTTCACACCCATGTAGAACTTACTGACTTCATGGAGCAGAGACCTTCTTGAGAAGCTAACTGGTTTTCAGCTAGTCAGGAAACTTTGAGCATTTTATGGAACCTGAAGGTTCATGACTGCATTCACAAGTGCCCACCACCCGTCCCTATCGTGAGACAGCTTCATCCAGTCCATGCCCTCACATCTCACTTCCTGAAGATCCATCTTAATAATATCCTCCCATCTATGCCTGGGTCTCGCAAGTGGTCTCTTTCCCTCAGGTTTCCCCACCAAACCGTCTACACCTCTCCTCTCTCTTATATGTGCTACATGCCCCACCCATCTCATTCTTCTCGATTCGATCATCCGAAAAATTTTGGGTGAGGTGTACAGATCATAAGCTCCTCATTATATAGTGTTCTCCATTCCCCTATTGCCTTGTCCCTCTTAGGCCCAAATATTTTCCTCAACACCCTATTAACAAACACCCTCAGCCTACGTTCCTTCCTCAATGTGAGCGACCAAGTTTCACAGCCATACAAAAAACAGGCAAAATTATAGTTCTCTACATCTTAATCTTTAATTTTTGGATAGCAAACTGGAAGACAAAAGACTCTGCACCGAATGATAGCAAGTAGACTTCAGTCTACCCCATGTAGAACAACAGGCAAAATTAGAGTTCTCTGTACTTTAATCTTTATATTCTCACACACCAAACACCTGAATTTCTGGACGAAATGGTAGCGGCATTTCCTGAATTTTGTATGCTGTCAGTTTCATTATGCATAAAATTTTGATTTTTTTAATGTAATTCCCAAGTGTTTGAAATATGTCACATTTTCAAAGGATTTTTTGTTCTACATTTTGCTGACAGTGTAGTCAGTATTAAGAAGCAGCTACAGGCTGGATGGTCCAGGGTTCAAATCACAGAAGGGGCATGAGTTTTTTCCCTTATCCAAATGATGCAGACCAGTTCTGGGGACCACCAATCCCCCTCATCACTGGGTACTGGTGTTTTGGCTGGGGTAATGTGGGTGGGGCATGTTGTTGACCATTCACCTCCATCTAGCACTAAGGTTACAAATGAATACCTTTATTTCCATATTCCTTTATGGTGTGGACAGGGACAACTTTATCTTTTTTTCTGCTCGTATGACATGAAAACATACTTAGTTTTCTCATGATTTACTTCTAGAACATAATCTCCATAGACCATAAGCTTATGTGTTCTACTCAATTTCAGTCCCTCCTGGTTTATATGTGCCCTCCAAATGGCATATTCTATTGGAAAGTTGTACAGCACTGATAGCATCTCCTTGTTTCAGATCAGTGTGAACAGGAAATGTAGCAAAAAATGTTTACCTGAGAAAGAATTCAGGTCTTCTGGGTTGTGACACTGTATCACATGAACAGACATTTTGGAGGAATGTGTGACCTTCACTGTAAGGGGTCAAGGAGTAGAAGAAGACTGCCTGACCCCTAAGATGTTGGGCACACATTCAATACTACTGTGAAAACCTTAAATCTCTTGAATGTTTATCTTGACTTACTTGAACGTGTGTTACTGAAATTAATTAGTTTCATGGGTATTCTAACTCAAAACAATATTAAACAGAATCTTCCA
>Ga0209737_10003594_pt1 | contig 10816 bp, 8 predicted proteins | sample TergutCu122P3_FD_187284 | JGI IMG/M metagenome (GOLD analysis project Ga0209737, IMG submission 187284) | Cubitermes ugandensis P3 segment gut microbial communities from Kakamega Forest, Kenya - Cu122 P3 (SPAdes) (version 2) | ecosystem: Host-associated > Arthropoda: Insects > Digestive system >...
AACGTTGTATGAAAAATTATAAAAGAAGTGAAAGGGATGCAGACAAATGGGCCAGTATCTTCGTTTGTATAACGCTGAATGATTGGACAAGAGTAAATAGATAATTAAATATTTTGTTGAAGGACGCGATCTTTGGGGTTTTAAGCAACATGTCTACGTTTGACAAAAAGGACTAGGGAAAAGCACGAGATACTTAAGGATATTACGTGTCCGCGCAATATTCGAACCCGAAACAGAAAAATAAATGTCAGAAGACAGGGAGAAACAAAATACAAAGTTAACATCGACTGGCAAGATAAATAGTTATAGATCCAACTGCAAGGAAAGAACAAGTCTCGGACAAATGTTTACGGTACATGTTTAAAAGCAAATAGATAAACACCATAAAGGCACAAAATGGAGCTGAAGTATAGCGCCATATACCTGTACTCCTTCTTAATCCTGGCGTTAAATGGAGGTAAGTCGTCGGTCTTACGCCCCGGCCGTTTTACCCCCGTTGAAAAGGCACGCTGCCACCTATTATATAAGAAGCTGTGTGGGCCGCACAGCAAACCTGAACGTTTTGAAGAAGATAATTTCTTGCCCCTACCGGGTTTCGAATCCAGCATCGTCCAACCCGTAGACTAGGAACTATAAAGTCCAGCTTCCTTCATAAGCATATAGGATTTATGTAAGTAATTTAATACAATGAAGAAGTGATAAGAAACGCAGAACTTATTGACTGCCAAAAACAATTTCCAGTCTTTCAAGTTTTCACACAATGTCAGAATCCTACTCGGTAAAAATTAAAATTTTACTAAATTAATGTACATCTCCAGACAAATATGCTTACAACCCAATGATACCTGATAATAGCAGGTATATTACTTTATCGCAGCTTTATTTCCTGCGGTGTTTCCAGTGTTTACGCCAAAAATACAGTGTTTGCTACATGTGACAGTTAATTTATCAAGGGATCTGCGCTCTTCTGGGCTAGTACTCAGCGTAGAATGGTAATTCCTTACAGACGTTTCGGGGCAACATTTCGGTCCCATCTTTAAGGGGCAAGAAGCCCAAGAATAAAGACTTGTTGACCCTTGATGATGGGACCGATAGGTTGTCTCGAAACGTCCGTAAGGAATTACCAATCTTCGCTGAATAATCGCCCATAAGAGTGCAGATGTCATCTACATCGCGGCGGAAGCTTCAAATCACGTGTAATTTAAAGTTCAACAAGAGAACATTCACGTGTATCGGCTAATTCTTACAATGTACAGTGATTAAATATTTAAACCGCTTTTAAATAACTGCTTTTATAATTGGGAGCTAGCATTTCTATTTTGAGTTTATAATTCAGCTGTTACAAAATGTACAAATAAATTTAAAAATTCAGAGGTTTAAAACTTCTGTACTTTGGCAGACGTGAATATAACCAGAAGCAATTAATTTAGATATATCTTCTGTTGATTACAGAAACCTCCACTTACTTTGGACTACGTTTCAACCATGTGGTTGCCAGTGAAGTCGTTCAGCACTTCTCAGTACATCCGGGACTTCCGGTAAAAACAGAGTTAAGATATGGACCTGATCAGAATATCGTTCTTACAGATGCGAAGGGAACAATTCTTGTAGCTTCAACATTTAGTGCAGGAATAAATTTCATGGTTGTAATGAAGCGGCTGGCTAATGTTCCAGCCTGCTAAATGTTAACATTAGTAATGTAATTTATTTCCCTAATTTGTCTTACGAGCGCTCTCAAACACGATTCTATGACTGAAACAAACATAAAATTATATGAGATTAAATTTGAGATTCTCATGTCTGTAATATTCGCACCGTGGCTTTATGGGTTATGACACCATGTAGTGTGATAGGATTGCTCCACTATTTCGAATATAAATGCCGACTCCATTGTCAGAATTCAAGTGACTACATTTTACCTAAAGAGTGCCATCAATGATTTTGATTCTCAACATAAACAAACATCATTCAACAACTGCAGTGTGTTTACAGTGAGGTAGTGAAGGAATTTATAATTGTTATTCATATGAATACAATCGTCAGAAAAGACGCGCCAATGCGCCTGCAACTCTAACGTTCACATTCATTATTGAGATCTGAAAATGAGCCCTCCTCTGGGTGGGGGAGGCGGGAGGATGGAGGATGGAGGATGGCTGGACACGATGACAGACAGACGGACTGTCAGCTGCACAGTGACTTGGAACAGTTTAAAAGGAACAGGTATATTGCATAAATAACTGAACTAGATATGAAGGAAAGCGGTCGTGTTATAATGTACTTTAATCATCGACACCTATCTGGAGAAAGCCAGCAAAACTACAGGAATTCTTATTGTTCAAGGCAACCAGTCATTTCAATGCGGACACTCTCGAGTACGATGCAGGAGAACTCCTAGCAGCATGGAGTATAAACAACGCTCAAATTCACTCTTACAGTTGTAGGAGAAAAACGAGTTTAGGGCCTAATAATTTATGTAATATTAAGGTCCCTTACTGCAACTGGTAATCTTCAGTTCTTAATAATTATCTGTGAAAGTGACAGGACAAATGACACTGCCTGTGCGCACAGGGCGACGCATCGTGTTAGGATGTCTAGGCGATTCTCTAGAACAGCACAAACAAGCAGCCCGCGAAATGGAAACTGAATTTCCGCCATCTGCCTCGGTCAAGAAACGTTATTATGTTCATTCGATTCATGTAACTTGATGTCTGCTGGACAACATGGCGGTCAAGCCCACTATTCAGCGTGGTCAGCGTCCTACAGTCGTGCATAATATTTTTAAAACACACATTTTTGATAGCGCACCAGAACACCTTGGACAACATTTGACATGATTCAGCTATAGAGACAACGTTCCCCACAGACTGACTAAATCTTTGGTTTTCAAATAATGCTGTATCAACTGTGTTAGCGTCAAACGATATGTGAAGATGAATATTACTATTTCATAAACGTGACACCGCGTGAACTGGTAGAAGTTTCTAGACCTTAATGAAGACCTTGCTGCCTCCATTTAAGGGTATAACAGATTCTTTACTTTTCTGCTTTGAAGATGGAGGTAGTAGGCTTCTTCAAAACGCCGGTAAATTTCTACAAGACAGCAGAACTTCAAATGATATAGGAACAGGGAAGGGAAATGGAGAAATCAGTAACGGCTTATGTCTGGGAAGGGTCACTCACTGTTGTGGGCAAGCTGACAAATTTAGGAAAATTGCGGACCAAATTCAAGTAGGAGTTTTGATTAAAATTGAGTAAATCTGCTAGATTTCTAAATTAAGACCAATGTCTTCTGGAGTAATACGATGTAGGTCAGACTGATAGGAACTTTCAGCCTACATATCTAAACAGCAAGATCATCCGAAACACTGATATTAATCTACCAAAATACACGGCGCCATAAGCCAAATAAAATCACATAAGTTGTAAACTAAATGAGAACCTCAAATTCCACCCAAGTTCCTAGACATGAAAAGACCGAAGAACTTCCTTCAAGTCTCACATAACCTGTATCACTTACTGAGTATAGCATATTTAGAGTTACTGTTGTAGTGTATGGCACTGGCAATGGTGGAAGGAAGATAAAAGGAAGGAAATCCGGAGGAAACTTTCTCCCCGCATAACTTATAAATCTCACGTTTTTTAACCGGGTCTAAATATGTTACTTTTAAGCCCTGTGGGATAGAAAACGGTCGAAAATATTGCAGAAATGAGGGAGAGAAAAATGCACATCAAATGTTACGGGGAAAATCTGAAGGGAAGAAAGCCAGGTGTGAGACTCTAGCGTAGATGCGAGGGATTCAAATGAATCTTAAATGACTAGTGGATGAGATGTGAACAGGTGGCACGTCGTAAGTGAAGACACTGACTGAGGGTTGTGAAGAAAGGTATTGAGGAAGGAGGTTGTGTCTAACAGACGGCAGGAAACGAGATGGATAAAACTATGTAATGAGGAAAATTATGATTTCTTTTATCGCCAAATATTATTTGTGTGATCAAATTAAGACGGATGAAACGAGCGGGGGACATTGCACAAATGGGGAAGAAGTAAAAATACGTAAAAAAAATTATGGTGAGGAAACCCGAGGGAATAATTCCGCTTCTAAAACGCAGGCTAGACAAGAGGAGAATTAATATAGCCATTAACGGTACCGGAGAGCAGGCGAGAGTAGAGTGGGGCGTTGACAGGATTCATGTGGCACAGGAATGACAGGCTACTGTGGAAAAGGTAATGAAGCTTCGGGTTTCGTAAGATGTAGAGTATGTTTGACTTCCCGAGGAACTAGTAGCTTCTCAAGCAAGCCTCTGTCCGATGGAGAAAATTGTTTGTTTAGAGAAGCGAAATACTTTCATGCAGGTCGGTAGATGGTCAAGAGATGTGATCCTGTAACACTCTCGTTTATTTAAAAGTTTAGGTGGACGTTTTCAACACCTAACGGTGTATCAGCTTTTCAGACACTCTCTCCGTTGACGTTTCTTACTTGTAAATAGTAGATTCGAAAGAAAGAACTTCGTCTCTTGGAGGATGACTCCAATGATACAATTACACTGAGAACATTCAACACCGTAAGTAATTCGTAGTAAACATTACGTTTGCTTACCCACATTTATGTTTGTAGGCAGAGGACTTTGTAATAAATTTTATCTTGTTCACTTCCAGACACTGATATCGCTATTTCATATAAAAACCGACTAATACACACTTATGTTACTCTAAACACTTTATCAGCACTGTATTACTCCTACATGTTTCGGCCCTCAAAAGGGCATCTTCAGGGAGTAGGACTGATATTTTTTCACAACCAGATCAAACAAATGTGTACCAGATCCAAAACTCAGTTCATTGAGCAGCGTGCTTGATGTTATGAGGCAGACAATTTTATGTTGTGGATCCCTGCTAAGTTACGCTGCAGTTGTGCAGCTTGTAGATAGCCGTACACTGTGGCTGTTGCTTTTAACCGACAGTCTGAAGGATGAATTTTATGTATAGCTTTGTCTAAGTAGTCAATTTACAAACAGAAAGGAAAATGAATCTGCAAAATTTTTGGTTAATTTTATATTTTCTATGACATGTGAACCACATCATTTGAGTCCCATTCTTTGGTAATTTTGTCAACATACACTGGGTGTAAATCAAGGACACCTCATGGAATTAATGTGTCCCTGATTTATACCCAGCAACTATGGTCAGTATATCTTCTCCACATTCAATGTTTAATTTTTTTTCGAAACTGCATCGAACAAACCTTGATCGAAAACGGAAGAATCTCCAGTTACAACAGCGGGTTGACCAACTGAAATTAAATAAAATGTGGCAACAATGCCACTCATAACATCTACAGCAGAGTGAGTAGTCTTGTGTGCCTAACAAAGGCAATTCTAAATAACAAAAACAATAATCCAGTAAACATAAATGTCATATACAGCCTGAAAGGGCCTCTGATTCCATTGAAATTCTCATGAGTTGTGTAAAGTTAGCGATTATCATCATCGTCGTCATCATCATCTTTACCATAATCTGTAAAAGTGTGCGGTAATAATCGACCTGTTTTACCAATATTGTTTGGACACTGCTCAGTGTCTGTGTTACAGTTGACATAAACGAAGTGTCCTGGTGTATATATAATCGTCTTCATTTGATTGGTTTTTATAATATATACGTACATATTTTGCTATTACCTTTCATTTTATGTTAGTGTCGATTGTTGAGATCAGACTTAGGCTGTATGAACAATAGATTAGTAATTAGCACAGCAATTTATGGCTACAAATGTGATCGGCTGATGAGCGCACTAACCAGACACTGAAAAATCCCGCATTCATTCAAAAACGCCACCAGTCTTCATAATATCAAAATAAATATATCATTGCAATGATGACAGAAATAAAATCCTGAAACGTCGTAAATATCAAATGTAGCATAGAAAATTATAATTCCTTAGTAATATTCGTAAAATGTGTCATTACAAAATGTTTATTGCCGTATCATACGCCAAAAACGCAAGGAAAAATCTTTTTTCTAGCCTTATTTAGTCCATCTCGTGCCTATATATCCTTTCCGTGTTTCTAAAGTCTTACTCCAAGCTCTTGTCCACCCTACCACCCTTGCCATTCATCGGCCGTGCAGAACCTCGTGCACCTAAGTTCCATCTCTTAACTCTCCTTCTCCTTTATCCCTTTTATCTTTATATCCATCCTCGCTCTCTCCTGTATTTATTATCATTCCTTCTATTCGCTCTTCTATTCGCATTGTTCTGGGTGTTTACCTGTATCCTAGCAACAATTTGTTGTCCTTCTCCCGACTGGATTGAAATTGCCTGTTGCAAGTTGCTCGCCTTTGTAGAATTTCGTGAAAATAAGAGCAACAAAACCCTACGACACTTTAATAGATGTTTACCCACCGACATGTTGTCATATCCCAATACACTCGAATATTCAAACCGCCTGTTATGTATAAGAATTGTTATTATATTCGCAACGTTCATATTGTGAATTAAAGATAAAATTTCTTTGTTGAAAACATGAAGAAATAAGGGAGAGTGGAAGTATACCTCCATACATCCACTCTTTCGTAAACTCGACACTTGAAAGAGGTGAAAGTTGTATGGAGGTCAGGCTGACAAGCAATTTGCTAATGGATATACGCTTCAATTTCATAAAGTCGCCGATTTCCATTAACTACGCGGAAAATTTTCTCTTACACGCCAGTGTTACTTATATCAGTGTAAATATTACGGAACGGGAGACTGTGCCTTTACTCCGCTTTACCCCGCTATAAATATTATTTCCGGTTCTTTCCCAGTCTTCGTACTAAAAGATGAAAATATATATTATTCATAAAATAACGGTGAGTAAAACTTTGTAGCCGGATTAGGGTGGAGGGCTTCTACATCACGAAGCGCGTTGTTTTGTAGGATTTATTTGGACGTAAAAATTCCCCTGCCACAATTCTCTTCTACCTTTCTTCATACTACAAAAACATGACAACTTCTGTTGTAAAAACTCTTACAACGGAAATTACAAAGGGAAAGGAAATGCAATTGAAGTTTAAGATATTTAAAGGTACACCTAAAATGAACTTAATTATGGACATGTTAGTCTTCACATCCTTTCCGAAATTTCATTTTGGTTTGTGCTGCAAACGAAAGTAGCAAGGGTCTTAATGCAATAATAGTAGACCCTCCTGATACGCAACTCGGAACTGTTTTACGTGATGTTAAAGCTGAGGGTAATGAACGAAGAGACTGCAAACCTTTACGTTTGTCCCACAACCAACAAAAAAGTTGAACATAAATAAAAAAATGTTTACTATGCGCAGCAAAATTCCTCCTAAAGGTAAATTAAAGAGACCCGTAAATCGAATTAATTTTGCATTAAATTTACAGACTTAAGAAGCAGAAAAGGGTTAAATTTATAGAAATGTGTTAGTATAGCCTAAAGAAACAAGAACAATACAGTCAATTTACGTATAACATAGTATTCAGGCGCGTCGTGTAACCAATGTTGTTGTGGTCAAGGAATATGAATTACATATTGTGAGCGTGTCTTTGTAGCCCTAGCTATCCAGCATGCAAAGCGAATGCGTCGTATTATAATTTAATCTGTACCCTGTCTGTTTCTATCATATTTGTCCACATTATCTCATAAACGGCACGATTTTTGGAGAAAAAAACCTTTATTGAAGCTAAAATGTGTTTCGATTTTCTCTACGATTTTATCCCAAACATTTGTCATTCTAAGAAGAATTCTGTGAGATATTATCGTAAGTTCATGTGGGTCTTCATGTACAGCACCTTTTAATCTTGTCGGATTTTAATGAAAGTTGGATTTCCTCCAGAGGGTTTCGAAAATTCTCAAATATCAAATTTCTCAAAAATCCGTCCCAGGGAGCCAAGTGTTCCATATGGACAGACAGATGGGCAGACATAATTGACGAGTCTAATAACCGTAACGGGCCTAAAAATGCTGCAACATAAAACCGTAGGCGTAGTAACTTTCTGAACTCTCATTACAAAATATCTCGTTTGGTTCATTATATTTTTTCGTGTTAAAACCTTCTTCTAATATACATGAAACTATAAATCCCCTGTCAATTTTCTCTTTCCTGTTGCAAACCTAACAGACAGAATACACAAACATGTCACAAAATTTACTCCGATAACTTGCCAATTTTTTTGTAACCGTGGTTCTTAGAAGTTTTTTTTGTAGTGTTTTGGGATGAGATTTGGATCAACATGGTCACACTTTTAAATACATTTAAGCTTCAATTCCCTTTCAGTCTGTCATTCTTTCTTTGATCCTGTGTGCATAGTGATGGTGACAAGGAAAAATCATATACAGAAAGACGAAAGAGAGCAGCTGCTTGCGTGTTTATAAATTTATATTGTTGAAGTGAATTCTTCAAACATGGTACATTTTACATAAGGTTATGATATATGGCGACAATAATAAAATTTCAGACCAAATATCCTACTCACACATTCACTGCAAATTAGTTAAACTATATTTATTATTCACCGCTCCTGCATGTTTTGGCCAAAATATGGCCACTTTAAATAGCTGCAAAACTCATAGACTCATACAGCATGTATTACAAGTAGTAATAAGTAAATTGTAGAACTGCACGTATTTGTGTCTAAGTATATGCAATGTTAATAGTGTGATGTGAATTTATAATCACGTATCATTTTAAAATTCTTTTCAAATATAATAAAAATTATTATTATTATTATTATTATTATTATTATTATAAAGGAGGGCCACGTGGATGATAATGCTGTGTTTATCTGGCAGTTTTGTTTATAAAATTTTCGTTCCATCATATAGAACAGCCCAGAGTGAAATACAATTCAATTCTAATTGCATTTTAGTAAGGTTCGAAGCTAATATTCTGGCTACGTGTTGAGGCCAGGGACAGTGCACCTGCACAAACTGTGCATCAAACAAATGAAAAAGTACGTTATAATGATGAAGATTTCAGACGTAAATGGTTACATCCCTCGTTATCCACCGCTGGCAATAACTGTGGTGTGAATGCTAATAGGATAAGGCTATCAAATGCAGCACTAAATGTCAAATATATATGTCTATAAATAGTACAGATTTCCAATCGGATGTGTGTGGACTAACAACCATTAGATTATCATCGACCAACTACATGTTATATTCCAATACAAAAAACAATATCTAACACCACCTGTCACACGTAGCTGCATCAAACTCGTTTGCTGATTCGTTTTAATAACAGCGGACAATGGACACAGGTTTATTTATTGTTAATATTGTACCAGTAAACTTATTTCATATTTAATCCTTTACTTCGTTTTGCACCACACCATGCAGAGCTGAAACCGTCGCAATTCTGATGGCAGTGGTCAGCTGCCAGTAGTGTGAAGCAGTCTAAAAAGTCTTAGAGTTTTTAACCTCTGAAGATGGGACCGATAGATTGTTCCGAAACGTTGATAAGAAAGTCCACTCTACGCCCCATAAACTCCCAAAAGGGCACAGATCGCATTGACTCCTCGGCGAAAGCCTGAAATCACGCACGCCGTGTCTTTTACTTACTGACTCCATGGAGCAGAGTCCTTAAGAAGCTAACCGGTTTTCAGCTAGTCAAGATATTCCCTGCATTTTTTGAAACCCGAAGGTTCATTACCGCAGTCACAAATGCCCGCCACCTGTCCCTATTCTGAACCAGCTCGGTCCAGTTCATACCCCCACATCCCACTTCATGAAGATCAATCTTAATATTATCCTCCCATCTACCTCCCAAGTAGCCTCTTTTCTTCAGGTTCCCTCACCAAAACCCTATATACTCGTACGTCTCACCTCTCCTACATACGCGCCACATGCCCCGCCCATCTCATTCTTCTTGATTTTATCACCCGAACAATATTGGGTGAGCAGTACAGATCATTAAGCTCCTCATTATGTAGTTTTCTCCACTCCCCTGTCACCTCGTCCGTTTTAGGCCCTTTTTCGTTGCTCAAGTTACTCCAAAGTATCTGTCCAGGTCCTGGGGGCCATCTGGAACTTTAGTAAGGGAACAGGGCTCTCCTGAGTTGATATTTGATTACGGGGCACAAAGGGCCTATTTATGAGGCCTAGGTACACCGGAACCGTAAGGACTCAAACCCGATGTTAATCAGTAAATCAATCAGTCCAGGTCCGAGGCTTACTCTATGACTGTTTCGCAACATGATACGTTTTTACGGTGAGGAGTTGTTAGCACCTCGCCCAACCACCAAGCTGGAGGACCACCTCTTGTCGGCCCTTCGACCGCTTATTCAACATATTCCAATATATTCGCAGCTACCCTCCACATTAGAGGCCGTTCCTCCATCCGCAACCTGAGGACGCGCCATGCTGTGGTGACAGGGACCCACTTATCACGCAGCCGTGTTTTATACTCCGGTAAACAATCGATGAACCCACTGAACAGGAGTCAGTGTCAACCGCAGTGCTGGTCAGGATCGCGCAGATGAGAAGAACTTACTCCGGTTCCGGGAATCAAACCCCGATTCTCTGGTCGTACAAACCGTAACCTAGTCACTGAACTAACTGATTTATTTTAATGTAACAGCTTTCGCACAAGCTCGAAGTGTACATACTCGATATGGAAGTATACAAAGGCACAGGGCTGTAACGTGCGTGGGCGTGAAGTAATTGCCCAATTAGATTCTGAAATCTTCTAAAAGAAACAATTTCTACTGCCACAACGTGCCATAACTGCTGATTCAAACAACGATGTAAATTAACGTAAAATCGCTTTCATGAAACTGCAGTGAAAAAAAAAATATTTTCCTAATACGTGATAAGA
>Ga0209737_10003595_pt1 | contig 10814 bp, 5 predicted proteins | sample TergutCu122P3_FD_187284 | JGI IMG/M metagenome (GOLD analysis project Ga0209737, IMG submission 187284) | Cubitermes ugandensis P3 segment gut microbial communities from Kakamega Forest, Kenya - Cu122 P3 (SPAdes) (version 2) | ecosystem: Host-associated > Arthropoda: Insects > Digestive system >...
AAGCTCCTGTACACTACCCGCTTGAATAGTCAAGTTAACTTTTATCTCAAACAGACGAGTACTACCCGTTATTAACCCGTGATAGGTAGCATCAGCCATAGCATGCTTTAATTTCACCTCATCCTTAGCAACACGCCCCTTAGACTGATCAGCCAACAAAATGCTCTTGAGCAAACGCAGATATTTGCCCATTCGCGAAGAAGCCACTTCAGGCGCAAGAGGCTTAATACACACAAACACACGTTCACACAGTCCGTAGATTTCACTAACAAACCCCGCAAGCAACGTACCAGGCAACTGATACACAGTAAAAGACCGCTCAAACCTGCCACTTTCAAGAACCAAATGCTTATGATAGGTCTTAGCTATGCTTATTTTCGGAAGCTCTGTTAGAGTTTGTTGTTTGAAACCACACTGCTCAATTAACCAATCTATATTTTCAAGGCTTTCTATAAAGAAACGGTAGTAGGTGGTTGTGAGCTCATTTTCAGTTATTTCCAGAGTCTTTTGAGTCTTTACCGCAGACAGCCTAACCTCACAGGGCAAACTGTTTAAAAGACGCTGAAAACGCCCAAGAGTTTCCGCACGCCTCTGCTTAGGCAACATAACAAAATTCACCGGAAACACTTCATAAACACAAGCAGATTGTTTGGGGTTAAATTTGGGTTTAACTCGTTGTAGTTTTTGCATTTTGCTTCTCCTCCTCACTTTTTGGATTAACATTAACCATTATCCGCTGAACAGACTCTGCTGAGTCTTCAGGCTGAATTTCAATCTGAAAAACCCCAAACCTATCAGGCACAAAATACACACAAAAACAACCATCCACATCAGTAACACCCCTCGAATGCACTGTATTGTTTATGTTCACCTTGAAGTTCTTACCCGAAAAAACCTCATCAGTGGCGAGACTTTTTAACACCCCAACAACCTTAACCGGTACCCCCAAAGAACCCGACAACAAAGACCTATCATGCATATTCTCCACTGACAAACCGCTCTTTTGCTTGAAACTCTTTGGCTTAACCAACAAAAACCGCCTAACGACATAAAACAAATGAACTTCAGGCGAGACAGTTTTAACTTTACGAGAAAAAAGAGCAGCCCCCACCAAAAACACGCACCCACCAACCACAATTTTCAAAACTAAACCCACAAAAACCAAAGACAACAACCAACCAAACAAACCAAACACCAAAAAAAGACACATCTGTCGAATAGAAAAACGACCCACAGGCGTATCCAACAACTGCTCATGCAAAAAACCCACATCCTCAAACCACAAAGCCGACACCAACTCAGACACCAAAACAACCCCCACCACTAAACAACACCATGTATACACGGAAATTAAACACTAAAGCCTGTAACATTCAATTCACGTTCACTTAAAACACCAGAACTTAAAAACCAAAAACGGAACATTCGGATGTTTCCATAGAGTACTCCAGCACTGGTCACGATAAATTTATCGTAAAACGCGATAAGATGACACTAACCTATCTATACAGCCTTACGAATAATCTACATCCCTAAACCCATATTACAAAAAAGATATGTGTTCAGTTCATGTGTTTTTAGGGGATTTTTATCAGGCACAGCTGTATAAAATGTGTAAACAATCATGTTTGTCAAATAAATATTGCTATAAAATCAACGTCAATGAGTTGGTTGGTGTACTTAAGTACCGTTTTATCTTGACGTTAAATAGAGGCGACCTACGAAAACCTATATTTTTCCAAAAATAGCATGTTGAAAACCCGTGTAACTATGTTGTTTGTTTTTCTAAAAGGGGGTTTTCGGAGGCTGCCTATATTCTTCTGAGGAACAAGCTTTGATCATTAAGGATAGTTTGTGGAGGTTGCAGGCAGTTGTTCCAGTACGGAGGAATCGTTCTTGCCCAGAAATTCTCCTTAGCGAGAGGTGAAATTCCATCATAGCCAGAAGGTGAATTGCTGAATAAGCTTCCTGTTGTTATTGCTTTCGGAACTACTGATGTCCAAGAAACTTCCAATGATAATCAAAAGTTCCTGTACAGACTTTTGACATTTCTTGCTGCAAGCTGCGTTTTCCATAATCATACGTACACTTCGGGTTTAATAATTTATCTATATCGGGCCTGTCAAGGAAAACTACATTGTTTTTAGCAGTAGCCTGTTTTTCTAGTAATGACCTAATAAGCACGGCTCTACGTAATTCAAGCAGTTCATTTGTATCAACAAACGATTTGCCCCCATTTATTCCTATGATGTCAATACACCCGGTAGGATGCAATCGGCTATAGAAATCTGGGAGCTTATTTCCCGCTCCACCATCTTCAGCGTTTTTTTCCCATGCTACAGTCTCAATGAATTTTGCTGCATTGCGAGTTGTACCACCTGCGAAAACGAATATGGCCCTACCAATAGTATGTTTGTCCCCATTTTCATAGTAAGCCCCGTCTTCCATTGGTGCTAAGAAGTATTTTAGCCAACCTTTTTGCACATCATTTAACTTGCTATCAAATTCATCCCAGAATACAATGGGAATTTCACCATTCAAAATTATGTCGCGAATTTTGTTAAACGCGCTTAATAATTCAATAGGTTGAAACATTTGAGAAAGATTAAACTCGATATATTTAGTTTTGTAACGGTCTTCATTGCATATATGACTTGTTATTTCTCGGATTGCCGTAGATTTACCAGATCCTGGGGGACCAAAAATACATATTGATAAGGGCGTATTCTCTTTCTTTTGAAAAAGATAGTTTTCAAAAAGATTGTATATTTGTCTATAACTTTCAATTTCATACCTATCTATGGCAATAAGTTTGTTATATTTTAAAATTGGAATACATAACGGTACTGAGTCAAATCCTGCTTGTATAATTTTGTAACATAGCGTCTTTATTCCATCTTCGTGTAGAAGAGCTAAATTTAAATTAGTGACATTTTTGGGTAACTTAACTATTTCAGTATCTGGCTTTTCAGCATAGCTTTTTTTAATAAATTCGCTAATGAGTTTATATGGATACGTTCCATCGTTATCATATCCAACATCAATAAGTCGTCTCATTGCACTAAGACCAATGGAAGTGCCTTTTTCAATAACACCAATATTGACGGATGCACCACCACCACTACATGCCAACACCTCAGTAATTGCTGCTTGAAAAGTCACAAGCAAACCATAAATTTTGACTTGATTGGATCTTAAATATTGACCTTCAATGTCATTTGGAAAAAAAACTAGAGTAGACAATTTTTCTACATTATCTACTATTAATGCTCCTTCATGTTCAAAACAAACAATAATAAATCGATTCTTCATAAGATTTTGATTTTCACTCATTTTTAACGCGTCGAAAGTTTCTGTTACCAGTTGTTCCCACGAACATCCATCGTGTATCACATCCTGAAACTTGGCATTTCTAAGGTCGGACGCATTTAATATTATTATACTTCTTTTACAACTATCGCCATTTTCGCTCAACAGCGAAATGAATTTAGATAGTTTCCTCTCACCTTCGTGTAAAGTACGTATGACTTTCCACGCATCGACATTTTTTATCACTTCAGCATATACGTCATAGTTGCTATTGTCCATATCGAAGACAGTGATTATATTACACTGTGCAATGTGGCATTTTTGTGTGTCAGTCAATTGAGACGGGTATAGTGGTTCTTTTGACACCCCTATCTGCACATCCATAAAGAGCCGTTCGCTTAAGCCACCGTTCGCCTCAATAATTTTATGCTTCTTTACCCAGTATGAAACAGTTTTCCTAACAACTTTATTGTCTAAATAATCACTTTCAGTGAGTTTACCTTCCGTCAATAATTTGTGTAGCATTGCTGCGCAAGCTTTATGTGGTTTCATAATCACGTTTGGTTTCAATTGATGTCCGTAATCTAACTTATCTGACGCTATAATAATGCAATCCTCTGCACTATCCCCACATACATATACATAGTTATTTTTTTCAGCTATTTGTGTTATATTAGTAGCCTCCTTAAATCATACCCATTCTGCCTGCATCATACCATTTAATACCGCATTCATGTATTCAGTGTAATCTTCTGCGTTCAATGCTTCAATATATTCACGAACAGCCCCGTTTAATGCAGCATTTATATAATGATTGTAATGCTCAAAGAAACATATATTACACTTCGGTTTATACATTTCAGTATTATTTAATTTTTGTTTATATTTGCTGTAGTGACAAACAACAGGTTGCGCACCAGATTTTTCTTCTGATGAACAATACTGTATACAACAACAGGAATATACACTTCCATCTGCAACAACAAACGGTCTTAGCAAATATAACCAACATTTATCTGGAAATTCTGTACTCGTTTTCTCGTCAAAAACGCAAAAGTCAGCCAAGTTGTTCTTTTCCATATTTTCTTTTACAGCCACCATATCTATATTAAAAATATTGCTTTGATCAGGAAGAAATCTTACATTAATAAGACCTAAGCTTTTTGCAAACTTAGCTGCCCGTACTTGCAGTAAAGGATTTTGATTTTCAAGGACAACATAAGAATAAGACCAGACTATAAACGGCAGTTTAGGAATTACACTACTAAGCACTGTTTCAATATTCTCAATTTGCGTATTATCTTGATCATCGCCTAAACTAATTCTGCACCACGTTATTGCTTTAGCCGCTTCATACTCCAAATTATTCAACATTGTTCCATTTGTAACTAGCCCTACTTTTAATTTTTTATGCTGACAGTATAATAACAATTTATTGATGTCTGGATGGCAAAGTGGTTCTCCGCCCCCAGTTATTGTTACAGCTTGCGTGCCCAATCTCAAAAACGTGTTGATGATCTTTTTCAATTCTACATAGTCTAGTTCTAAAGATTTGTTTCTTTGTTTAAAACTACAAAAAGAACAATTCTTATTGCACTTATTTGTTATGGATAGTTGTAAATGTACAGGAATTAGCTTTTTATTTTTTTCTATGCTGTCAGATAAGGCTTTGTTTAGCATTGCCTTTAACGGAATCTTTGACGTTGTGCTTGTGTGAAAAATCATTTTCCCAGTCACAGAACTCATTGTATCAAATCTCGTAAAGTGGTTATTTAGTTTTTTGTCTACGGAGTTGAAACGTGGTCATGTATTGTTACATTCTGTGAAAACGTTATTCACCAAAACACCTATAACTCGCTGAGCAGTAAACTTAAAACAATATTTGCACGAAAACAAGTGGTAATCTTATGAAAATATTGTGCATATTTGCTCATCCTGATGATTTTGAAATCTACGCAATAGGTTCGGCAATTCGCTTAATTAATAAAGATATTAACGTACATTTAGCTATTGCCACTACAACTTTTAGCATATACACTGAAGAAAGGAAAGCTGAAGCCCATAAAGCCATTGAAGGCTTAAAAATGACGTTGTCATTTTTGGGTTTTCCAGACGGGCAAATAAAAAGCTCAAACGTAAATTGTTATAAAGAAGTTGAAAAACTTGTTTTGGATTATAAACCAGATTTAATTTTTACGCATAGTGAATCTGATTATCATTCAGACCATGTAAACCTAGCTAAAATAGTAAAAGACATCGCCAGTTTTAAGGTGCCAGTTTTATTTTCAGATACACTAAATGGTCAAGAATCTAATGTTTCAATTTATATTGACATAACTGAACAAATAGATGAAAAATGTATGAGACTATCTTATCATAAAAGTCAATGCGAAAAAGCACCATACATTAATATAGTAAAAATAGTAAACAACTTCAGAGGTTTACAGTATAGCGGAGATCCACTTAGTTATTGTGAAGCATTTACTTCCAGTGTTTATCACAAAAAACATCTAGACGAAATACTATTGAAACTATTTGGAAAATAAAATCCCAAGTAAAAACAACATCAAACGTTACTCAAAAATATCTTTATAAGGTCCATACGAATCAACGAATGACCATAAAGCAGTTGGAACATCCAACACAGTGTTTTTTCCAAAGATCGTTTAAACTTTCTACCAACCTACGTATTGCCTAAGGACAAACGTACGACACAATATTACAATCATTTTTTCAAACGCAACACGTTTAACACCATTTATACGACAAAACTTTTCATCACAATAACCCATCAACGTCTCAAACTTCATCCTAACAGTATCTGCAGAAAAACAGGTATAACTCTGTTATTTCGCAAGAAAGCCACATTATCACCAAGTAACAATTTGATGTACTCTGTCAACAAATTTACACCTCTTTGGTGAGAAAAAGAAAAAATATTGCTTTTGATGCGAATCTTTGGAAGTTTATTCGGGAGCAAACAGTAGTGTATCAAGTCCAAGAGCATTTGCAATATCAAAAGCACATTTTTCCCACGTATAATCCTTTAGCATTTCTTTTAATTCTTTAGCACCTTTTCTAAAACCTTCAGGATCTTCAAATATTTCACGCAAAAGTCCTGCAGCAGCATTCACATCTTTTTCATTTAATTCACCAGAAACACTGCCTTTAAGTTCTATCGGTACACAGTATTTATCAACACCTCTGCGCCACCCCACTTTTTCCCATAAAAAATCATGTACACCACTTCTGTTACTTAATATTAAGGGTACTTCAGCAGAAATTGCTTCCCAAGCGGAAAGCCCAAAACCTTCAGTTAACGATAACATCATAAAAGCACAATTATCTTTAAGCGTCCCAAATAATAGTTCCCTATTTTCAGTATATTCACTAGGAATTACAGGCAACGCTCTTCCACCAGCATATTTTTCAACAATCTGTTTGGCTTTATTTACATCATCTTTGTCAAGTCCAACTACTTTTATTACATAAGTTTTACGAGGATCTTTACTCATTTGACTTACAGCTCTGCCAAACGCTGCTAAAGCTAACTCACTTTGTTTTAACTGAGAAATAGAACCACTGAATCTACCATATGTCATCACAGAACATACATTTCTATTTGTGTTAACAGGAATCTTTGCTAAACCAGGAATTATCCTAACACAATCATCTCGACCTACTTCATATACTCGTTGTTTTAGTCTGGGTCCAACGGCAAAAACATAATTTGATTTTTCAATAAGCGTGCGTTGTTCTGATATTTTTTCAAGCGCTTTACTATTACCGTCTTTATATCCTTCTATAGTGGCATAATCAGTGTGGATTATAATAGCATTTTTGTCATTATTGTTAAATTTGGATAGTGCTATTGCCAAAGGTCCTGTATGAACATCATGTCCAACCCAAATGGTTTTACCATCAACAGGAAAAGACGAATTTACACTATCAAAAATATGGCTGTATTCCGAATCTTGAATTTGTTCAAAATGCTTGTTATAATGAACAATGTGTACATTTTTTTGTGTTGCATCTTTTTTAGCTGGCTCAGAAATCTCACCCAATATTAAACACACAACTTTCGTGCCGTCGGTTAACACGGAACTCATTGCAGAACAAATATCATAATTAAAACTACTAACTCCGCCTGACTTAAAACCCCATTCACCAATAACAAATACAACTTTATCTGTTTTTGAGTTACTTTCGTTACTTGTTGGTGTTTTATCTACTGAACTTTCTTGAACTTTATGTTCTGGTTGTAAACCAAGGTATAATTCTTTAGGAAAAGGAGGCGTATCATCAAGCGCTTTGTGATACGTTATTTTTTCAACTTCTTTTTTGAACGTATCAAGTAGAACTGTGGTATGTGTTTCATTAATATGCCCTATTTTTGACACATCAGTTTTCACTGTTGTTCCATCTATTTTTAAACAGTCTGTAGCATTTGTTTGATTTTGGTTCAGAGTATCTAATCTACCACTTTTACTTTCGTTCGGTACATGTGAGAGACAGGCAGTATTTGCGGTATTATCTGTAGGTGTGCTAAGGTAACGTATTGCTTCTTCTCTGCCCCAAATTAACGCGGCTAATCCGGGTGGAACTAATGGTTGATTTTGGTTTCCAATCAATTCATTAAAAGCGTCGTCATCGTATAATTTGTACCATTTGATATCGTCTGACTCGTAACTTTTTTTATAGTTTGTAAACAGTTCGTTGGAATACGAATCATTAAGTATTAATAAATAAGTTATTTCTGGACGCATTCGCAGAATATCAAAAGCTACACCAGTCGGAACTAAAGTAACTCTTGAACGTTCGCAAAGAACATCGTCTACTATTTTTCCAAAAAGTGTTGCCGCCGCCTTTTTTTCTTCAAGTACATCAAAAAGTGACATATTAGGTATGTTTTTGTCATGTCGTAGTTCTTCTTCACCTAAAAGTTCTTCCCCAAATTCACGTAAAACTTGTAATCTAGGATCCATATCGTGTCCGTTTGGACCATAATCCCAGTCACATGGTTGATATGTACCGGCGGGTATAACAATACGGTCATGTCCGCCTGCAGCTTTTTTCTCCGAATTTTTCGTAATGGGATACATATACTCGTTATTATGTTTAATTACGGTTAGTGTAGACACACCCAAACCAGCATGATAACTGTCAAACACAAACGAATCGTTTTGAACTATCCTGCATAATTGGTTTTTCCAATGAGTTATTTCGTTGGAAAACTCTGTGGATATTTCTGGTTCAACGTCAACCATTTCGGGTTGGGTATAAAAGTATTTTTCAGGGAAAAATCGCACTAAATTGAAAAAATTCACATTAGCAGTACCAAGTACGCTGAGGTAGGAACTTTTGTTCAAATATAATGTATTATTCTCAATTGAATCCAAAATATAGGTAGGACTGTCGTTTAACTTGACATCCAATTTTTGCCTCCAGTCTATAAATTTATGACGACGTTCGTGGTGTTCATCATCATTATTAATAACCCGTATGGGTTTCTTGCTTTTGACAAGTGTTAGACTTGTTTGCTTTACTAACGGTATAAATGGTAATACGTGATTCTTATAAGATGATGCATTATCCTTAGCCAGCTTGATGAATACATCTGGTGCTTGCGCGGGTAAGTATTTTTCTAGTAAAAAAGGCAACACTTTTTTATAAAAAATCTTAGTTCTCCAAGCAATTTTCTCTTTTTCATTTTTGAAGAACTCCTCTGCGAAGTCTGTGTCAATTTGCTGACATACCACGAACTCTTTAAAAACAGTCGTGCCACATACACATTCTACACCTTTTAACGTCTTCCTAATAGACGACAAAACAGCTTTAATTGTTTTCGCAGTACCATCAGGATCCTCCTCATAATTCGCTTTAGCTACTACCAACTTAGCTGTATAATCTTTCAAGTAGATACGTTCAAAACATTTGAGCTTATTCCAATGGTCTATAGCATCCTGAATTTTCATCTTTTCTATATCGCTAACTTTATCTGGATGTTCTTTAAGCAAATGCTCTAGTTTAGCTAAATCTGGATAGTTTTCTCTTGGAAACCGTTTCACTGTTACATCCATGCCGTCTGCTATTCGCAAAATGCCTGCAAGTAATTTTACTCGTATATTCAAACCACAGTACTCATTTAACATTTCAAACTCTTTAACGTCACAGTGAGCTTGGATAATATCACAGACCATGTTAATTTGATATGGTTTAAAAATTTTATAATCCCATCCATTATTTTTGCACATTTCTCGGAACTTAATGGCAGAGGTACGAGCATGACAACCTCTATCCACTTCTCCAACTAATGGATCTTGCATAGAGCAATCGTGAAATAACACTGCAACATCAAGCAAAAACAATTCTTCATCTGTAATTTTGTGTGAACTTTCCAATGTTTCCCATATGTTTGATGGGATTAACACGTTACTGATGGCATCGTAGATATTGAAGCAATGATGTGAAAAATTATGCATAGTAAAAAGAATTGCCTCAGCTACAATGTGTCTATCTAAATCTTGTTGTGCACGTTCAGCAAGCTGCAGCCAATCCTTATGTCGTGCTTTGCTTAATAGACGAATACAATTAAATTGTTCGAAATCAGCTATTTGTGACATAATACTTTTTTTCCTATAGGCTTATTTAAAGCTATCAAATTGTGACCATTTACCTCTCAGTGAAATTAAGACATTATAACCCGATGTACATACATGAACAAACATATTTACTAAATTTGCCGAACATCATTTCAACAGCTATAAAAAAATAATGTATACCGTATGGAACAAAAAAATTATAGTCAGATGCCACAGAGGCATCATAGATACAACATACTATACCAGTACTAACAGAAAAAACTCACCTACTTCCACACTACACCAAACAACATAGCTAACCATCAAAAAATATGCCAACACATAATCACCAACATCACAAACCAACCAACTAACAACCAAACCACAGCCGCATAGATAAAAAATAAGCACACTTACAAGTGTGTTGACAGTCAAAAAAAATAATAAAGAATATTATTAGAGAGCGGGTGATTAAGCGTGCTTATTGTGCTTTTTAAGGTGTGATTAGTGGGGTGTGTTTTTGTTTGTTTTTGCTGTTCATTTTTGTGGTGTCTTTTAGGTTTCATTTAGGCGTGTGTCGTTTAGTTGTTCTTTAATTTCTTGGATGGTGTAGAGTTTGGGGTTAATGTCTGAGTTGTAGAAGAGAAATATTTCGTCAGTGGCAAAATATCCTTGGTTTATGGCTATGTCTTGTCCGTATTTTTCAAAATCAAAATACTCATACGCAGACAAACCCTCACCTACTCGGCATTGTTCAAGAGTTCTCTTTAAATCAGAATCAAGCTCATCCACTACCGCATAACCCAGCTTTTCTTCTCTACTTCCCCAAGCGTTAGCATCTATCGCTACATAGAAAAGATCACCGACCTGCATACACGTATTTAGTATGCTTGGGATATCTTTTAGACCGTTGGCGCTACAATG
>Ga0209737_10003596_pt1 | contig 10811 bp, 7 predicted proteins | sample TergutCu122P3_FD_187284 | JGI IMG/M metagenome (GOLD analysis project Ga0209737, IMG submission 187284) | Cubitermes ugandensis P3 segment gut microbial communities from Kakamega Forest, Kenya - Cu122 P3 (SPAdes) (version 2) | ecosystem: Host-associated > Arthropoda: Insects > Digestive system >...
CCCTGAGTATACACGCAATCACTTTCACCTACATCTGCACACTTCGAATAGTTGATATCCTTCTCCTTCCCCCTCTCACAGATGGTGCCATCGCGCATAACGACGCGGTCAAAACCTTTGCAAGGCTCCACTCCCCAATCATTGACAAAGGCATCGTGATATTTGGCATCCCACAAACACCCCGGCAACCCCATCGCAAAGAGGGCTACCCCAAAAGCCAGCAGGTATCGGTGTTTCGTCCGGCGTGTTGTCATGGTCTACTCCTTAAATGCAACAGAAACGTGGGCCAAGGCAACGTACACGTCGGGCTATGATATTCCAGAACCCGCCCCATGGCAATATTTTGTTGACGAACCACCCCGCCCTTCGGGCACCCCTCCAAAGGAGGGGAATTACGATGCATTTTGCCCCACCCCCTCCACAAGCGATGCGCAGCATCGCAGGGGGTGTGGGGGAGCAATGCTCCCCCACAAAAAAACCAAAAAGCGGGGCGTTGCGGGGCCGGCGGCTGAGGCCCCGCACAGGGGGTAGACGCGTATTGCCGCTATGCGGCAATAGCGGCGCAGGGGGCGACCGCCCCCTCAAAAAAAGGCGCAGGGCCTACATGTAGGCCCTGCGCAAAGCCCCCCTTAAAATAAAAGGCAACATTTCGCATGCAATGGACGAAAAATCGTCACAGGGGGCAAAAGTCTTCCATGATGGTGCCCATTCAGGTACGGGCGTAGCGCGCTACACCCCTACGGGGAATTGCCATTGTTGCTTCAATCCCGACAAACCGAAAACTCCGGCTCCTGTTTCAACTCCCTGTCCATCAATTCACGAAAGACTTCGCCCGCCGATTTCGACTCATAGAGCCCTTCGTACACACGCTGTGTGATCGGCATGTCGACGCCATGGCGTTTGGCCAGAGCATACGCGCTCTGTGCCGTCTTCACGCCCTCCGCCACCGTCACGCGTGCGCTCTGAATCGCCTCAAGGGACTCACCGCAGCCAAGGCGATAGCCCAGCTCGCGATTTCTCGACAGCTCGCCATAACACGTCAGGATCAAATCCCCCATGCCGCTCAAGCCTGCAAGCGTCAGTGCCTCCCCCCCCAGCTTCACACATAATCGCGTCATCTCTGCCAAACCGCGCGTTACAAGGGCTGCCGTCGCATTGTGGCCAAGGCCAAGGCCCGATGTCGCACCCGCCGCAATCGCAATCACATTCTTAAGCGCCCCCCCCACCGATATGCCAATCACATCATGCGTCGTATACGCCCTGAAACTCTCATTGCTAATCAACGTTTGCAGCGCCGCACAAAGCTCCGCATTGTCGCTCGCCAGACTCACCGCCGTCGCCTTGCCGCGTGCCACATCCAGCGCAAACGATGGCCCCGAAAGGTAAGTCAGGCGATCACCTGCGTCCACCCCCATCACCGACAGCAATACCTCGTGCATCGTCATCAGCGAGCCCGATTCGATCCCCTTCGTCGCACACAGAATGACGGTGTCAGAGGGCAAGTGCGGCAACAGGGACTGCATCACAGAACGCAGCACGTGACTCGGCACCACCACCACCAATAACGACAACCCCTCGGCAAAGGCCGCAAGATCACTCGTCGCCAGAATCCCGGGCGGCAAGATGACATTGGGCAGGTACAAAGCGTTGAGATGGCGCTGGTTGATGCTGGCCGCCACCTCGGGCTCAAAAGCCCACAGGCGCACCTGCCCCAGACACACACACAAATGGCGCGCCAAAGCCGTCCCCCACGCCCCGGCACCCAACACGCCAACACACCGACCCAACGATTGCTCCGCCATTTTCCGTTTCTCCTGTGTATCCCACAATTTTTTGTGGGGGAACTTGTTCCCCCACACCCCCTGCAATGCTACGCATTGCTTGTGGGCAGAGTGCGAAAAGCATCATTTTTGGCTAAAATTGTCGCAATTTTTGACGATTTTCACCTGCTAATGCAGGAGAACTTAAGAAGTCAATGCCCCTCTCCTGGTCATCACTCAGCTGCCTGCGCGGCTTCTGCCGCTTCAGCCCCCGCTGCTTTGCCTTCTTTGGCCTCTTCCTCTTTCCCTTCCGCTGCCGCCGTCTCTGCCGCCTTTGCCGCTGCTGCCCTTTCCGCCATCAGCGCTTCGTACCTGAGGCGATTGTTCAGCGTGTTGGCCGTATACGTCGCCAGCTCGCCCGTCGTCGTGATCTGCATCCCCCAATTGTTCATCGCCGTCTTCTCACGCCCCAGCGACACCAAAAACTCCACGTCGCTCTGCCCGCCCAAAGTCGTCAGACAGGCCATGGACAAAATGCGGCCCACCATCGGCCCTTCCTTCGCCTTCTGGCGGAACAAATCCAAAGGCGGCGGCCCGTTAAGAAAATGTGGCAAATGGCTGCAATACACCAACAGTGAATTCCAGAATGTCATCGCCGGGCGCGCCAGAAGCGTCGGGTGATCCGCAGGCGCCGCCAGCGCCTCATAGCTGTCGGGAATGGTCAGCAGCAGCGTGGCCAGCCCATCGCGGCCGGCATCGATCGTCAACACTTCAAGACAATCCCAGCGCAAATACCCCGTGCGATCCGTCTGCATCAACTCTGTACAAACTTCCACGCCCACCTTCTTCTGCACATTGCGATAATACGTCGCCAGCATGACACTCTTAAAATAGTTCAGCGTCTCATTCTGGTAGTTCGGATCCATCACGATGCGCCTGGCAACGGGGAGAAGTTTTGCCGAGGTATTGCTGCTGAAAGGCAGCGCCAGGGCACGCGGCATGTCTGGATAGGTGGCCTCAATGTATTCGATAAACAGCCCCGCCACCATCTCGCTCGCTCCCGGCAGCTTCAGTGCTTCCAAACTCGCCAGCGTCGAAGACAGCGTCTCGGCAATCTGATCGCTCGGGCGCACCAGCACGCGAATCTTCCTCCCAGCCGCCTTTGCCTCTTCCTCTGCCGCGACCTCTTCCTTAACCGCCCCCAGAAGCTGATCAAGCTTCCTGCGAAGCGCATTCTGATAAACCGTCAGCGACTCCGCACCCAATGCCTCAAAGAGACGCCTCTGCTCCACACGGCCGCTCCTCGAAATCGGCAGAAAAAAGTTATCCCCGTCCAGCCACTGATGGATAAACGCTAAAAGTGCGGCACGGTTTTCTTCATTCACCTCAAGCTGCGCCATCGCATAGGACGCATCCTTTATCCGTGTCTCGTAGTTGGATCGATCCGTATCCAGCAATGCCTGCATCCGGACGATTGCCCCCGCCACAATGCGGTTGAGCTCGTCCACCTTGAGGGGCTCACCCAGCGCCACAGGAATATCGGTGCTGTTGTTTCGTTCCACCAGCACCATCACCGCTTCGACCTTCGACGCCAAAGGATTTCGCTCGCTCTGGATAAACTCCCGCATCTTCACGGGCGCGCGCTTGTCGCGCATCCAGGCACGAACATCCTCTGGAGACTGCGAACAGCCCGCTCCCAGGAACAACGCAGAAATAAGACCAAAACCAAACACCGCACGACGCACTCGACACCCACTAACCATTGTCATTGCCCTCCTCGGAACCTGAGTCACCCTTCCTGGACTTCTTTCCTCGCGTATCAACGCCCCCGCCCTGCCCCGGTTTTGTGACTTCGCCCCCTTCCTGACTCACCGCCCCCTCATCCCCGTCATCCTCCGTCCCTGCCTGAAGCGAGGCCTCCTTGCTCGAACCCTTTGCCAAAAAAATGACATTCTTCGGCGTCCCCTCCAGCTTGCAGCCCTTCTTGAATACAAAGTGGAAAATCTCCCGATAATGCTCGACAAAGAAGAAAACCATCCCTTCTTTAATATAGGATGCCAGTTCATCGACATCCCGGCGATTGCGATGGCTCAGAATGATGGTGCGCGCCCCGGCCCGCTTCGCAGCAATCACCTTTTCCTTAATGCCCCCCACTGCCAGGACATTGCCCGTCAGCGTTAACTCACCCGTCATCGCCACCCGCGGCGGAATCGCCTGATTCAGCAAAAGCGACAAAATGCTCGTCGTCACCGTAATACCCGCCGAAGGGCCATCCTTGGGAATGGCACCCGCCGGGAAATGCACGTGAAAGTCGAACTTGGGGAACATCTCCTCTTTCACACTGAGCTGCTCCATGTTCGCCCGGATAAAGCTAAACGCCAGCTGGACGGATTCTGTCATGACCTCGCCAAGCTGACCCGTCAGCTTAAGCTGACCCACGCCGGGCATCTTCGTCGTTTCAATAAACAGAATCTCCCCGCCAAACTGCGTCCACGCAAGCCCCACCGCCACACCAGGCAACAAACTCCGGCTGATCACCTCGTCGGTAAAAATCGGCGACCCCAAAAAGTCTACGACATTTTCGGGCGTGATGCGGCGAATCGGTTCCTCCCCAGAAGCCACCCGCTTGGCATTCTTTCGGCACACCTTGGCAATCTGGCGCTCAAGATCACGGACACCTGCCTCGCGCGTGTAGCTGCGGATGATTCGTTTCAGGCACGAAGGCGTAAACTGCGTCTCTTCTTTCGTCAGCCCATGCTCCTTGAGCTGCTTGGGCACAATGTGGCGGCGGGCAATCTGGAGCTTCTCTTCATCAATATAGCCGGAAAGCTCGATGATCTCCATTCTGTCCAGAAGCGGCCGTGGGATCGTCGACGCATCGTTGGCCGTCGCGATGAACATGACCTCCGACAAATCGAAGGACACGTCGAGATAGTGATCATTAAAGGCATTATTCTGCGACGGATCGAGCACCTCCAGCATCGCGCTCGAAGGATCCCCGCGCCAGTCGCTGCCCAGCTTGTCGATCTCATCCAGCACAAAGACGGGATTCTTCACCCCCACGCGCTTGATACCCTGCAAAATCTTGCCGGGCATCGCACCGATGTACGTGCGGCGATGGCCTCGAATCTCCGCTTCATCTTTGAGCCCGCCCAGCGAAAATCCAAAAAACCGGCGCTTCAGGGCACGGTTGATCGAACGTGCAAGGCTCGTTTTGCCGACGCCCGGAGGGCCAAGAAAGCAGATGATCTGACCCTGGTGATCCGGCTTTAACTTCTTCACCGCCAGGAACTCCAAAATGCGCTGCTTGATATCATTCAGACCAAAGTGATCCTGCTCCAGCACGCGCTCGGCATACTTCAGATCGAGCACATCCTCCGTCACCTTGTTCCACGGCAAATCACACAGCCAGTCCAGGTATGTGCGAATGATGTTCGTCTCGCTCGACTCCGGCGCAAGCACACTCAGGCGCCGAAGCTCCTCCTGCGCCCGCTCCTTCGCTTCCTGGCTCATCCCCGAAGACTCAATGCGAGACTTATAATCCTGGATGCTCAGCGCAATCTCGTCCTTTTCCTCCCCAAGCTCCTTGCGTATGGCACGAAGCTGTTCGCGAAGAAAGAACTCACGCTGACTGGCCTCAATGCGCTCTCTGATCGTGTCGTGAATCTTCTGCCCAAGGGCCGCCAAATCGAGCTCCTTGACCAGAATCTCGTACGCCGCCTCAAGGCGCTTGCCGACGTCGAGCGTCTCAAGGATCTCCTGACGATGCTTGTTGGGCACATTAAAGTGTGCCGCAATCATATCGGCAAGCTTGCCGGGGCGCTCGATCGAAATCATCCCCGTCAGCAGATCGCGCGGCAGCGTCGTGGCCTCCATATCGAGAAACTTGTTGAGGCTGATATGCACATTGCGCAAATACGCCTGAAGCTCGTCCGAATCCTCGTACACGTCGTTAACGTACTCGACCTCCGCAATGAGGCGATCGCTCTTAAGAAACGAAACCACGCGCATGCGGCTGACGCAATGCACAATCATGGTATAAGAGCCATCCGGCATCCGCGCCATCCTGATGATGTGCCCAACACACCCAATGCGCGCCAGATTCGCCGCCTTCAGCTTCGTCGCATCCTCACCCTCGCCCCACAAAAACCCCAGATAATCGCTGTGCGTCTGAGCGCGCTTCACAAGCTCAAGCTGAGGCCCGGGCGGCACCACGATGGGCATCATCACATCTGGAAACACCACCGCCTCTGTCAGAGGAAAAATAAACAGCTTTTCAGGCAAGTCGGCCTTCGTCACACTCTTTACCGACTCCAGGAGATCCAAAATATTGTCGCTCATGCCAACTTCCCAAGTTACAAGCCATCTGCAAGCCCCCCGCATGCCCCTTCTACCCCATTTGGCGCCCCGGCGGTAGCATCCAATCACCCGAAAACGAAAATTCCCTCGGAGGAGAGCAGCCCAATTGGGCAGACACATGGGTCTGCCCCTACAAAGTCGTTGCCCCTCTGGCGTTTTTTGTTTGCGGGGGCGGCCGCCCCCTGCGCCGCTATCGCACTCGCCTTATCAACTGACGGCCTGGGCGTCGAAAGGGTGCAGATTCCAGGAAGCACCTACCACAACGACGCCGCTGACGACGACGATGCACCGCCTCGGCGAGCGCGATACGCGGCTACCCCCTCTGCGGGGCCTCAATCGCCGGCCCCGCAACGCCCCGCTTTTTGTTTTTTTTGTGGGGGAGCATTGCTCCCCCACACCCCCTGCAATGCTGCGCATTGCTTGTGGGTAGAGGGCGAAATGATTCGTTTTTGGCTAAAATTCTCGTCTTTTGGAACAATTTCTCGCTTGAGATGACAGGTGATTTTTAGAACTCGACAACCGTGCCCCTGCGTGCCTCCCTTTCAGGGGAGGTGGCGGCGAAGCCGACGGAGGGGTGCACGTATCGCTTGTGGGGCAAAGCTCTATTTCCTTAGAGTTCAAACCGTCGCCTCGAAATAGCTATGCCTCGATTCTTTCCCCCCGCATGCTCGCCACAAGACGATAAACTGTGCTTCCACTCACTTTTGGCCAATCTGGACAGCGAGGGGTATCACGTCTTTTTGCACGCTCAACGGCAACGTCAAGAAAACCAAGCAATTTACCACAGTCCAGACGATCGCCTTTTTCGTATGCTGGAAAATACTTTTTCAGACGGTCACCACATTCAGAGGACGATACGCTTGCGCCATCCTCAAAATGCAGAAGTATCCAATACTCAAATTTTGGATTACTTAAGGCAAGCCCACGGCCGTTACTTGCCAGCGCCCACTCATGAAGAGGCCAAAGTTTTTCCTGACCCCTTCCATCCTCATCGACGATAATCCATGCCTCGTCTCCATTTTTGGCTTCAATATTCTCTTCTGCCAGCCTGGCTTTCATCTTTTTCAAAACATTGTTTGGATCGCTTTTTTTATTGCTGGCAACAGTTGCAAATCTTACAATAATACCATATTCATTTCCATAACGCTTACCAAACGCATCAAAGTATTTCCTTTCGGTTACACCTTCTGTCGACAGCAGAAACTTCCTCCTGACCGGACGATTGCCACCTTTTCTTTTTAGTTTATCATTCCTTGTGAGTGCCACAATTCACGTCTCCTGAATAAAGAACCTTGGAATTCCGCCAAATCTGCCATCAAGATATTTTTTTTGAATATTTTTTTCTTTCCAAATATCTTTATACTCATTAAATGAATAAAGCGTCGAGGAACCATCAAAATTTCTTTCTGTCACCCACATTTCATCGCAACGAAAAATTTTACTATCCATCAGCACAACATCATGCGTCGATAAAATGAGCTGAGATCGACTCTTGGAACCACAAGAATCTAAATACATTTTGAGCAATTCCTTTGTCAAAAGTGTATGAATGCTGCGATCAATTTCATCAATGACGTAAACTTTCGACAAATTCTCTGGCAAAAGATCAAAAAGTGTTGGCAATATGGCAAACAGACGCCGAGATCCATCAGATTCCTGCATGATATCAAACTCAACATTTGTACCATCCTCTCCCTGATGACATGTCACAGCTTTTTTCAATACCAAATCACCTTTTTGACGCGTCAAAAACCATCCATTTGGCATGTTGATGGCTGCATTTTCTTCAAGAGCGTATAAGTCTGACTCATCGATAAGATCTGACAGAGGACTGTCTTTAAGCTTCATCTCCTGCAATGCAACGTTCGATATTCCTGTGTCAAATTGATTTAACAATCTCCCTAATTCTTCATATACCATATGTATATTTGTGCTGGATTTGAAGTATTTTTGATACTCCTCCAGCCCCATTTTGTCATCTGGCTCAAAGACCATCAAAGAATCCCTGAACCAATCATATATGGCTTTAAAATAGGTTGCTTTCTGATCGACAGAATTTGTCAAAAAAAGTCTGTTGTCACGTGTTCCCTTGAAGATATGTTTAAAGTGTTCAGCATCAAATTTCGCATCATGGTCTGCAAAGCGCATGTTGCTATTCTCGCGATGATACAGAACAATCTCATCTCCTGAGTTCGAGTGTTCTATAAGTTTTTCCTCAATAATTTTGCTGCTGTTAAGACTAAAACTAAATTCATATATTTTTGTATCAACAAGCAAAACAAACTCAAACACTGTCGGAGCCGTCAAGCAGTCTTCCTTCAGGCGATACGGAATGGTATTCGTCAGATTTTCTGTTTTATTGCCATTAACAATTAGTTTTTTGGCATACTTCAACGCCTTGCAAAAATTACTTTTTCCAGAGGCATTCCCTCCATATATTGAGGCAAGTGGAAGAAGTTTTATCCCGCCCCTGATCTTCGATAGACGCTTTGAGTGCTTTCTGTTATCATTGGCGATCATGGAGAATTCAGTACGATCGCGGAAAGACATCCAGTTAGCAAAAGAAAAACTAATGAGCATTCATGCCCCTCCATGTCCCCTTGTCGCTTCGGGGGGAGCGTTATCCGCCAGGGTAATGTCCCTCGCCAGCGTCGACAGCTACATCAGATGACACACAATGGCAAGTAATGACATGCACATTACCAGGCTCAATCACACCTATCTCCCTAATAGCCAAATCTGTTGCAGATGCACATGCTACGTTGTTTTGGCTAAGCCCATGTTATCCAATATATGAAACACACTGCATGGCAGGCTTGCAGCAGGACAGGTTTAACCAGCCCCAGCGCCATGTCTCCCAATATCCGAAGGGCAACACCCGTATTGCCAAAACAATCCTGCAGAGGCTAACCTGTGTGTTCGCCCATTTTTCGTCCCCGCCCCCCCACAAGCGATGCGGCAGCATCGCAGGGGGTTCGGGGGAGCAATGCTCCCCTGATTAACGCCGCGCGTCATCCTCCCAAGGCATTTGCCCGGGCGTATGGGCAAAGCCCATAGCCCGGGCCGGCGCGCGTATTGGCCCCTGGGCCAATAGCGGCCGCCCCAAAAGTGCCAAACGCAAATTTCTCACCCAAAACGGTACTTTTCCTCTTGAATAAAATTGACGCACGTGGCGTTAGGGTATGTTGGATTGTGGTGGAGCCCATCCTGCTACGGAGATTGCCATGAAGGACGCCAAAGAATTTAAATCGCGGGGCGGTGCCGTATCGGATCCGTTTCTGATTCAGTCATTTTTTGACGCAGAAGCCTTGCCTGATGATCTGTCCGAGTCTCAGCTTGAGGCGATTTATCAGCATTCGCTTTTGGGCACGTTTGGCGAACTTCGCCAGGTTGTTCGGGATGACACGCAAACCATGCTTGACTCGGTCGATGGCGATGCCATGTGGCAGGCCATCCAAAAGGAGATTGTCCTGCCGAAGCAGGCAATGGTTTTGCCGGCACGTCGGTCCCGGCTGCAGCGCGTGGCGCGGTTTGCGCCTTTGCTGGTGGGAGCGGCCATGATGCTGGCGAGTTTGCCTGGTCTGATTCAGCTTCTCACCTCAGGCGAGGGAGAGGCCGATGCGCCGGCGCACACCGTCGTCTATGTTGACGCCTCGGATGCAGCCAGTTTGCCCCAGGGGTCCATCAGCTACACAGCTTCTCACGCACCTGTCATATGGTACAATGGGCGCGAAGACAGGCCGGCGGCATTGTCCGACGACCCATCCCACCGCATGGTTAATCTGAGGCGGCAGGCAGCAGGCGACAGAGAGCAGCTCACCGTCGAGGAAATGGATCGTGCGCTGCGGCACCTTATCCAGCGCATCGAAACGCTGGAAGACCTTAACCACGGCCACATTGAACACGGCTCCCCTCTCTTCGACACCCCATCCTCTCACCGGCTCTAGCCTGGCGCTGACCTTATGCTGCGTGCGACGCTGACATTCTTCTTTATCTTTCTCGCGATGGCAGGCGCACCCGGCGCATGGGCCCAGCCTGTGCCTTCGCCCGAGGCTAAGGCTCAACGCGACGTGCTTGTGTTCGATGTGCGTCTGATTGCAGCCAGCCACACGGCACATGTCAGTTTTTCGGATGGCCTGAATGACCTCAAGTCTGAGCTCAGCTCCGGCTTTTCGTCCTTCACCACTTTCGAGCTTATCCAGCGAACCACGGTCATGGCGCGGGCCAGTCTGCCTGGCGCCTTCTTTGTGCCAAGTGATATCCCAACGACCGTCAGGCTGCGTTATGTTGCCAAGGATCTCAAGGACAATCTGTACACCGTCGACATGACCATCAACGACAAGTTCTCGGCCAGCCTCAAACTTTCAAAGGGGGCGGTTTTCTTCCAGGCGGGCCTGCCCTACGGTGACAGCACCATCATCGTGGCCATGACCCTCATGGATGTCAATTGATTGCTTGTGGGTAGAACACAATGGACGAACACATAGGTTCGCCCCTACGGAATCGCGTGACAAGGCAGGTACAAATTGCCAGTCATTGATCACCGGTTGGTGGTTTCCAGCAGGGGCTGCAGGGGCAGACCTGCGTGTCTGCCCTGACATAGGCCTGAATATCCCATGCCACTGCGTCTTGGCTTGAGTTCGGGAACGACCTTGACATATAGTGTTGCGCGCGTGACGTCGTGGGGGCAGG
>Ga0209737_10003597_pt1 | contig 10811 bp, 9 predicted proteins | sample TergutCu122P3_FD_187284 | JGI IMG/M metagenome (GOLD analysis project Ga0209737, IMG submission 187284) | Cubitermes ugandensis P3 segment gut microbial communities from Kakamega Forest, Kenya - Cu122 P3 (SPAdes) (version 2) | ecosystem: Host-associated > Arthropoda: Insects > Digestive system >...
GTTTCTTCCGCCGCCTTCGGCGGCGGAAGAAACAACGTAGAAGAGAGCCTCCGGCGGTCAAGGGGCGAAGCCCCTTGAAACCCCATATATGCTTAAGTTGACGGCATTGTGTTTTTATTGGGTAACTATTCAGTATATTGCATAATGCACAAAAAATATTTTTTATCAACTGCAATCAACACCGAAAATACGGGGTTGCAGGGCGGTAGCCCCGCTTTTCGGGGGACTCCGTCCCCGAAACCCTCCCCGATTTTTTGTGCAAAACGAAAAACATCAAAACAACTGAATAGTTACTTTATTGGAGAATAGTATAAGATTACGCTCGCCGACTGTGTCGGCGGGCGGGGGGCGAGACCCCCGCCTCTTAAAGACGGCGGTCTATAGGCGGACGAAGTAAACTTTTTGTGTAACTTTTGTGAAACTTTTGGAATTCCTCTTGACAGACTGCTCCTATTTGTGATATTATGTAATAGTGTTAGATATTTTTTACGAAAGGAAAGGGAAGACTGTATGGTAAAAATCCTTAGATACCTGCGAAAAAGAGAAATAGGCTTTGTTATAATCAGCATTGTTCTTATCTGTACGCAGGTCTGGCTTGACCTCAAACTCCCCGATATGATGAACAGGGTTGTTCGTCTGCTTATGATTCCCAGCGGCGATAATGTTCGGGAGATTCTCAAATCAGGAGGTAAGATGCTCGCCTGTGCTTTGAGCAGCATGGCTCTTGCGATGTGCGTCGGTTATTTTGCGGCAAGAGTTGCGGGAGGTATGTCAAAACGTCTCCGCAGTCTCATTTTTGACAAAGTCGGCAACTTCTCAATGGAAGAAATCAACAATTTCTCCACTTCGAGCCTTATAACACGTTCAACTAACGATGTTACACAGGTACAAATGCTTATTGCAATCGGTATGCAAGTCCTGATAAAAGCTCCGATTACCGCTGTATGGGCTATCACAAAAATGTCTGCAAAGCAGTGGCAATGGACTGCGTCGGCAGCGGTTGCTGTTGTACTTATGATTATTATGTTCACGTTTATGATTGTATTTGCTCTCCCAAAATTCAGAAGTATTCAAGGTCTTACCGACAACCTCAACAGGGTTGCAAGGGAAAATCTCACAGGTATCCGCGTTGTACGTGCATATAACGCCGAAAACTATCAGCAGGAGCGTTTCGACACAGCTAACAGGGAACTCACAGGGACACATCTGTACACCTCGAGATTAATGGCGCTCATGAGCCCGTTTATGACTGTTATAATGTCGGGATTGCCTTTTGCGGTTTATTGGATAGGCGCTCATCTCGTCAACAATACAAGTGATATAAAAGTTAAAGGCGAACTCATGGGCAATATGATGGTATTCACATCTTACGCAATGCAAACGGTAATGGCGTTCATGATGCTTATGATTATTTTCGTTATTCTTCCGAGAACAATCGTTTCCGCAAAGAGAATAAATGAAGTTCTAGATACTACCCCAAATATTATCAGCGGTAAGCACAAGTCAGCAGACCTTTCAGGCGAAGTTGAATTTAAAAATGTCAGCTTTGCATTCCCGGACGCTGAGGAATACGTCCTCAAAGATATAAGCTTTAAAGCGAATAAAGGGGAGGTTGTAGCATTGATAGGTTCGACGGGAAGCGGAAAATCAACGGCCGTCAACCTTATTCCCCGTTTTTATGATGCAACAAAGGGCGAGATACTTGTTAACGGAATTAACGTAAAAGACTATGACACCGAAGCCCTTAACGATAAAATCGGCTTCATAACTCAGCAAGCTGTAATTTTCAGCGGAACAGTCCGCTCTAACGTTGATTACGGCGGAAACTGCGGTTCCGATGAAGAAATATGGAAGGCTCTTGATATTGCACAGGCTAAGAATTTCGTCGAAAATCTTCCTGAAAAACTTGACGCACCGATTTCTCAGGGCGGTACAAATCTTTCAGGCGGACAAAAGCAGCGAATTTCAATTGCGCGCGCTATTTGTAAAAAACCTGAAATCTACATATTCGACGACTCGTTTTCTGCACTGGACTATAAGACTGACAGGATATTAAGAACCCGACTTGCAGAAGAAACAAAGGGCGCAACAAAACTTATTGTCGCTCAGAGAATTGGCACAATCAAAGACGCCGATAAGATTATCGTCCTTGACGAGGGTGAGATTGTCGGAATCGGCAAGTACAGAGACTTGCTGAAATCTTGCGAGGTATTCAAGGAAATCGCTCTCTCGCAGCTGTCGGAGGAGGAACTTGAAAATGAGTAAGAATAATACGCTTCCTAAACGTTCTCCTATGGGTGGCCCAGGAATGGGCGGCAGAGGAATGGGTGCAGGCGAAAAGCCTAAGGATTTCAAGAAATCTATCGGCAAGCTTGCCAGATTTTGTTCGGTTCACGGCATGGCAATCATAATATCGGTATTTTTCGCAGTTGCAGCTGCAGTTTTCCAAATTGCAGGGCCTAAGCAACTCGGAAAATTTACTGACATAATTAAAGATTCTATAACAGAATCCGTAGCGAACGCCAAAGAACTGCTTCCCCCAGCAAGCGTTAACCTCACCAGAATCGGCGAGTTGGCAGTGCTTCTCATCATACTCTACGCCCTTGCGGCGATATTCAATCTGATACAGGGACAGATTATGGCGGCAGTGACGCAGAAAATCTCACGCCGTCTGCGTTCCGACATTTCAACAAAGATTAATAAAATTCCTCTGAGCTACTTCAACAAAATAAGTACAGGCGACGTCTTGAGCCGTGTAACGAACGATGTTGACATGATTGCCCAGACACTTAATCAGAGTGTTACACAGCTTGTTTCAGCCATTACGATGTTCCTAGGCGTACTTATAATGATGTTTGTTACGAACTGGATAATGGCGTTTACGGCAATTGCGACGACTGTGATAGGGTTTTCATTCATGACATATATTATCAAGAAATCGCAAAAGCATTTTACCGCTCAACAGCGTGACCTCGGTAAAATTAACGGACACGTAGAAGAAATCTACTCGGGTCACAAGGTTGTCAAGGCATATAACGGTATGCGTTCCGCTCAAAAGAAATTTGAAGACATTAATGAGAGACTTTATACGAGTGTTTGGAAATCGCAGTTCCTCTCAGGGCTTATGATGCCGGTTATGCACTTCGTAGGCAATTTGGGTTACGTTTGCGTTTGTATTGTCGGTGCTTTGCTTGTATCGCACAATAAAGCCGATTTAGGCGTGATTACAACGTTTATGTTATATGTCAGAATGTTCACTAATCCTCTCGCACAGATGGCACAGGTTGCGACGCACCTGCAAACAACCGCAGCCGCTTCGGAACGTGTTTTTGAATTCCTTGAATCGGAAGAACTTGCGGACGAAAGCCATAAAACAGCCAAACTTACAAACATCAAGGGTGATGTTGAGTTCCGCAATGTACATTTCGGATATGTTCCTGAAAAGACTGTTATCAACGACTTCTCTGCAAAAGCTAAAGCCGGACAGAAGATTGCTATCGTCGGTCCAACGGGTGCGGGAAAAACAACCATGGTTAACTTGCTGATGCGGTTCTATGAGCTGAACGGCGGAGAAATCCTGATTGACGGTGTACCGCTCGGCGAACTGACACGTGAAAATGTTCATGATATGTTCTGTATGGTACTGCAGGACACTTGGTTATTTGAAGGTACTGTCAAAGAAAATATCATCTACAGCAAAAAGGACGTTACCGATGACGAAGTAAAGGCGGCTTGTAAAGCTGTCGGAATACACCACTTCATAAAGACTATGCCTAAGGGTTATGATACGGTTCTCAATGATAAAGCGAGCCTTTCAGCCGGTCAGAAACAGCTTATTACTATCGCAAGGGCAATGATTGAGAATGCGCCGCTTCTTATTCTCGACGAGGCAACCAGTTCTGTTGATACAAGAACAGAGGTTCTTATTCAAAAAGCAATGGACGCACTCACAGTCGGCAGAACGTCATTCGTTATTGCTCACAGGCTTTCAACAATTAAGAATGCGGACATTATTCTTGTTATGAAAGACGGAGACATTATCGAGAGCGGAAGCCATAAAGACCTCCTTGATAAGAAAGGGTTCTATGCCGACCTCTATAACAGCCAGTTTGAACAGGGAACGATTGAGACAAATCCCGAAACTAACGAGAAATAATAATAAGCTCCCCTCTGCCGAAAACAGAGGGGAGTTGTTTTTATTCGTCAGCACCTGTATTTACACAGCTGCAGTTGCCTTTTTCCCCGATATGATAGCTGCCTAAAGAGGTGAGGACTGATGTTAATGTTGCAAGAGCGACTACAGATACGACGTGTTTCCATTGAACATCGCCGAAAGCCGTTGCTGTTCCTATTGCCGCAACAGTTGACTGTATCACCGTCTTAACGGCTCTTTCAAGCAAGTCTTTTAAGAAATGGTTCATAATATCCCCTCCCTACCCTATTGTATGCGAAAAATCTCCCCTGAGTGATAAGGAACCGGCAGTTCCTAAACTCAAGGGAGATAATTATTTGTTCTATTGATTAACCCATTACAACTTCAACAGTGTGAACACCGTTATCTGTAAATGCAGGAACTACATTGCCTTCTACAGCATTTCCGTCAACGGTCATGCTGACAACACCCTTAGAAACATTGTTGGGATTCTTCACGGTAATATTATATGTCGCACCGCGGAACTTACGGATAGCGGTAAATCCGTCCCATGCCTTAGGAATTGACGGGTCAATCTTCAGTCCCTCCCAGTCGGCAGAGATACCGAGAATATACTGCGAAACAGCGACAAAATTCCAAGCAGCAGTACCTGTCAGCCATGAGTTCTTAGCCTCACCGTGACGTCCTGCGTCCTTGCCTGCAATCATCTGAGCATATACATAAGGCTCTGTTCTGTGAAGGTCGGAATACTTGTCTTCACGGTAAGCAGGTGCAATCTTTGAGTAATACTCAAACGCCTTGTCTCCGTTGCCTACGAATGCTTCCGCACAGATAATCCATGCGTTATTGTGGCAGAAGATGCCAGCGTTTTCCTTGTATCCGCCTGGATATGTGGAAATCTCGCCGTACTCGATGAAGTACTTTGTAAAAGCAGGGTTGTTAAGCACAAGCCCGTGTTCGGTGTTGAGGAACTTGTCTATGCTTTCAAGAGCCTTCTTATCAGCACCTGTATCCGCACCGATACCTGACATTACGGCAAATCCCTGAGGCTCAATGAAAATCTTGCCCTCTTCGCATTCCTTAGAACCGACTTTCTTTCCAAAATCGTCATAAGCACGGAGGAACCATTCGCCGTCATAACCGTGTTCCATGATAATTGATTTCATCCTGTCGATTTCAGCCTGTGCCTTTTCAGCTTCAGCCATGTCGCCCTTATACTTGCAAAGCTCAACATATGAAGGACCCGCGTAAGTGAACAGTGCGGCAACGAAAACAGACTCGGCAATCTTGCTGTACTTGTCATCGCCGTATTTGGGAGATGTAGAAGTCTGGAATGATTCACCCGGCTCGGAAGAGAAGCATGAAAGGTTCAGACAGTCGTTCCAGTCTGCACGCATTGCAAGCGGAAGACCGTGAGGCCCTACATTGTTAACGACTTTATAGAAACTCTGCTTGAGATGATGCATCATAGGCTGAGCTTTGTCAATATTATTGTCATAAGGAACCATCTCGTCAAGGAATGCATAGTCGCCTGTTTCCTTGATGTAAGCAGCCGTTGAGAGAATCATCCACAGCGGGTCATCCGAGAAATCTCCGCCGACTTCATCGTTGCCCTTCTTGGTAAGCGGCTGATACTGGTGATAACAACCGCCGTCTTCAAACTGAGTTGAAGCGAGGTCGATAAGACGCTCTCTTGCCCTGTCAGGAATCTGGTGAAGGAATCCGAGCAAGTCCTGATTGGAATCACGGAAGCCCATACCTCTGCCGATACCGCTTTCAAAGTAAGAAGCCGAACGGGACATATTGAACGTAACCATGCACTGGTACTGATTCCAGATGTTAACCATTCTGTTCATCTTGTCGTCAGGAGTGTTAACCGTATATTTAGAGAGAAGTTCATCCCACATTTTAGCGTTTTCAGCAAGAGCAGCGTCAACTTTTTCAGCGGTGTTGTACTTTTCAATCATCGCATAAGCTCTTGTCTTGTTCATAGAGCCGTCAGCATTAAACTTTTCTTCAAAAGGATTTTCAACATAACCTAGAATGAATACCAAATCCTTGCTTTCTCCAGGCTGAAGTGTAACATCAACAGAATGTGACGCTATAGGAGACCAACCGTCAGCTACAGAATTAGACGGAGCACCTGCGGCAACAACCTGAGGATTCTCAAAGCCGTTATAGAGACCGATAAAGCTCTCTTTGTCCGCATCAAAACCTGCGATTTCAGTGTTAACGGTATAGAACGCAAAATGATTGCGTCTTTCCTTGTACTCTGTTTTATGGAAAAGGGTTGAACCCTCTATTTCTACTTCACCTGTGTTAAAATTTCTTTGGAAATTAGCCGAATCATCCTGTGCATTCCACAAACACCACTCAATGAACGAGAAAAGCTTAAATGTCTTAGGCACGGAACCGTTGTTCGTAAGTACCATTTTCTGAATTTCGCCGTTATAATCCTGCGGTACAAGGAAAGTAACCTCGGCAGTTACGTCATTTTTTGTACCCTTGATTATTGTGTATCCCATACCGTGACGGCATTCATAAGCGTCAAGCTCTGTCTTTGCAGGGGACCAGCCCGGTGACCAAATCGTTCCGCCGTCGTTGATGTAGAAATAACGTCCGCCCATATCAACAGGAATATTGTTGTAACGGTAACGTGTGATTCTTCTGAGACGGGCGTCCTTGTAGAAGTGGTATCCGCCTGCGGTGTTGGAAATCAGTGAGAAAAACGCCTGAGTTCCGAGATAGTTAATCCACGGGTAAGGTGTCCTTGGGGAAGTGATTACATATTCTTTTTTGGAATCGTCAAAAAATCCGAACTTCATTTTTATTACTCCTTAGACTTAGTATTTAAGGAACTGTCAAACAATAACTTGAAGAGTTCCTAGCGGCAAAATCTGCCCTGATACTATTAATTATACCATACTTCATAAAATAATACAAGCTTTTTTTAATAATTTATTTGACAAAATTTTAAACGAACTTTGTCTATATTGTATAATCAGGCTGATTTTCTGTAAACATCTCAAAAAAGAACCCGTCAATCGACAGGTTCTTTTTAAAAAAGTATTATGTTAACATTGAACTTCCTTAGCAGTTACAGCAATCACAGCCGCAATCGCATTCGCACTCGCAGCAGCAGTCGCAGCAGCAATTATCTTTCGGTTCACAGCAGTCGCAATTTCCGCAGAACGGCGTAAGTTTCATTTTAGGCTCAATCACTGCGTCGATATGACTAATTTGAATTAATACCGTTCTTCCTCTTTCATCAAGCAAGGTAAGAACCTCGTCGCAGAGGTCAACAACGATACCGCAGAATTTAACGCCGCTACTTAAAACAACCTGAACAGGCTGACCTTTAAGGCATCTGAGTACTTCAAAAATTTTCATTTTGCATTTCTCCCTAAAATATATTAAGAGCACGATTTTTTACTCTCAATAATTATAGTATGCTAAATGAAAAACTTTGTTACTTTTATTCAAAATAAGTCCTGATGAAACTCTCACTGCCTCTACCTTTGTACTTAAACGTCAGTTTATCATTCTTAACCGTGTACTTAATCGTTGAGTCGAACTGTTTAACATAATCCTTAGTGATTTCAAGCGTTCGTCCGTTGGCCGAATATACCGCTGCCGTAAATTCAAGCGTTACACATTCATTTGAAACGTTCATGAACACCTCAGGCGCACCCTTGTACATATTAAGGAACTCATAGTAGTATTCGCCGCCGATAATTTCGTAATATCCGTTCATCGTGCCCGTCTGATATGCGTCAACAACCCTCATTTCGAGAAGAATCTCATCGGTCTCCTCATCGTAAACAGCAACACGGTTATCATAATAATCAAAAGGCAGATCATAGCCATATGCATAGAAATGGTCGTTGTCGAGATACATATCCATATCTCTAAGTATCATGACAATACCGTCGTCATAAAACGAATAGTAGAATCCCGGGTCGTGTGTGGATTCCCATACACAGTCAAGTAAATCATAGTCAAGATAGAAATAACTGGTGTGAAAATCATTATAGTATTTCTTACGGCATGACGTTAGGGAGCATACAGCAATTATGCACACCGTAACCAGCGTTAAAACTTTCTTCATACAGTTTCGATTTTTTTCTTCCTCATATACGGCTTTAATGCCTCGGGAATCTTAATGCTTCCGTCCTCATTAAGATTGTTCTCAAGGAACGCAATAAGCATTCTCGGCGGGGCAACAACCGTATTGTTAAGAGTATGAGGGAAATACTTGTTTCCGTCTTCACCGTTTACACGGATTGCCAAACGTCTTGCCTGTGCGTCGCCTAAGTTTGAACAGCTTCCGACTTCAAAGTATTTCTTCTGACGCGGCGACCATGCCTCAACGTCAATGCTCTTTACCTTCAGGTCAGCCAAGTCTCCTGAGCAGCATTCAATCGTACGTACAGGAATATCAAGACTGCGGAAGAACTCGACGCTGTGCCGCCACATTTTATCAAACCACTCGCCGCTTTGTTCAGGTTTACAAACGACAATCATCTCCTGTTTCTCGAACTGGTGTATTCTGTAAACACCGCGTTCCTCTATGCCGTGAGCTCCCACTTCCTTTCGGAAACACGGGGAATAACTCGTTAAAGCTTGCGGCAGCGTGTTCTCAGGGATAATCGTGTCAATAAATTTTCCTATCATGGAATGTTCGCTTGTTCCGATTAAATAAAGGTCTTCGCCCTCAATCTTATACATCATGCCTTCCATTTCCGCAAAGCTCATAACGCCCGTAACAACATCGCTTCTAATCATAAACGGAGGAATGTAATACTTAAAACCTTTGTCAACCATAAAATCTCTTGCATAAGAAAGTATCGCCGAATGTAATACGGCAATGTCGCCGCAAAGGTAATAGAAGCCGTTACCGCTCGTCTTTCTTGCACTGTCAAGGTCGATTCCTCCGAGTTTCTCCATAATATCGACATGATACGGCACTTCAAATTCAGGCACAACCGGCTCGCCGAAACGTGCGGTTTCAACATTCTCACTGTCGTCCCTGCCAATCGGAACATCATCGGCAATAATGTTCGGGATTTTCAGCATAATCTCCTTAACTTCAGCTTCAAGCTTAACCTCAAGAGCTTCTGCTTCCGCAAGCTGATTGCCGATTTCGCCTACTTCAGCCTTAACGCGTTCTGCGTCTTCACGCTGGCCTTTAGCCATAAATCCGCCGATTTCCTTTGATTTAACCTTACGCTGATTACGCAGGCTGTCACAAAGCACCTTTGTTTCGCGGAACTTTACGTCAAGTTCGATTACCCTGTCAACCAGTTCAAGTTTTTTATGCTGGAACTTTTTTTCCATATTAGCTTTGACAACCTCAGGGGATGTTCTGATTAATTTAATATCTATCATAGTTTTTCTCCGTTTTATAAAATTTTATTTTAAATATATTATATCATGAAAAAAAGATTATGTCAAGATTTTAAATTATATAAAAAAACTATTGACAAGACCTAATATAATATGGTATAATTATTCTAATATTAATTCGGGATAGGTGGTATTAATTATGGAATATGCTACATTCACAATTGTGAAAAAAGGTTATGACCCCATGGCCGTTGACGCAGAAATCAGAAGACTAAAGCTGCAAATTGCAGAACAGGACAAGGCTATTGAAAGCTACTGCGAAAAAGTACAGCATTTATCGGAAGCCACCAAGAGAATTGAGGAAGAACGGCTTAATGAAAGCAGACGTATGACATCGGTTCTTGCACAAGTTTCAAAGCTTTCAGAACAGATTGAAGCGGAAGCAAGAATTAAGGCCGAGGACATTCTTGCGGATGCTAAGAAATTTGAACAGGAAGCCCGCCATGAAGCCGAAAACATTATTTCCGAAACGAAGAAAGTCTCAGTTCAAATCCGTGAAAAGGCTTACAGTGACTGTATGGAAACCTATGCTCAGTTAGGCAAAATGAAGGAACAGATTAAGCGTATCCGTGATGCGAACAATGAGTACATTACTCTTGCCGAGGCAAGACTTGACGATGTTGATAAGATTATACAGAAAACGGTAGACAATGCCGTCAGCATTGACTTCACACCCGAACCTCTGGCAATAGAGGCGTCAGTTCATGAAGATACGCCTGTATTAGAGGTTATCGAAAACAAAGACGCTACCAAAAAAGCGGCGGCAAAATCGGAAGAGGAAACTGAGAATAAGGAATGAGGAGGAAATGTTATGAACGAAAACAACAATTATAACAACGGTAATTATAGCGGCTATACCCCAGGCTACAGCATGGAATCAACATTTGAAGGCAGTGTTGGCAGCTGGATAGGAACGGCTATTCTTGCGTGGCTTATAACATTCTTTACTCTCGGACTTGGCGCTCCGTGGGCTATATGCATGTATCTGAATTGGTATTATAACAACTCGGTAATACAGGGACGCCGCATGAAGTTTAACGGAACCGGCGGAGACTTGTTTGTTCTCTATATCAAGTGGTTTCTTCTGACAATAGTTACACTTGGAATCTACGGTTTCTGGGTTGTTCCGAACTTTTGCAAATGGCTCAACCAAAATCTGACATTTCAAAACTAAGGAACTGCCATTAAATGCAAGGGATAGAGGCGGGGGATTTTAATCCGTCCGCCTATAGACCGCCGCCTTTAAGAGGCG